>CBJMC01400__coassemble_1675_pt1 | contig 11880 bp, 7 predicted proteins | sample CBJMC01400__metabat2_low_PE_039 | metagenome-assembled genome bin CBJMC01400
CCATTGGCATCAGCGCCGTTGCCGGAATTTTCGGAATAAGATTCGCTGCCTGACGCTGCAACCGACCCGGTGCCTGCATCGGGAGCGGTCTGCGCGGGGACAGACGTCTGTCCGCCGGCATCCCCCTGCGCGGCGGAACCGGATGTATCGGAAGACGGTTCCCGGTCAGAGGAGTCTTTCCCGTTCGGGGAAGCTCCGGTGTCCGGCCACCAGTTCTGTCTCTGATTGTCGTCCATAAACGTTCCTCCTTATTATCATTTTTGGATTATCTTTAGACAGTATAGCACAGATAAAGATGGCCGGGCAACAAGTATTGACAAAGGGAGAGGCTTTTTGTTAAGGTATAGTAGCCATAGTGACCGATTTATGGCGACACGTGTTAAGAACGGAAAAAGGAGACGACATCATGGACATTATTCAGGCATTGACCGGGGAACTTCAGGTGCAGCGCTGGCAGGTGGAAGCTGCCGTGAAGCTGATCGACGAGGGAAATACCATTCCCTTTATTTCCCGTTACCGCAAGGAGGCGACGGGTTCGCTTAACGACGAGGTTCTGCGAAATCTTCATGAGCGCCTGATTTATCTGAGAAATCTGGAGGAAAAGAAGACCCAGGTGCTTTCCAGTATCCGGGAGCAGGAGAAGCTGACGCCGGAACTGGAAAAGGCGATTCTGGAGGCACAGACGCTGGTGGTGGTGGAAGATCTCTACCGCCCGTACCGTCCCAAACGCCGTACCAGGGCAACCATTGCAAAGGAAAAAGGACTGGAGCCGCTGGCCAATATCATCGCGCTGCAGATGACGGACCGGCCGCTTTCGGAGGAGGCCGAGCCTTTTGTTTCGGAGGAAAAGGGGGTGGCCAACGTGCAGGAGGCGCTGGCCGGAGCCATGGATATTCTGGCGGAGACGGTTTCCGACGAGGCCGACTACCGGATCCGTATCCGGAAAATGACGGCAAAATCCGGCTCCATTTCTTCCACAGCAAAAAAGGAAGCGGAGCAGTCGGTTTACGAGATGTATTACGACTTTGAGGAACCCATTTCCAGGATTGCCGGTCATCGGGTGCTGGCGCTGAACCGGGGCGAGAAGGAGAAGATTCTGACTGTGAAGGTGAACGCGCCGGAGGAGGAGATTCTTTCCTGGCTGAAGCGGCAGGTGATCCGCAGGGACAACCCGCACACCACGCCGGCGCTGGAGCAGACGGTGGAGGACAGCTACCGCCGTCTGATCGCTCCTGCCATTGAGCGGGAGATCCGCAGCGATCTGACGGAAAAAGCGGAGGACGGTGCCATCCGGGTATTTGGAAAGAACCTGGAGCAGCTGCTGATGCAGCCGCCTATCGTGGGAAAAGTGGTTCTGGGCTGGGACCCCGCCTTCCGTACCGGCTGCAAGCTGGCGGTGGTGGATGAGACGGGGAAAGTGCTGGATACCACGGTGATTTATCCCACAGCCCCCACCACGGAGGCAAAGATCCGGGCGGCCAAAGACACCCTGAAAAAATTGATCGCAAAGTATCATGTGGATCTGATTTCCCTGGGAAATGGAACCGCTTCCAGAGAATCGGAACAGGTGATTGTGGATCTGCTGAAGGAAATTCCGGAAAAGGTGCAGTATGTGATCACCAACGAGGCAGGGGCGTCCGTGTACTCAGCCAGCAAGCTGGCCACAGAGGAATTCCCGAATTTTGACGTGGGACAGAGAAGCGCGGCCTCCATTGCCAGAAGGCTGCAGGATCCGCTGGCAGAGCTGGTGAAGATCGATCCCAAGGCCATCGGCGTGGGACAGTATCAGCATGATATGAACCAGAAGAAGCTGGGCGAAGCCCTCACCGGTGTGGTGGAGGACTGTGTAAACCGGGTGGGCGTGGATCTGAATACCGCTTCCGCCTCTCTGCTGGAGTATATTTCCGGCGTCAGCAAGACCATCGCGAAAAATATCGTGGCTTACCGGGAGGAAAACGGCCGTTTCCGGGACAGAAGAGAGCTTCTGAAGGTGGCGAAGCTGGGCCCCAAGGCCTATGAGCAGTGCGCCGGATTTATGCGGATCCTGGGCGGAGACAATCCGCTGGACGCCACCAGTGTGCATCCGGAGAGCTATGAAGCAGTGAAAAAACTGTTCGCGCAGCAGGGATTTACTGTGGAAGAGTATTTCGGAAACGGACATCCCGCTATTTTCATCAAAGATTACAGGAAGACGGCAGAAGCGCTGGAGATCGGAGAGATTACGCTCAGGGACATCATATCGGAACTGGGCCGTCCGGGCCGCGACCCCAGAGAGGATATGCCCAAACCGGTGCTGCGGTCCGATGTGCTGGATATGAAGGACCTGAAGGAAGGCATGATCCTCAAAGGAACCGTCCGGAACGTGATCGATTTCGGGGCATTTGTGGACATCGGCGTTCACCAGGACGGTCTGGTGCATATTTCCCAGATGAGTGAGAAATTCATCAAGCATCCGCTGGAAGTGGTCAGCGTGGGCGATGTGGTGGAAGTGAAGGTGATCAGCCTGGATCTGGCAAGGAAGAGGATCGGGCTTTCCATGAAGTTGTAAAAATGGATTTGTCCGGAACGCATTTTGAGATGGGAAAAATGGAAGATTCCAACCCTGGAAGCTACCCGTATCCCCTGGCCCGCCGGTTGACAAATTCCCGTTTTTCACCCATAATAATCCCAGAAACCGCTGGTCTGTGGTACAGGCGCGGCGGGGCTCAGGGAGGAGGCTTACGATGCGGCAGTGTATGGATTCGGAAAACCTGCACCGGAGGCTGAAAAAGATCATCGGTCAGGTGCAGGCCATTGACAGGATGGTGGACGAGGACGTTCCCTGCGAGGATGTCCTTTCACAGATCAACGCCGCGAAATCCGCCCTTCACCGGGTGGGACAGGTGGTTCTGGAGGGACACATCAAACACTGTGTGCGGGACGGCATTGAGCACGGAGATGCGGACAAGACCATCGAGAATTTTACCAAAGCGGTGGAACGGTTCGCCAATATGAAATAAGCGGGAAGGGTATCTGACCGCAGACCGGACGTCCGTTTTGAAAATTGCAGAGACAAGGGAAAATTTCCGGGACTGAGGATGGGATCTTTGAGATTTCGTGATCGGTTCCGGAAATTTTTACACTCTTGACATGCCTATACCCCTATAGGTATAATGAGGATATACTGGTATAGGTATTAAGGAGGAAGTCATATGAAATATCTGGAAGCTTTTCTGGAGTGGGGAGGCATCAAAAGGGAAATTATCTGTCTGGTGTTGGGTGGGATTTCCCTGATTATCAGCATTTTTGACCTGATCCCTCTGCCTTTCGACGCGGCATGGGCGGCCATTATTCTGTGTGGAATACCGATTATTCTGGAAGCGGTGATCGGTCTGGTGACAGCCTTTGACATCAAAGCGGATGTGCTGGTATCTCTGGCGCTGATCGCATCTGTGGTTATCGGCGAGGATTTCGCTGCCGGAGAGGTGGCGTTTATCATGCAGCTGGGAGGGCTGCTGGAGGATCTGACGGTGGCCCGGGCCCGGGCGGGTATCGAAAAACTTGTTCATCTGACACCCAGAACGGCCAGGAGACTGACAGGGGCGGGGGAAGAGACCATACCTGCCCAGCAGGTTAAGGTGGGGGATCTTCTGCGGGTACTGCCGGGAGAGACCGTGCCGGTGGACGGTGTGATCGTCAGCGGACAGACATCCATCAATCAGGCGGTGATGACAGGGGAATCGCTGCCGGTGGACAAGGAGGCCGGAGACGAGGTCAGCAGCGGTACGGTGAATCAGTTTGGATCTTTTGATATGAAGGCCAGCCGGGTGGGGGAGGACAGCTCCATCCAGCGGATGATCCGCCTGGTGCAGTCCGCCGATGCAGGCAAGGCGAAGATCGTAGGATTGGCGGACCGGTGGGCCACCTGGATTGTGGTGATTGCGCTGTGCGCTGCCGGGCTGACCTGGCTGGTGACCGGTGAAATCATCCGGTCCGTGACCATTCTGGTGGTATTCTGCCCCTGTGCGCTGGTGTTGGCCACCCCCACGGCAATTATGGCAGCCATAGGAAATGCCACAAAGCACGGATTTCTGGTGCGGGAAGGGGACGCTCTGGAGCGGCTGGCCGGTGTGGCCAGGATATGTTTTGACAAGACTGGTACTCTGACCTGTGGAACCCCCAGGGTGACGGATTTGGTAAGCCTCACAGGAAAATACACGCAGGAGGAGTTGCTGGAAATGGCAGCCGCAGCAGAGCTGCGTTCCGAACATCCGCTTGGGAAAGCGGTGGTGGCTTGCTTTAAAGAGAACAGAAAAGCGGGGAACGCATCTGCGGACGGCAAAGCAGAGCCGGTGGCAGAAAAAAATCAGATTCCCCAGCCCGGCACCTTTGAGATGATCCCGGGAAGAGGGGTAAAAGCCAGAATCGGGGATCGGCAGGTGCTGGCAGGAAACCTGGAGATGATGACAGAACAGCAGCTTACACCGGACCGGCGGGCGGCGGAAACGGCTCAGAAGTATCTGAAAGAGGGTTGTACCGTCATTTACCTGGCGGTGGACGGAGCCCTGGAAGGGATTCTGGCGCTGGCGGATACGCTGCGGCCGGAAGCCGGGGAGATGATTGGACAGCTTTCCGCCATGCATGTGGAGCCGGTGCTGCTGACAGGGGATCATAAAAACGCGGCGGAGCACATTGCCAGCCAGCTGGGAATCCATACGGTTCATCCGGAATGTCTGCCGGAGGATAAGATGAAATGGATCAGCGGCAGTCAGGCGGCCGGGATGCCGGTCTGCATGGTGGGAGACGGCGTCAATGACGCGCCGGCCCTGAAAATGGCCCATGTGGGAATTGCCATGGGAGGAGTGGGAAGCGATATTGCGGTGGATGCCGCAGACATTGCCCTGGTGGATGACGAGATCCGCCAGCTTCCTCATCTGCTGGCGCTTTCCCGAAGGATGATGAGGACGATAAAATTAAATCTGACATTTTCCATGACGCTGAATGTTGTGGCTATTCTTCTGGCCATGTCCGGGATTCTGAATCCGGTGGTGGGAGCATTGGTACACAATGCGGGGTCTGTGCTGGTAATCATAAATTCAGCCCTGCTTCTGAGATGCAGGGCTGAGGGCCGGAGTAAGCGGGGGTAAGCGGGACCCTTGCTAAAGAAAAAGAGTAAGAAAGGATCTGCTTTCTTACTCTTTTTCTTTATTATCATTTAATAAAATACAGAAGATGTTTTACCGCATCTGCCGCGCCCGCCCGGGAAGCTGGAAGCGTTTTCCAAAACGTCCGGCCAGGGCCGCGGACAGACGGCGGTTTTCCGATTCCTGTGTGTCTGCCTCCGGATTTTCGGCGCTTTTTTTCGGCGCGATTTTGCGGATCGTGAGGTAATAGGCCGCAGCCAGAGGAATACAGGCGCCGATCCAGGCCAGCGGATTGGAGGCGCAGGCTCCGGAAAATCCCCAGATACCGGTGAGAAGGGGAGCGCCTACACCACGCATAATCAGTTCCATGATTCCGGCCACAGTGGGTACTACGCCCCGTCCCAGCCCCTGGAGGGTGAACCGGTAGATAAACAGCAGTGCCAGCACAAAGTAGAGAGCACCGTTGATCACCAGATAATCTTCGGCCAGTGCCAGCACCTGTGTCTCGCCGCTTCCTACAAAGATGGCGGCCAGGCGACTGCCCCACAGGACATTGACCATTCCCATCACCAGAGCAAATCCTACGGACATCAGGATGCACTGGAAGACACCGCGGCGGATCCGGTCGGGTTTTCCGGCACCGTAATTCTGAGCTGCGTAGGTGGCCATGGTGGCTCCGAAGGAATTCATGGGCATGGTGGCGATACTGTCAATTTTCTGTGCCGCCGTATAAGCTGCCACAGAGACGGAGCCCAGTCCGTTCAGCACATACTGCAGGATCAGCGAACCGATGGCAATGATGGACATCTGGAACGCCATGGGAAGTGCCAGCCGGAGATGGACAGCGGCATTGTCCCTCTGCAGGTGAAAATCATCCCCGCAAAGCCACAGCTGCGGTACTTTTTTCTTTATATACCACAGGCAGAACAGACCGGACAGCAGCTGGGAAAGGATGGTGGCCCAGCCGGCGCCCGCCACGCCCATGTGGAAGGCCAGAATAAATACAAAATCCAGGACGATATTGATACAGCAGGCCGCGATCAGAAAGTACAGCGGCATTTTGCTGTTCCCCAGGGCCCGCAGTACGCTGGAGAGAAGATTAAACAGCACAGAGGCGGGAATACCGATGAAGATAATCCGCAGATACGCTTCTGCGTCGTCCAGAATTTCCGGAGGTGTCTGCAGCATTTCCAGCATTGGCCGGGTAAAAATAACGGAAACCACGGTCAGCACCAGGGCGATGGCGAAGCTCAGCAGAATTCCGGCAGCAAAACTTTTTTTGACGCCTTTTTCATCATCGGCCCCGAAACGCTGGGCAGTCACAATGGAAAAGCCGGAGGTGAGTCCGGATACAAATCCCAGAATCAGGAAGGAAATGCTTCCTGTACATCCCACCGCTGCCAGTGCGTTGACCCCGATGGTGCGGCCCACGATCAGGGTGTCCGCCATGCTGTAGAACTGCTGAAAAATATTTCCGATCAGCAGCGGGAATGTAAAAATCAGAATCAGTTTTGCCGGATTTCCGGCGGTCATATTTCTTGTCATAATATTCCCCTTTCCTTTCTTTGATCCGCGGCCGCGTTGCCGTTGGATGGATTTTCAAATTTCAGCTTTATTATAGGGAAAAGAATAAAAAGTGAAATGTAATTTCTTGTACAGCAGATGTCATATGTTGTATACTTGAGCAAAAAGGAACCGTTGTTGGCCATGGAAAAGGAAAGGCGGGCCGGAAAGGAGGCGGACCATGGGACAGGAATCATACGATCTCACTTTGGGAGATCTGAATCCCAGATTTTTATTTTCCTGTATTGTGAAGCGGACGGAGGATGAAACCAATTATCATGCCCATGATTTTGTGGAGCTGGCAGTGATCCTGAAGGGAGAGGGAATTTTTTTTATTGACGGGAAGGAATATCCGGTACGGGAAGGGGATCTGCTGATTCTGAATCCGGGTGTCCATCATAAAAGTCTTGTGTGCCGGGAAGCTTCATGTCCGGCTACAGAGTGTTACCTGGCGTTTTCAGATGTAGAATTCCGCGGCTGCGCGCCGGGTGCCCTGCCTCTGTTTGCCGACGGCGGCAGGATCCGGCGGATGCCCGAAAAAATGCGCCAGGAAGTATTCCGGCTGTGCGCGGCTGTGGAAAAAGAGCTGGAAGCTTCCCGCCCGGGCCGGTATTTTATGTTGAAAGCGTATCTGATTCAGCTGATCTGCCTGGTTATCCGTGAGCAGCAGACGGAGAAAGAACAGAAAATCCGGACCGGAGACGGCGGCCAGCGGTATGTTTTTAAATCTGTCAGCAAAAAATACGTGGTGGAGCGGATTATGGAATATCTGCAGAACCATTACAGGGAGAAAATTTCTCTGGATCAGATCGCGGCTAACATGTATCTGAGTCCCTACTATATCTCCCGGATATTTAAAAGTGAGACGGGGGATACTCCCATCAATTACCTGATCAGTCTGCGGATGGAGCATGCCAGGGATCTGATGGACGCGCATCCGGAAATGTCCATACAGAGTGTGGCCGCCCAGGTGGGATATGAGGACGCTTACCATTTCAGCAAGCAGTTCAAGAAGTATTTCGGACTGTCGCCGCTGTATTATAAGGGGAGGGCCGGACTGTAACGGCCCGGTCCCCGAAAGTGTGGTCTTCTGTCTGCCGGTTTTTCAATTCAGGAGAATATCTGAGAGAAAATCAGAGATATTTCCCTGTACAGCTCTCTGACGCGCCGCGGATATCTTCCGGTGTTCCGGCCGCCACCACCCGGCCGCCTTCTTCTCCGCCGCCGGGGCCCATATCGATGATGTAATCGGCGCTGCGGATCACATCCAGATCGTGCTCAATGACGATGACCGTGGCCCCATGGTCAATCAGGGTGGCGAATACGCCCAGCAGTGTCCGGACATCCAGCGGATGAAGGCCGATGGTGGGTTCGTCAAAGACGAAAACGGAATCGGACTGGGCTTTTCCCATCTCACTGGCCAGCTTCAGCCGCTGGGCCTCGCCGCCGGAAAGGCTTGGCGTTTCCTCACCCAAAGTCAGGTAGCCCAGCCCCAGATCCTCCAGTACCTGCAGCCGTTGACGCACCAGTTTCAGATTTTCACAGGCAGTAAGAGCTTCGTGGACATCCATGGCCATCAGCTGCGGTAAGGAGTAAGATGCTCCCTTTTTGTTTACATAATGTATTCTTTCCGCCTCTTTGTCGTAGCGGGCTCCCCGGCACTGGGGACAGGAAATCTGCACATCCGGGAGAAACTGGACATCCAGGCTGATAACGCCGGTGCCGTCGCAGACGGGACAGCGGAGTTTTCCGGTGTTGTAGGAAAAGTCTCCGGCTTTATACCCGGCTTCCTTCGCCTGGGGTGTCCGGGCAAATACCTTCCGCAGTTCGTCGTGTACATTGGCGTAGGTGGCCACGGTGGAGCGGACGTTGATGCCGATGGGCGTGGCGTCGATGAGCTTCACCTGGGAAATGCCGCCGGCATCCAGCACGCGGATGTGACCGGGAAGGGGCTGCCGGTGAATCAGAGCCTCAAGGCCCGGGATCAGGCTTTCCAGAATCAGCGTGGTTTTTCCGGAGCCGGACACACCGGTGACCACGGTCAGCTTTCCTTTGGGAATCTCCACTTCCAGGGGTTTCACCGTGTGAATGGGTCCGGTGGACAGCCGGATGCTGCCGGCAGAAAACAGAGAACCGTCATCCGGGACGGACCGGCTTCCATCCGGCTTCCGGGCATTGGCTGAATTTCCTGTGGCCGCATGGACGGCTTCTGCCAGAAACGGGCCGATCTTTGAGGCGGGATTTTCGGCGATTTCCTTTACACTTCCCTGAGCAATCACTGTTCCGCCCTCGGCTCCGGCCCCCGGTCCCATCTCGATGATCCAGTCAGATTCGGCTAAAATCTGGGTGTCGTGATCCACCAGAATCACGGAATTGCCGTCAGCGATCAGGTCGTGCATCACGCCGTTTAACCCCACAATATTGGCCGGGTGCAGGCCGATGGAGGGCTCATCCAGCACATACAGTACGCCGGTGGTGCGGTTGCGTACCGCCCGGGCCAGCTGCATCCGCTGCCGCTCTCCGGTGGACAGGGTGGAGGCGGCCCGGTCCAGGGTCAGATAGCCCAGCCCCAGATCCATCAGCCGTCTGGCGGTATCCTGGAAGGAGGCACAGATACTTTGGGCCATGGGGCGCATCTCCTCCGGCAGGGAATCCGGCACCTCCGAAACCCACCGGACAAGATCGGACAGGGTCATCCGGCAGGCGTCCGCCAGGGAGATCCCCCGCAGCCTGGGAGCCCGGGCAGCCTCTGACAGACGGGAGCCGCCGCAGTCCGGGCAGATCTCCTGTTTCAGGAATTTCTCCACCCGTTTCATGCCTTTCTCATCTTTTACCTTTGCCAGCGCATTTTCCACCGTATATACCGCATTGAAATAAGTAAAATCCAGCTCTCCTGCCTGGTTGGAATTTTTCGGCTTATAAAAAATGTGTTTTTTCTCCGCAGGACCGTTGTAAACGATGTCTTTTTCCTTTTCCGTCAGCTCCCGGAAGGGAACGTCGGTGCGAACGCCCATGGCCCGGCACACATCGGTCATCAGAGACCACATCAGAGAATTCCAGGGGGCAACAGCGCCCTCATCGATGGTGAGGGAATCATCCGGCACCAGGGTGGAGCGGTCCACCGTGTGCACCATGCCGGTGCCGTCGCAGGTCCGGCAGGCGCCCTGGCTGTTGAAGGCCAGTTCCTCTGCGGAAGGGCCGTAAAAATGCGCGCCGCAGACGGGGCAGACCAGTTCCTGTTCCGCGGCCACTGCCAGAGACGGGTTTACATAATGCCCGTTGGGACACCGGTGACTGGACAGCCGGGAAAACATCAGCCGCAGGCTGTTCAGCAGCTCTGTGCCGGTGCCGAAGGTACTGCGGATGCCCGGAACGCCCGGCCGCTGATGAAGGGCCAGCGCCGCGGGAACATACAGCACCTCATCCACCTGGGCTTTGGCCGCCTGGGTCATCCGGCGCCGGGTGTAGGTGGACAGGGATTCCAGATACCGGCGGGAGCCCTCCGCATAGAGAACCCCCAGAGCCAGGGAGGATTTTCCGGAACCGGATACCCCGGCGATTCCCACAATTTTATTTAAAGGAACATCCACGTCTATATTTTTCAGATTATGCACTTTTGCGCCGCGGATCTTGATTCTGTCAGCCATTTGCTACTCCTTTCCGGCGGGATAAAACCGTTCCGGTAATTTGTAACCGTTGGGCCTGCCGGTTTCACTGTCACATAAATTTCTTTTTTCAGTATAATTTTTGACCCGGAGGAAGTCAAGAGGGTCTGTATGAGACCAAACCCTTTGGTATATACTGACAAACTTATCGGGTCTTCTGGATTGGCGGTACCCATTTTATAATAAATCCTGTAAACAAAAGAAGATTGCTTCTGGGAAAGGTGGTAACGCATATGGAAAACCGCAGGTGTTCCGGAAAGTGGGGAAGAGGAAAAAGGAGATATATGCAGGGGGTGGGCTTCGTTATGGCGGCTGTTCTTTTCGGAACAGCGGCGGGGGTGATCTCTCTGGCATGGAATGACAGATTTGGTCAGGAAACGATACAGACAGACGGGGCACAGAACATGGTTTCGGCGGAGGAGGGAAATGGTCAGGAGTCCGCGGTGCTCCAGTATACGGCGGCCGGTTCGGTGGAGCAGGTGGTGCAGAACGCCATGCCGTCCATCGTGGCCATCACAGGAGTCAGTGTGCAGGAGATTCCCGATTTCTGGGGATATGGCAGCCGGCAGTATGAGAGTGAAAGCAGCGGCTCCGGCATTGTGATTGCCCAGACGGATACCCAGCTTCTGATTGCTACCAACGATCATGTGGTGGAAAATCAGAATACGCTGTCCGTGGTATTTACCAATCAGGACGGCAGCGCAGCCCAGGAGGGCTGGTCGGACGGCGCCGTGCCCGCCCGGATACGGGGCACCTCCCCGGAAAATGATCTGGCGGTGATTTCCGTGGATCTGGCGGATATTCCGGAATCCATCCGGCCCAATATCCGGGTGGCGGCCATCGGTGATTCGGACGCCCTTCAGGTGGGCACTCAGGTGGTTGCCATCGGAAATGCCCTGGGCTACGGGCAGTCAGCCACCAGCGGCTATGTGAGCGCGCTGAATCAGCAGGTGGCTTCCGATACGGGAATCGGCACCTACATCCAGACGGACGCGGCCATCAATCCCGGAAACAGCGGCGGGGCGCTGCTGAATATGCAGGGAGAGGTCATCGGCATCAATTCAGCCAAAATTGCTTCCGACCAGGTGGAGGGCATGGGATTCGCGATTCCCATTTCTCTTGCGAAGCCGATTCTTGCGCAGCTGATGGCAGAATAAGGGAAAAGCAGCTTTGCGAAAATTCCAGGAGTCCGCAGGGGCCCACCGTTTTTATAGAGTAACTATTTATGCTATGGACGCGCGTGGAATGTGTTTGTGCCGCGCGGCCGGAATCAGAAAAGGAGAGAGAAAATATGGAGAAATTTGTCTATGAGTATGCCACAAAAGTTTATTTTGGCGAGGGAGCGGCCAGAGAGCATCTGGCGGCAGCGGTTTCCGCTTATGGCCCCAATGTGATGCTGGCCTACGGCGGCGGTTCCGTAAAAAAGAACGGTATCTACGATGAGGTGAAGAAAATCCTTGAGGATGCCGGAAATGCAGTGGAGGCTCTGGCAGATTTCATTAAAGAGTGCGGACTTCCCACAAAGATGG
>CBJMC01400__coassemble_1711_pt1 | contig 11608 bp, 9 predicted proteins | sample CBJMC01400__metabat2_low_PE_039 | metagenome-assembled genome bin CBJMC01400
TAGTCAATATTTATCCTTCCTCAAAAGCGAAGTATCATGCAGTTTTTCGACGCATAGAAAAACTTGCCAGTGACGGAAGATTTTCCGCCGGCCTTTTTATAATCCCGTATTCTCCTCCTGGAACTGCTGTCTGCAGAGCCGGTAGTAGTATCCTTTCTTCGACAGCAGCTGCTGATGGGTTCCCTGTTCGATGATTTTCCCGTCCCGCACCACCAGGATCACATCCGCGTGGCGGATGGTGGATAACCGGTGAGCGATGATGAAGGAGGTTCTCCCCTGAAGCAGCGTCTCGGTGGCTTTCTGGATCAGCTGCTCCGTCTGGGTGTCGATGGAGGAAGTAGCCTCATCCAGCACGAAGATCCTGGGATCTGCCAGGATGGCCCGGGCAAAGGAGACCAGCTGCTTTTCTCCGGTGGACAGACGGTTGCCGCCCTCTCCCACATCGGTCTGATAGCCCTTTTCCAGCTTTTCGGCCACCAGATCGGCGGACACTGCTTTCGCCGCCTGCCGGATTTCCTCCGGGGTGGCGTCCAGCCTGCCGTAACGGATATTTTCCTCGATGGTTCCCGAAAACAGATGGGGATTCTGCAGCACATAGCCGATATTGCTGTGAAGCCACAGCTGGCTCCGCTTCCGGTAGTCCACGCCGTCGATGAGAATCTCGCCTCCGGTGGGCTCAAAAAACCGGCAGGCCAGGTTCACCAGGGTACTCTTTCCTGCCCCCGTCTCACCCACGATGGCCACCGTGGTGCCCGCCGGGACCTTCAGGTTGAAATGGCTGAGCACCTCCTCCTTCCCGTCAGGATAATGGAAGGACACATCCCGAAACTCGATATCTCCCCGGATGGGCTCCCAGTTCTCCTTTTTCGGATGGAAGGTATCGCCGTACCGCTCCACCACTTCCGGGGAATCCACCACCATGGGTTCCTGATCCAGCAGGGTATTCACCCGTTCGATGTTGGCCTGTATGGAAATCAGCTCCGCCAGGTTTCTGGCCAGCTGCTGGATGGGCTCGAAGATTCCCACCGCGTAGGAGGTAAATGCCGACAGGGTGCCGATGGCCAGCAGGTTTTCCTGTACCATCTGCCCGCCCCGTCCCAGCACAATGGCGGTGGCCAGGGAGCCGCAGAACAGTACCAGGGGCACATAGACGGCGGAAAGCCGGGAAGCCTTTACCGCCGCGGTCCGCATTTCCGTGGTAATATCCTGAAATTCCCTGAGATTCTTCTCCTCAATCACCAGCGTTTTGGAGGTCTGGGCCCCCATGATCCCCTCATTGTAGCCGCTGGTGATCCGGGAATTGATTTTCCGCACGTGGCGGTTCCAACGGAGAATCTTATTCTGGAAATACCAGGTGAGAATGGCCAGCGCCGGCACAATCAGTATGATGATAAGCGCCAGCTTCCAGTTCAGAAGCAGCATGGCCACAAATACCCCCAGCACATAGACGAAGGCCCAGAGCATATCCGACACGTTCCAGGCCACCATCCCGGCGATTCTGTCCGTATCGCTCATGACCCGGGAAAGGATATAGCCCACCGGCGTCACATTGTAATAAGAGAAAGACAGCTCCTGCAGATGTACAAAACAGGCCCGCTTCATGGTTTTGCCCACGCTCATCTCCAGCACGGCGCTGGCTCTGGTAAAGCAGACCACGCTGAGAAACTGTCCCAGCACCACCAGCGCGTACACGGCCCCGAATTTCCAGATGCCCGCAAGGCTTCCCTGCCCTATAAAATGGTCGATGGCATACCGCTGAAACAGCGGCATCACGATATCCACCAGCGAGCAGATCAGATTGAAAATCAGCATGACGGCCACACAGCCCTTAAAGGGCGCCAGAAAAGGAAGCACCCGCTTCCAGATCCGGATGTCAAAATTTTTCGTATATTCCTGTTCTTCGATTCTCATGGCTGTTTCACCCCCTCCTGACGAAGCAGCTCGTCGTCCACATTCATCTGAATATCGTAAATCCTCCGGTAAATACCGTCCGTCTCTTCCATCAGCTGCTGATGGGTTCCCATCTGGGCCACCCGGCCATCCTCAAGCACCAGAATACAGTCCGCCTGCATCAGAGTGGTCACCCGGTGGGAAATGAGGATCACCGTGCTTTTTCCCATCCGTTCCTTCAGGGCGTGGCGGATCTTCACATCGGTCTCCGCGTCCACCGCAGAAAGGGAATCGTCAAAAACCATAATGGGAGCCTTCTGCATCAGCATCCGGGCGATGGCCACCCGCTGCTTCTGGCCGCCGGACAGGGTCACGCCCCGTTCGCCCACCATGGTACCGTAGCCGTCCTTGAACTGGCGGATGGCGTCGTCCACACAGGCGATGGAAGCGGCGCTGCGGATTTCCCGGGAATCCTCCTCATCGGAGGCGATGGCGATATTTTCTCCCACACTGCGGGAAAACAGAAACGGCTCCTGCAGCACCATACCGATGTTCTTTCTCAGATAATCCGGGTCGATATGACGGATATCCACGCCGCCGATGGTGATGACGCCGCAGCCCTCCGGCAATTCATACAGCCGGTCCAGAAGGTGCACCAGGGTGGATTTTCCGCTGCCGGTGCTGCCCAGTACCGCGAAGGTACTTCCGGCAGGTATGGTAAAGGACACATCCTCCAGAACCTCCGCGTCCGCCTGCTCATAGGAAAAGCGCACATGGTCGAACCGGATGTCCCGGTCCATGGGAGGACAGACGTCGTCGGGCCGTCCGTGCTCTTCTTCCGCATCCAGAATATAGGTCACCCGGTCGATGGAAACGCCGGCCTTGCTCATGTTGGACAGTACCCTTCCCAGGCTCCGGATGGGCCAGGACAGGGAGGCGTTGTAGGAGACGAAAGCCATCATGCCGCCCAGGGTCATTTCCCCCTGCACCGTCAGGACGGTTCCCAGAATCAGCACCGTCATGATCTGGATACCGGTGAGAAAGTCGCCCGCTCCCCAGTAGACGCTCATTAACCGGCCTACCTTGATCCACAGGCCGGCAAAGGTTTCATTTTTCTCGTCGAAACGGTCGATCTCGTAGGATTCCCGCCCGAAAGCCCGGACCACCCGCACGCCGGTGAGATTTTCCTGCACTTTTGCCGTCAGCTCGCCCTCCGCTTCGTCCGCGTCCAGAAATCTTCTGGAAATCCTGGAGTAGAAAAATGCGGAGTAGGCGATGATCACCGGCGTAAACAGCAGCACCACACAGGACAGCCCGGCGTTCATCCGGAACATGATGGTCAGATACAATACCATCAGAAAGACAATGCGGATCACGTCCATCAGCTGATTGCAAACGAAATTCCGGATGATCTCCACATCGTTGGTACACCGCTGAATGATATCCCCCGTCTTGTGGGCCACGTGCCAGGTATAAGGCAGTTTCTGAATATGGCGGTACAGCTGATCCCGCATACTTTTCAGAAATCCCTCGGATCCCTTTGCCAGGCAGATGCTGCTGACGTAGGTAAAAATCCCCGCTGCCACAGCGCTGGCCACCACGGCTGCCGCCGCCACTGCCAGAAAACGGCCGTCTCTTCCCCACCCTTCCGTGGCCGCCTGTCCGGTCAGGTGATCCACCGTATACCGGATAATCTGCGGCGTCAGGGCGTTGAAGGCGGTATTCAACATTCCCGCCAGAAGAGCCAGCACCAGAAAATGCGTGTTCCCCTTTAAAAACCGGGCAATATCCCCCAGCTTTTTCCATCTTTTTTTCCATTTGCGCATGAAACAGTCTCCCCCTCTGCGTGTGTATTTTTCAGGGATACACCCTGACTTACCGGATGCTTTGCCGGCTGTCCGTCAAAAGGTCTGCCCGTGCAGGCGCGGCAGCCGCCTGCCGGACTTAACCGCATAAAAAAAGACATTCCCAACTCTTCAGGAATGTCTCTTCATCACTTATTGATTCTATCTGAGGTCAGACAGACACCGCCTTCCATTTTTCAAAAAGGCAGCCAAAAGTATCCGGGCATCCCTTTGGTTTCCAGTTTGCACAAACATCCCATGTATTTGCGATTCCTGTGATTTTACCGCGAAATGTGTTTTTCATCTGACTGCCTCCTTTCTCAAAATAGTGTGAATTTTTCATCAATTAAGCACATACTACACCCGCCGACAATACATGTCAAGTGTTATTTTCTTCTTTCCCGTATCCCCTCAAGAATTTCTGCCCGGGCGGTCAGTGCCGCTTCCTTTGGCAGTGCTTCCACCCCTTCCAGCGGATAGGAAATTCCCAGCTGCCGGTACTTCTCCACTCCCATGGTGTGGTAAGGGAGCACTTCCAGTCCCTTTATGTTGGTGAATCCTCCGATGATCCTTCCCAGACTTCTCAGCTGTTCCGGACCGTCCGTGATCCCCGGAACCACCACGTGACGGATAATCACCGGTATTTTCTTTTCCTCCAGAGCTTTCAGAAACTCCAGCACCGGCTCCTGTCCGCAGCCGGTCAGCCACCGGTGGCCCTCAGGATCACTGTGTTTCAGATCCAGCAGTACCAGATCCAGAGCCTCCCAAAGGCCGTCAAAATCTTCCGCCCGTTCTTTCCGGTAAACAATTCCGGAGGTATCCAGGCAGGTGTGAATCCCTCTCTTTTTGGCCTCTTTCATCAGTTCTGTCAGAAAATTCAGCTGAAGAAGCGGCTCGCCTCCCGTGGCGGTGATTCCCCCTGCTCTGTAAAACTGCCGGTTTTTCTCGTACTGATCGAGAATTTCCCCGGCCGTCATCTCTGTACCGCCATGGACAGCCCAGGTATCCGGATTGTGGCAGTATCTGCACCGCAGGGGACATCCCTGAAAAAATACCACAAAACGAATTCCGGGACCGTCTACGGTCCCGAAACTCTCCAGGGAATGAATCCTTCCCTTTTTCTCACTCATCCTACATCCCCTCATGGAAGGTTCTGGAAATCACCTCATCCTGCTGCTCTTTTGTCAGGTTGTGAAAATTCACGGCGTATCCGGACACCCGCACGGTGAGCTGGGGATATTTCTCCGGATGCTTCTGGGCGTCCAGCAGGGTTTCCTTTGTGAAAACGTTCACGTTCAGATGGTGTCCTCCCTTCTCGGCATAGCCGTCCAGCAGGGTCACCAGGTTGTCGATCTGTGCATCACTGATATTCATAATAGTTTCCTCCTGTCTTGGCCGAATGGCCATAGAGGTATCCCTATGGGGGATTCCCTTTTTTAAAGTGTCTTATATTTCCTCATCCATGGTCAGATTGGGCTCGCAGCAGGCGCAGTCCTTCGGAAGGTCAAAGGCGATATCGTCAAAGAATATGGCATCGTCTTTCCCCAGCGCTCCCGGGATGATGGAAAAGGTGTTGGAAATTCCGTCCTGCGCATCCTTGAAGGGCAGTTTTGACACGGAGCTTAAAGACGCCACCGCCCCATGGCTGTCCCGGTGATGCATGGGATTGGCTCCCGGCGCGAAGGGTTCCCCTGCCTTTCTTCCGTCCGGTGTGGAACCGGTGTTCTTTCCATACACCACATTGGAGGTGATGGTCAGAATGGAAGTGGTGGGGATACCGCCCCGGTAGGTATGATTTCCCTTGATGTATTTCATAAAATCATGTACCACCGCATAGGCAATCTCATCAGCCCGGTCATCATCATTTCCGTATTTGGGGAAATCTCCCTCCACCTGATAATCCACCACAATGCCGTTTTCATCCCGGATGGTTTTTACCTTCGCGTACTTGATGGCGGACAGCGAATCGGCCACCACCGACAGGCCGGCGATTCCCGTGGCGAACCAGCGGGTCACCTTCCGGTCATGAAGCGCCATCTGCAGCCGTTCATAGCAGTATTTGTCATGCATGTAGTGGATGATGTTCAGGGCATTGACATATACCTGTGCCAGCCATTTCATCATGTCATGGAAATTTTCCATGACTTCCTCATAGTCCAGGTATTCCGAGGTGATGGGACGGTATTTAGGGCCCACCTGCTTTTTGGATACCTCGTCCACACCGCCGTTGATGGCGTACAGCAGGCATTTTGCCAGGTTCGCCCGGGCGCCAAAGAACTGCATTTCCTTGCCCACCCGCATGGAGGAAACACAGCAGGCAATGGCGTAGTCGTCTCCATGGGTCACCCGCATCAGGTCATCGTTCTCATACTGGATGGAGGAAGAAGCGATGGAAGTTTTCGCGCAGAACCGTTTGAATTTCTCCGGAAGCCGGGTGGACCACAGGACGGTCAGGTTAGGCTCCGGGGCGGTCCCCAGGTTCTCCAGGGTGTGAAGATAGCGGAAAGACATCTTTGTCACCAGCGTTCTTCCGTCGATTCCCATACCGCCGATGGATTCCGTCACCCAGGTGGGGTCGCCGGAAAACAGGGAGTTATACTCGGGGGTTCTGGCAAATTTTACCATCCGAAGCTTCATGATAAAGTGATCCACAAATTCCTGAATCTGCTCTTCCGTAAACCGGCCGCTCTTCAGGTCTCTCTCCGCATAGATATCCAGGAACGTGGAAGTTCTTCCCAGTGACATGGCGGCGCCGTTCTGCTCCTTGATGGCCGCCAGATAACCGAAATACAGCCACTGGATGGCTTCCTGCACATTTTGGGCGGGCCGGGAAATGTCGTATCCGTAGATTTTTCCCAGCTCCTTCAGTTCCTTCAGCGCCCGGATCTGTTCCGAAAGCTCCTCCCGCTCCCGGGTCACATCGGAATACATGATGGTTCTGGTGGAATCCTTCTGAGCCTGCTTGTCCTCGATGAGCCGGTCCACCCCGTACAATGCCACTCTCCGGTAATCCCCGATGATTCTGCCTCTTCCGTAGGCGTCCGGCAGTCCCGTGATAATGTGGCTGGAGCGGCAGGCGCGCATCTCCGGTGTATAGGCGTCGAATACGCCGTCATTGTGGGTTTTTCTGTGTTTGGTGAAAAATTCCACCACCTGCGGATCCACCTGGTAGCCGTAAGCCTCGCAGGCTTTCACAGCCATGCGGATGCCGCCGTAAGGCTGCAGAGACCGCTTCAGCGGCTTGTCCGTCTGAAATCCCACGATGGTCTCCTTCTCCCGGTCCAGATAACCCGGTCCGTGGGAAGTGATGGTGGAAATGATTTTCGTATCCATATCCAGCACGCCGCCCTTTTCTCTCTCCTCCTTCATCAGCTCCAGCACCTGGTCCCAGAGCTGGCTGGTGGCCTTTGTGGGGCCGGAAAGAAAGGACTCGTCACCTTCATAGGGCGTATAGTTTTTCTGGATGAAATCCCTCACATTGATTTCCTTCTCCCAGATTCCCTCCCGGAATGATTCCCATTCTTTTCGCATGTATGTCCTCCTTTGGTTAGGTTTTTCTAACTTTCGCTCTGCCATTATATAGTATATAAGCATTTACGTCAATACTATATATTGTACCTAATCACAAACAATTTATTCACTTTGTATAGTTTGCGGAAGAATAAGGAATCATGAGCTTGTTGAGATAATTCATCTAATTTTTATCACCTCTTATTTTAAACCAATGGGTTGATTCTGTTTAATAGCTTACCGTCTTTTGCCAGTTCCCAGTTTTGCATTAATTCATTCTGATGAATCACACACCACGCCAAAACTAAAGAGCAGACATCATCTGTCTGCCCTCTTTTCAAGCCCTTATCATCCGGTATTCCCCGTTCCCCAATCAAAAAGTTTCCCGGTACGCAATGTTCAGTTTCCCGTTTTCCAGCGACACATCCGCAAGCCCCCCGCAGACCATGGGAATCATGGGCGGCAGATGGCCCAGATCCACATCCATGATCACCGGCACCTGATACTCCGCCAGAAGATCGCAGACCGCATGATACTGATCCAGCCCCATGATCTCCTGTCCGTGGCAGAGGGGACGGCCGATCAGAAATCCTTTCACATGGGAAAACCAGCCCGCGTGTTTCATCTGCCACACGGCCCGGCGGATGGCCATCACGTTCAGGTCGCAGGATTCCAGGAACCAGACGATGCCGTCCTCCTGATATTTTTGGGCAAACCGGGGCACCTGGTCATAGCCGGTTCCCAAAAGATTTACCAGGCAGTCCATACAGCCGCCCAGAAGACGCCCCTGTATCTGTACCGGCTGTCCGGTCTGCTCTTTTCCATCCAGGAACCAGCGGATCACGGAGGGCTCCGTCACATGATACGGCGCCAGGGGATGTTCTTCGTCCTTCAGCCCCTCTTTTTCCCAGAGATCATATCCCTGAAAATTCCGTTTTTCTCCCAGAAGCAGCTGGTAAGCGTCCCGGATGGCGGGATGCCAGGGTTCCATGCCGAAAGCTCCGGCACAGGGCCCGTAAACAGAGGCCACATCACAGAGTGTAGTCAAAAGGAAGGTGAAATTGGTATTGTCCGAATAACCCAGATACCATTTGGGACGCGCGGCCCTGATTTTGTCGAAATCAATGAAATCCAGGATCTCGCACATCAGCTCCCCGCCTCCGCAGGAAATAATCACATCTGATTCCCTTCTGCAGTACATCTCCTCCAGCTCTTGCCCGCAGGCTTTGGGGCTGTTGCTGATGCCGATTCCGGAATCAGCGTAGCAGTTGGGGCCCAGCACCAGAGAATGTCCCAGGGAGCGGAACACCTCCTGGGCATGATCGAAGGCACTCCGATACGGTTCCGTGGCACATCCCATGGAAGGCGCCGCAAAACCGATGGTTCCATTTTTTTTCAGATTTTCCGGATAACGCATAAAACTCCTTTCGTTGCGGTAGCCCCCTTTCCATTTGGAGGAGGCATTCCGCCTTATTGCCTTGTCTGTGCCGCCGTCAATGTGGCCAACAGCAGTTCATAAAAGTCATCCTCTCCCTCCAGAAGCGGAGAATTTTCTCCGCCGCCGTTGGTGCTGCGGCGCATGGTGGCGTAAAACTCTTCTCCCGCCTGCACCACCTCCATGGGATACAGTTCATATCCCTGCTGCCGGCAGATCCGGCAGAAGGCTTCCAGAGGATTTTTCTCCTTACGGGTGGCCAGCAGCGTTTCCCGCAGTTCTTTATTTTCCAATGCTTTCCGCTGGACTTCATCCAGCAATTCCGCAGTACTCATATCTCTTGCTCCTCTCTTTCTTTTGAAAAAAGAATCAATTCCCTTATCTATCTGACCGGGCCCGGATGAGATCCCAAAACGGTCAGCGCTGTCTTTTCTGTGCCAGAGAATCATAAAAATCCGCGATGTTTCTCCGAAGCTGTGCCTGTTCCGTCAGCGCCGTAAAATTTGCCACTTCCGATAAGGATCCAATCAGCGGCATTTCCTCGAAAACGGTTCCTTGCAGTTTTTGTTTCACAGCCGCGGCCATCCGGTCTGCCCAGATTACCAGAATCTTTCTTTCAAAATAGTTTTGTATGGATACCGGAACCGGTTCGGTAATTCCCAGCTCATTGTGAAATTTCGCCATCAAAAGCTGTGCGTTTACCAGATGTTCCTCCCTGGTTTCGATGTCAGGAGCTGCCAGTGACAGCCGAATCCGTTCTTTGATTTCCGGATCGATGGGAAGACGGGCAAAAGCAGTCCCAAACCATTTACTGTATGGGGCATAACGGCGGCAGTACAAAAAGGCCAGACGCATCAGCCGCTCCGCAATCCTGGCGCAGGCCAGCATAGAACCGGTCTCATCGCCCACATCGGCGCAGCGCCGGACAAAGGCCTGTTCCTCCGCCGCCAGTGACCAGTTGGAAGCGATCAGATACAGTCGGACAGATTCCGGATAAAAATTCAGATTGCTCAAACGATCTGCCATTTTCAAATCATCCTGAAAGAACTTTCCGGCGGTAAGGGCCAGAAGCTTATGTTCTGAAAAAGACAGCCAGTCCGTTTCCCGAAGAGCGGATAAATCCCCGCATCCCAGGTACTCATTCAGATATTCTGTCTCCGTATAAATATAAATCAGAGGTGAAATCCTGTCCCCGTCCGCCTGCTCGGCGTGCCGGACCCCATGATCCTCCGGGTCGGGCTCAGAAAAATTCACGGAAAATCCCCGGTAAACCGGCGGAAGCTTTCTGGAGAACAGATCCATGATTGCTTCCCTTTTCCCAATATCCTCCGGAGCGAGAAAAAGATAAAACCGCGGTCCCCACATGTGATCGCAGGAGGTGAAATCGTCATATCCCAGCACATCAGATCCAAAACCCAGAAGACCTGCGGAATAGGAAAGTCCGGGATACCGGGAAGCCAGAAGCGGTCTGGCCGCTTCCTCAAAAAAGCTTTCCGCCAGCTTCATTCCTTTTATAAATTCTGCCATGGGTTTCTCCTTTTATCCCTTTACCGGTTTCCGCCCAGAAGTTTTTCCGCCGCTTCCATCCGCTCCGCCACGGAAACACCGAAGGGACACCGCTCCTCACAGCCTTTGCAGCCGATGCAGTCTCCACCGTTGGCAGAAAGGCTCTGGTAATGGGCCCGCACCGTATCCGGCACCTCCGGCTGCATCAGCGCCAGATCGTACAGCTTATTTACCATGGCGATGTCGATGCCTGCCGGGCAGGGCGCGCAGTGTCCGCAGTAGGTACACTGGCCGGAATAGGCGTGCATCGGCGCACCAGCCAGCACGGTGGCATAGTCCTTCTCTTCCTCCGTGGCGGTCTCATAGGCCACTGCGGCGTCCACATGAGCAGTGGAATCGTATCCCACAAGGACACTGGCCACCGCCGGGCGGGTCAGCGCATAGTGCAGACACTGCACCGGTGTCAGGGCCACGCCGAAGGGTGAAGTTTTCGCGTCAAACAGCCGTCCGCCAACATACCCCTTCATCACCGTGATGCCCACGCCTTTCTGCTCGCAGATCCGATACAGTTCGGCCCGCTCCAAATCGATGCCGCCCACACCGGCGTCATAGGTCTCTTTGAAATAATCATCAATATTCTCCGTGGCCGGCAGCATATCGAAGGCCGGATTGACGCTGAACAGAATCATTTCAATCTTTCCGCTCTCGGCCGCCAGCCGGGCCACCGCAGGATTATGGGTGCTCATACCGATATGGCGGATCACTCCTTTTTCTTTCAGAGAGGCCGCATAGGCGTAAAATTCCCCATCGATGATCCGGTGAAATTCCGCGGTTTCATCCACAAAGTGAATCATTCCCAGATCGATATAATCCGTGCCCAGCCGGTCCAGAAGATCCTGAAATGCCGTTTCTACCTTATCCAGGTCTCTCGTCTTCACATACTGTCCGTCCTGCCAGGTGGATCCCAGATGTCCCTGGATGATCCATTTCTCCCGCTGGCCGCTTATGGCGGCTCCGATATTGGAGCGGACATTGGGCTCCGACATCCAGCAGTCCAGGATGTTAATGCCCGCCTCCTGGCAGTAATGGATGATCTGACAGACCTCCTCCCGGTTGTGGCGCTCCAGCCACTCCGCTCCCAGACCGATCTCGCTTACCATAAGTCCTGTGTTTCCCAATGCTCTGTAATTCATGTAAATTCCCCCTTTTCTGTATTGATTTGTTCTGTATTCTTATAACCTGTACTGCTGTAAAAATTCCTTCCGTTTTACGTTTTTATGGTGTTCCCTTACAACCACCTTACCCGCGGCGTCTTTTTTGGCGCTGTCCTCCTGTAACGGACTTTGGGATACCCGGCCAGCATACACATCTGGATCTGCTCTTCCCCGATTCCCAGAAACTCCCGCACCCGGGGTAGCCGCGA
>CBJMC01400__coassemble_1723_pt1 | contig 11559 bp, 7 predicted proteins | sample CBJMC01400__metabat2_low_PE_039 | metagenome-assembled genome bin CBJMC01400
TAGACAGGATTCGGAAAGCGTGTTATAATAATTCACAGGGTTAAAATAATGTTTTTTAATTCAAATCAAGGAGGAATAAACAAATGGCAAGAAAAATGAAAACCATGGATGGTAATCATGCTGCCGCTCATGCGTCCTACGCATATTCGGACGTAGCAGCCATTTACCCGATTACTCCCTCATCTGTTATGGCAGAGGCTACGGATGAGTGGGCGACCCAGGGAAGAAAGAACATCTTCGGACAGGAAGTTCAGGTAACTGAGATGCAGTCCGAGGCTGGTGCTGCCGGTGCAGTACACGGATCCCTGGCAGCGGGTGCTCTGACCACGACCTATACGGCTTCTCAGGGTCTTCTGCTGATGATCCCCAACCTTTACAAAATCGCCGGCGAGCAGCTGCCGGGTGTGTTCAACGTTTCCGCCCGTGCGCTGGCAAGCCATGCGTTATCTATTTTCGGAGATCATTCCGATGTATATGCATGTCGTCAGACAGGCTGCGCTATGCTGTGTGAGTCTTCCGTACAGGAAGTTATGGACCTGACTCCCGTGGCTCACTGCGCTGCCATCAAAGGAAAAGTTCCGTTCATCAACTTCTTCGACGGATTCCGTACTTCTCACGAGATCCAGAAGATCGAGACCTGGGATTACGAGGATCTGAAAGATCTGGTGGATCTGGACGCCATCGATGAGTTCCGTAAACACGCTCTGAATCCCAATCATCCCTGCCAGAGAGGATCCGCTCAGAACCCGGATATCTTCTTCCAGGCAAGAGAGGCCTGCAACCCCTACTACGACGCTCTGCCGGCAGTAGTGCAGGAGTACATGGACAAAGTTAATGAGAAGATCGGAACCAACTACAAACTGTTCAACTACTACGGAGCTGAGGATGCTGAGCATGTCATCATCGCCATGGGTTCCGCCTGCGAGACCATCGAGGAGACCATCGACTACCTGATGGCTGCCGGAAGAAAAGTTGGTCTGGTTACCGTTCGTCTGTACAGACCGTTCTGCGCACAGGCCCTGATCGACGCGATCCCGGATTCTGTAAAACAGATCTCCGTTCTGGACAGAACAAAAGAGCCGGGCGCTCAGGGTGAGCCCCTGTATCTGGATGTGGTAGCTGCCCTGAAGGGAAGCAAGTTCGATCAGGTTCCGGTATTCTCCGGACGTTACGGACTGGGTTCCAAGGACACCACACCGGCTCAGATCGTTGCCGTATACGACAACACCGAGAAAGCAAAATTCACCATCGGTATCGTGGATGATGTGACAAACCTGTCTCTGGAGGTTGGCGCTCCTCTGGTTACCACACCGGAAGGAACCATCAACTGCAAGTTCTGGGGACTGGGCGCTGACGGTACTGTTGGAGCCAACAAGAACTCCATCAAGATCATCGGTGACAACACAGACATGTATGCACAGGCATACTTTGATTACGACTCCAAGAAGTCCGGCGGTGTGACCATGTCTCACCTGCGCTTCGGAAAGAGCCCGATCAAGTCCACCTACCTGATCAAGAAAGCAAACTTTGTTGCCTGCCATAATCCCTCCTATGTGAACAAGTACAACATGGTACAGGAGCTGGTAGACGGAGGTACCTTCCTTCTGAACTGCCCGTGGGATATGGAAGGACTGGAGAAACATCTGCCGGGACAGGTGAAAGCATTCATCGCCAACCACAACATCAAGTTCTATGTGATCGACGGTATCAAGATCGGTAAGGAGATCGGACTGGGCGGACGTATCAACACCGTTCTGCAGTCTGCATTCTTCAAGCTGGCCAACATCATTCCCGAGGAGCATGCCATCGAGCTGATGAAGGCTGCCGCAAAGGCTACCTACGGAAGAAAGGGTGACGCCATCGTTCAGATGAACTATGACGCTATCGACGCCGGTGCAAAACAGGTGGTTGAGGTTCAGGTTCCCGAAAGCTGGAAAGACTGCGCAGACGAAGGACTGGCTATGTCCCATGCAGAAGGCGGACGTCAGGATGTTGTGGATTTCGTAAACAACATTCAGTCCAAAGTAAACGCTCAGGAAGGAAACTCTCTGCCCGTATCCGCATTCAAGGATTATGTGGACGGCACCACTCCCTCCGGATCTTCCGCATACGAGAAACGTGGTATCGCAGTAGATATCCCGGTATGGAATCCGGAAAACTGTATCCAGTGTAACCGCTGTGCTTATGTCTGCCCGCATGCTGTTATCCGTCCCATCGCTCTGACCGCTGATGAGGCTGCCAACGCTCCGGAAGGCATGAAGACACTGCCGATGACTGGTATGGCTGACTACAAGTTCTCCATGGTAGTATCCGCTTACGACTGTACCGGATGTGGTTCCTGTGCAAACGTATGCCCGGGCAAGAAGGGCGCGAAAGCTCTGGCTATGGAAAACATGGAAGCCAATGCAGGAGAGCAGAAATATTTCGATTACGGCGTACAGCTTCCCATCAAGGAAGATGTCGTTGCAAAATTCAAAGAGAACACCGTAAAAGGTTCTCAGTTCAAACAGCCGCTGCTTGAGTTCTCCGGAGCCTGCGCAGGCTGTGGTGAGACACCGTACGCGAAGCTGATCACTCAGCTGTTCGGTGACAGAATGTACATTGCCAACGCAACAGGATGTTCCTCCATCTGGGGTAACTCCTCACCGTCCACACCGTACACTGTAAACGCCAAAGGACAGGGTCCCGCATGGAGCAACTCTCTGTTCGAGGATAACGCAGAGTTCGGTTACGGTATGCTGCTGGCTCAGAAGGCCATCAGAAATGGTCTGAAAGAGAAAGTTGAGTCCGTAATGGCCAACGAGGCTTCTTCTGAGGAAGTAAAGGCTGCCTGCAAAGAGTGGCTGGATACCTTCGGAAGCGGCGTAACCAACGGAGCAGCTACAGACAAGCTGGTTGCAGCTCTGGAAGGTGTTGACTGCGACGTTTGCAGAGACATTGTGAAGAACAAAGACTTCCTGGCCAAGAAATCCCAGTGGGTATTCGGTGGTGACGGATGGGCTTACGATATCGGATTCGGCGGCGTGGATCACGTGCTGGCTTCCGGACAGGATATCAACGTAATGGTATTCGATACCGAGGTTTACTCCAACACCGGCGGACAGTCCTCCAAGGCTACCCCGACTGGTGCGGTTGCACAGTTCGCTGCAGGTGGTAAAGAGGTTAAGAAGAAAGACCTGGCTTCCATCGCTATGAGCTACGGCTATGTATACGTTGCTCAGATCGCTATGGGCGGAGATTTCAACCAGACCGTAAAAGCCATCGCTGAGGCTGAGGCTTATCCGGGACCGTCTCTGATCATCGCATACGCTCCGTGTATCAACCATGGTATCAAGAAGGGTATGAGCAAGGCTCAGACAGAGGAAGAGCTGGCAGTTAAGGCCGGATACTGGCATAACTTCCGCTTCAACCCGCTGGCAGAGAACAAGTTCACCCTGGATTCCAAGGCTCCCAGCGGAGATTATCAGGAGTTCCTGGACGGCGAGGTTCGTTACAACTCCCTGAAACGCTCCAATCCGGAGAAAGCTGCAAGACTGTTCGCTAAGAACGAGTCCGAGGCGAAGGAGAGATACAACTATCTGAACAAACTGGTTACTCTTTACAGCAAAGAGGACTAATGTTCTGAATAAAAATCCGGTCTGACCGGAGATGATACGGCGGCAGCCGTCCTGGCAGGGAAACCTGCGGGGCGGCTGCCGCCTGCTTTTTATTTGTTCTATAAAATATCATTCCTGTGAAATAAAAACGTTCCGCGGGGAGTGTACTGCGGTGAAAGGCTTTAAAAAAGTCGGAAAATATGATACAATTTTCACAGACAGAAAACGATGGTATCGGGGGTGTGTGCGGTCTGTACGCAGAGGCCAGCCGGGAGGCGGGCGGTTATGCGCAAACGGCACAGTATACGATACAGGAAAAGAGGAGGCAGACGATGATAAACAGGATGGAAAAGATTTATTCCCCTCAGGACTCCAGGGTTGCATTGAAGGTATATCAGGGGCATTTTGCCGCGCCTCATTCCCATGTTACCCATTATTTTGATCTGACAACGCTGCGGACCAGAGTATCGGAGGCGCAGGCGGCCGCGAAGCTTCTGGCGGAAGGTTTTGGAAAAGATCAGGTTGTGGACACGATTGTGTGTCTGGACGGAATGGAAGTTGTGGGGGCATTTCTGGCGGAACAGCTTCTGGCAGCAGGAGTTTCTTCCATGAATGCCCACGAGACAATCTATGTGACGGCTCCGGAGAAGGGGGTTCAGGACCGCTTCACTTTCGAGGAAAATTTGATTCCTCTGATCCACAGAAAGAATGTCCTGATTCTTGCGGGAGCTGTGAGCACCGGGATGACCGTGCGGGCCTGCCTGGATGCTGTCCGCTGCTGTGGGGGGATTCCGGGCGGCATCTGCTCGGTGTTCAGCGCTCTGCGGAGAGTGGAGGAGCTGGATGTCCATACAATATTTACCGCCAGCCAGGTTCCGGATTACCGCATGGCTTCCGGAAGAGAGTGTGTTCACTGTATGGCCGGGAAAAAGCTGGATGCGCTGGTGAACGGGGAAGGGTGTTTCTGCCCCGGGAGGTAGGAGATACGGAGCAGTTGCCGGCAACAGGTAAAGGATAAAATGACAAAAACGGGATGGAAGAGATTTTGCGCGGGCCGCATAATTCCTTTCCATCCTGTTTTTGCTGATTGTGGGAAATCCGTCCGGCATGCTCCCATTGGTGAGCAGGATACTGTGGAAACATCCCGGCAAGGCCGTAAACCGGCAGGGCAGAAGTCCCTCGCCGGATGCAGTGATGTAACAGTTCAGCCTTCCGGCTTCACTGGCGCAAAAGTATGCACACAGGCTGCGGGAACCGCAGTGATACAGTATCGAATAATTTATCATGGCAAGATCTGCCGGGGTATGATATAATGAGCGTTAGCGAGCGGGAACAGAGAAGGAGCGAGTTCTGTTTGCCGCCTGCGGCAGATGGCATACCGGCGTTTTTTGCAGGCTGCTGTGCCGGCCGAAAGCGGGCGCCGGCATTCTGCCGCAGATGAAAAGACTGGAAGAATATGCCGGCGTTGTCCGGCTGTGGAAAGGATACGGAGTGATATGGCAGTAGATCAGAGTTTTGTGATAAAGAAATTGCAGAATATGGAAGAAATGTATGCGGTGTATTCGGCAGTGACCAAGATGCCGTTTGCCACCTGCGATGAGGAGACCTTCAACGATCAGGTCTGGGTGTTTGCGGATAAGGAGAAGGTTCAGGAATTTTCCAAAAAGTATACGGAGGAGAAGATTCTCCTGATGGGCGTCCGGGTAAAGAAAGAGGAAGCGCCCATGTTCTATATGAATTTGTTTGCCATGGGCATCAATGAGGTGGTATTCCAGGACGGGGAGGCACAGCACAGGATTCCGCTGGAAAACATTGTGAAGCTTCCCGACTACAGCAAGCTTCCGGAAAAACAGCGTCCGCTGCTGAATCCGCAGCTTCAGCTGACGGCCATCTATTTTCTGCAGGCGCTGCGCAAGCCGGGGGTGAAGCCGGACAGAGAGGCGCTGAAGGATCTGGAGGAAGAGATGTCTGTGAACCTGGTGAAGTCAAAATTCCTTCTGCCGGTGGAGGTGGAGGAAAAGGAAGACGGCACTCCCGGGAATATCCGCGTGATCTATGTGCAGAATAAGGAAGGAGACCGTTTCCAGCCGATTTTTACCGACACCAATGAGATGCTGAAGCATTACCGGAACAAACAGACCAAGCACCGGCTTCTCCAGGTGCCCTTCGATCAGCTGCCCAAATATATGATCAAGGACATCAAAGGCTATGTGCTGAATCCGGAAGGCTTCAATCTGATACTCAGCCAGAAGCAGATCCAGCAGCTGCTTACTTTTTATAAAACGGACAAAGAGGACTGAATAGCTACCGGAGGGGCCCCGCTGAGGGACAAAGAAAAGGAGGATTCTATGGAGATTACAGAATGTAAGGCATATGAGGTGCTGCAGCATCAGATGATCGAAGATATCCACGCGGAGGGGTATCTGCTGCGTCATAAAAAGAGCGGGGCGCGCGTGATGCTGCTGAAAAACGACGACGAGAATAAGGTGTTCAATATTGCTTTCCGGACGCCGCCGGCGGACAGCACCGGTGTGGCCCATATTCTGGAGCACAGTGTCCTGTGCGGATCCAGGCATTTCCCGCTGAAGGATCCTTTTGTGGAGCTGGTGAAGGGATCGCTGAACACATTCCTGAACGCCATGACTTATCCGGACAAGACCATGTATCCGGTGGCCAGCTGCAACGATCAGGATTTTCAGAATCTGATGCACGTGTATCTGGATGCCGTGTTCTATCCCTCCATCTATGAAAAGGAAGAAATCTTCCGCCAGGAAGGCTGGAGCTACCAGCTGGAGACTGAGGATGGTCCGCTGAAATACAACGGCGTGGTTTACAATGAGATGAAGGGGGCATTTTCCTCCGCGGAGGAAGTGCTGGACCGGGAAATTTTCAATGTGCTGTTTCCGGATACTCCCTACGGCGTGGAGTCGGGAGGAGACCCGGCAAAGATTCCGGATCTGACCTATGAGCAGTTTCTGGATTTCCACAGAAAATACTACCATCCTTCCAACAGCTATATCTATCTCTACGGAGATATGGATATGGCGAAAAAGCTGGAGTGGATGGATCAGGAGTATCTGAGCAAATTCGACGCCATTCAGGTGGAGTCCCGGATTCCCCGGCAGAAACCTTTCGACAAACCGGTGGAGCATGAAATTTTCTATTCTGTGTCGGAAAATGAATCCACGGAGGAAAACACCTATTTGAGCTGCAGCATGGTGGTGGGCGACAGCCTGGATGTGGAACTGTGTACTGCCTTTGAGGTGCTGGATTATGTGCTGCTTTCCGCCCCGGGAGCGCCGCTGAAACAGGCACTTCTGGACGCCGGCATCGGCAAGGATGTGGAGGGCGGCTACGACGACGGAATCTACCAGCCTTTCTTCTCGGTGGTGGTGAAAAACAGCGAGCTGTCCCGGAAAGAGCAGTTTCTGCAGGTGATCCGCGAAACGCTGGAGAAGCTGGCCCGGGAGGGACTGGATCAGAGAGCCATCGCCGCCGGCATCAATTTCCTGGAATTCCGTTTCCGGGAGGCCGACTACGCGTCCTATCCCAAGGGACTGATGTACGGCATCGACGTATTTGACAGCTGGCTGTACGATGAGGAGAAGCCGTTTATCCCTCTGCAAAGACTGGATGCCTACGACGCGCTGAAGAAAAAAGCAGGTCAGGGTTACTTTGAGGAACTGATCCGCACCTGGCTTCTGGAAAATCCGCACACCGCTGTTGTGGTGGGAATTCCCAGGAAGGGACTGGCCACGGAACAGGAGAAAAAGACGGAGGAGGCGCTGGCCGCCTACAAAGCGTCGCTTTCGCCTGAAGAAGTAAAGAAACTGGTGGAGCAGACCTGCCATCTGAAGGAATTTCAGGATGCGCCGGACGACCCGGAGGCACTGGCTGCGCTGCCGATGCTGAAGCGGTCCGATATCCGCCGGGAAACGGTGAAGCTGTACAATACCCCCCATCAGGTGGGAGACACCACGGTGCTGCACCATGACATGGAGACCAACGGCATCACCTATCTGACGCTGTTGTTTGATACCCGGAAGGTTCCGGACGATCTGATTCCGTACATGGGTCTTCTCAAATCTGTGCTGGGCTATGTGGATACGGAGCATTACAGCTATGGAGAGCTGTTTAACGAGATCAATGCCAGAAGCGGCGGAATCAGCTGCGAGATTCAGATTTTCAATCAAAAGGACCGGAGCGATGACTGCACGCGGATGTTCGGTATCCGGGCAAAATACCTGGCGCCCAGCGAGGAATTTGTCTTTTCGATGATCCGGGAAATTCTCAAAACCTCCCGGCTGGATGACGGAAAACGGCTGTATGAGATCATTGCCCGGCAGAAAGCCCGGCTGCAGTCTTCCCTGGCGGGGGCAGGCCACTCCACCGCGGTGATGCGGGTATCTTCCTACTATTCGCCCGGCTCCTATTTTCAGGAGCGGATCGCGGGAATCTCCTATTTCCGTCTGCTGGAGGATCTGGAAAAGAATTTTGAGCAGAGACGGGAAGAGGTGACGGAGAATTTCCGGCAGCTGATGAAGATTATTTTCCGTCCGGAAAATCTCATGGTCAGCGTGGTGACCGATGAGAAAGGGTACGAAAACCTGGAAGAGCGGGTTGCCGGACTGAAGGAGGAGCTGTATACGGAGGAGGTTCCCACGGGAGGAATCTGCTACCGGTTCGAACAGAAAAACGAGGGCTTCAAAACTGCCGGACAGGTACAGTATGTGGCAGTGGGAGGAAATTTCCGGGAGGCCGGATTTGCCTACACCGGCGCGCTGCGGATTCTGAAGGTGATTCTCAGCTACGATTATCTGTGGATGAATCTGAGAGTCAAGGGAGGCGCCTACGGCTGCATGTGCAATTTCCGCCGCACCGGGGACAGCTTCCTGGTTTCCTACCGGGATCCCCATCTGGCCAGAACGCTGGATGTTTTCCGGGGAACGCCGGATTACCTGCGCAGCTTTGCGGCGGATGAGCATGAGATGACAAAGTATATCATCGGCACCATCAGCGAGCTGGATGTGCCTATGAATCCTTCCGCCAAGGGGGCTCTGGCCCTGACCGCCTGGATGGGCGGCCTGACCCGCCAGGATCTGCAGAAGGAGAGGGATGAGATCCTGAATGCCCGTCCGGAGGATATCCGGGCTCTGGCAGATCTCATCGAGGCCATGCTGGCGCCGGGCAACCTGTGCGTGGTGGGAAGCGAGGCCTCCATCGGGAAACACCGGGATCTGCTGAAGACAGTGGAGCCGCTGGTGCGGTAGACTGTGAGAGGAGATTACATGAGAGAAGATTTTAAATCGGGTTTTGCCGCCATCATCGGACGGCCCAACGTGGGAAAATCCACCCTGATGAACCGGCTGATCGGACAGAAGATTGCCATCACTTCCAGAAAACCCCAGACCACCAGAAACAAGATTCAGACGGTCTACACCTGTCCTGAGGGACAGATCGTTTTTCTGGACACCCCGGGCATGCACAAAGCCAAGAACAGGCTGGGAGAATATATGCTGGGGGCGGTGCGCCAGTCTGTGAAGGACGCGGATGTGATTCTCTGGCTGGTGGAGCCCACCAGCTATATCGGCGAGGGAGAGCGCTCCATCGCCGCGCTGCTTACCCGGGTGAATCTGCCGGTGATCCTGGTGATCAACAAGGTGGACACCATTAAAAAGGAAGAATTGCCGGCATTTATCAATGCCTACAAGGATCTCCATGATTTTGCCCAGATTGTTCCGGTGTCGGCGCTGCGGGGGCAGAATACGGACGAGGTGATCCGCTGTATCTTTAAATATCTGCCCTACGGCCCCATGTTCTACGACGAGGACACGGTGACCGACCAGCCCCAGCGGCAGATCGTGGCGGAGATTATCCGGGAGAAAGCCCTGCGGACGTTGGATGAGGAGATTCCCCACGGAATTGCCGTCACCATTGAGAAGATGCACCAGAGGGAGCGCCAGGATATTGTGGACATCGAGGCCACCATCATCTGTGAGAAGGAGTCCCACAAGGGCATTATCATCGGAAAGCAGGGAAGCATGCTGAAGAAAATCGGAAGCAGCGCCCGGTATGATATTGAGAAAATGCTGGAGGAAAAGGTGAATCTGCGCATCTGGGTGAAGGTCCGCAAGGACTGGCGGGACAGCGATGTACAGATGAAAAACTTCGGTTATAACAGAAAAGAGATTTAGAAGCCATGAGTGAGCCGATTACCGTCACCGGCATGGTGCTTTTGGCCGCGCCGGTGGGAGATTATGACAAGCGGGTGGTGCTGCTGACCCGGGAGCGGGGAAAAATCACCGCCTTTGCCCGGGGCGCCAGAAAGAGCAAAAGCCCCCTTCTGGCGGCGGCGAATCCCTTCGTGTTCGGAAGCTTTCAGGTCTACGAGGGGCGGACGGCCTATACCCTGGCCCAGGCGTCGGTGAAGAATTATTTTACGGAGCTGGCAAACCGGCAGCCGGGGGTGTACTACGGCTTCTATTTTCTGGAAATCGCGGATTACTACGGGCGGGAAGGTGCCCGGGAGACGGATATGCTGAATCTGCTGTACATCACCATGCGGGCGCTTTTGAACGACCGTATTCCCAACCGGCTGATCCGCAGTATTTTCGAACTGAAGGCGCTGGTGCTGAGCGGAGAATATCCTCAGACCTTTGAGTGTGTCTGCTGCGGGTCCCGGGAGCGCCTGAGTCATTTTTCCCTGTACCGGTCCGGCTGCGTGTGTCCTTCCTGTGTGCCGCAGGTGAAGGACGCCCGGCCCATTTCACCGTCTGCCCTGTACACCCTGCAATACATCATTGCCTCCCCCATGGAAAAACTGTACACCTTTACGGTGAGTCCGGAGGTGGAAGAGGAGGTGGGGCGGCTGGTGACCCACTACATGGAGCTGCACACGGACAGAAAATTCAAAAGCCTGGAAATCCTGAAGGTGATGGATTCATAAAATCCAGTTGAAAACCGGGCTGACAGAGGCTATAATAGAAGAGTTCTTACAGACCGCCGTACAGGCGGCAGAAGATGTACCCGGTGCATGGAGGTTTGGAATGAAAAAACGCAGGGTGATTCTGTTGCTGGTCCCGGCCTTGCTTCTGGCAGGGTGCGGAGGAATCGCAAAGGCAGAAGAGACAACAGTGACCGTGGATGAGAACGGCCGGATTACGCAGGCGCTGGTGGAGGATTTCTCCCAGGAGAATTACAGCAGCCAGGAGCTGGAGGAGGAAATTGACGGCCTGATCGAAGCCTATAACGGGGAAACCCAAAGCAGCGCTGTGTCCATGGAGTCCTGTCAGGTAAAGGACGGGCAGGCCAGAGTGATTCTGGAATACGGGTCAGATGAAGATTACCGGGCATTCAACCTGGTGGATTTCTTCGCGGGCACGGTGGAGCAGGCACAGCAGGAGGGTTATTCCTTTGACTGCGCGTTTCTGGACGCCGGAAAGAACACGGTGCAGGATGGAACGGTGCCGGATACCTGTACGCAGATGCAGGCGGTGATCGTGAAGGAGCCGGTCTGTGTGATGGCGCCGGGGGAGATTTTGTATGTCAGCAGCAATATGGAGATTCTGGATGAGAACCGGGCCAGACTTGCCTCTGACACCGGAATCGAAAATGAGAACGCGCAGGTGGTCACGGAAGCCTACGGCATCGTGATTTACCAAAGCTGACAGGGAGAGGGCTGTAAGAAAGCCTTCCGTGTGTATGGATTTGTGACGGCATGGCGCTGAAGGGCGGTGCCGTTAGAAATATAGAGTAAGAATAGGGAAGAGCAATCCCGCAAGGGGATCCCTTATGGCCAATATGGCCCAAAAAAGAGGAAACCCCGCAAGGGGATACCTGTATGGCCATATGGCCGGAAAGAGAGGAAACCCCGCAAGGGGATACCTGTATGGCCATATGGCCGGAAAGAGAGGAAACCCCGCAAGGGGATACCTGTATGGCCATATGGCCGGAAAGAGAGGAA
>CBJMC01400__coassemble_1724_pt1 | contig 11557 bp, 9 predicted proteins | sample CBJMC01400__metabat2_low_PE_039 | metagenome-assembled genome bin CBJMC01400
TGGCCATCCGATGCGGAAATACGAAAAAAACCAGACTTATAAGCAAGCTTAACGTTCGGTTCTGCCGGGGTTTTTCAAGGCGGACGACGGCTGTCTTCCTGCCAGGCTTACGCCTGCCAGGAAGCATCGGATGGCCATCCGATGCGGAAATACGAAAAAAACCAGACTTATAAGCAAGCTTAACGTCTGGTTTTTCCCGTATTTCCACGCCGTCTGTGCTTTTTTCGTAGAAATATGAAAAATCTGTGAAAAATTGGTTGACGAAATCTAAAAATCTGGTATAATTAATCCAGTGCAAAAAAATACCCAAACAGTTGTATTCTGCACAATCTACAACTGGAGGGAGGTTAGGTGTGAGGCTATGTCAAACGTTATCGTAAAAGAAAACGAGACTTTAGATAGTGCTTTACGTAGATTTAAACGTAGCTGTGCCAAAGCGGGCATTCAGCAGGAAATCCGTAAAAGAGAGCATTACGAGAAACCCAGTGTTCGTCGTAAGAAAAAATCTGAAGCTGCCAGAAAACGTAAATATAATTAATGTGCATTAAATAACCGGAAGGCGAGAGCTTTCCGGTTGTTTTCGTCTATAGTCTGTTTTTGGGGGTCTGCCATAAAATTGACGGCAGACAGTACAGAATTTTAAGAAGGAGAGAAGAGGCATGACAGAAAAGATCAGCTTTATGGAAAGATCAGAATACATGACGGAGGAGGGAGGCCGGGGAGAGAGGGTGCTTCCGGAGAGGTACCGTATCCCCAATCAGGAACTGCGGCAGAGGTTTGAATTTCGGGAGATCCGGCGGGAGGAGGCGGAGGAGGCGGCCGACATCGAGCAGATCTGCTTTCCTCCCCATGAGGCCTGCTCCCGCTCTATGATGCATCAGAGAGTGGAGACGGCGCCGGAGCTTTTCCTGGTAGCCCAGGACCGTCAGACGGGCAGGCTGGCGGGATTTCTCAATGGGCTGTCCACCGACGAATGTGTTTTCCGGGATGAATTTTTCACGGACGCGAAGCTTTACGATCCCAGGGGGAAAAATGTGATGCTGCTGGGGCTGGATGTGCTGCCTCCATACCGGCGGCAGGGGCTGGCCAGGGAACTGATGTATGAATATCTCAGGCGTCAGTTGCGCCGGGGAAGCGAGCGGATTCTGCTGACCTGCAGCGATGAAAAGGTGGAAATGTATCAGAAGTTCGGATTTGAGGATCTGGGAATTGCCAATTCCACCTGGGGAAATGAGCAGTGGCATGAGATGAGCTGCCTGCTGAACAGGTAAAACTGAAAGGCCCGGAGGCCGGATTTTTCTGAGAAATGCAGAGGGAAAATTCCTGAAGATTTCTTTAAGATTCCCGGATTCGATGGATTTCGCGCCGGGGCTGTGATAGAATACCTTTAGCTTACAGAATAATCAGAAGATGAGAGGGGTAAAAAATGGAACGTCTGATACGACTGGCCTATGAAACGGATCTGTATCATTTTGTTCAGTGGTTTATCATTTACAGTTTTCTGGGATGGCTGGTGGAGTCCATCTATATGTCCATCTGTAACCGGAAACTTACCAACCGGGGATTCGCGTTTTCGCCGTTCTGTCCCATTTACGCGGTGGGTGCGCTGTCGGTATATGCTATATTGAAGCCATTGTCCGGAAACTGGCTGCTGCTTTATCTGGCCGGAGCGGTGCTGGCTACTACACTGGAGTATGTGACGGCACTGGTGATGCAGCATTTTTTCGGCGCTGTCTGGTGGGATTACCGGGACAAGCCGTTTAATTACCGGGGTGTGATCTGCCTGGAGAGTACCATCGCCTGGGGATTTTATACGGTATTCATGTTCGCCTTCCTGCACCGTTTTGTGCAGACGGCAGCCAGAAGCTATCCGGTATCTGCGGGAAGTTTTCTGGCCGGAACGGTGATCCTGATTTACGGTATTGACTTTGCCATGCACCTGTTCTGGGCAAGGCACGGCAGCCGGCCGCCGGAGAATCTGGAACACATCCGGGGGAAGTGGAAGCTCTGATCTGCTCTGCTTTCTGTTATAAAAAACAATGGAAAGCCATGCTCGGCGGACTTTCCATTGTCATGAAAAAGCCTCCGCGCAGGCAGCACGTGAAAAGTGTGTGTGCCTTGCGCGGAGGCTTTTTTCAGAAACTATGTCAAGGACTGCCCGGAGCCGGAAGTATCCCCACCGGTTCCCAGGGTGTCGTATGTCTGCTTGAGAACGGACTGATACGTCTGCTGCAGATATTCCAGAGAAAATGTTTCCGTAGTCTCCTGATGGATGCTGTGGCTGGCGGCCAGTTCTTCCGTGTAATCCTCCAGAGGATAAACCGTATATTCGTTGGCGTCATAATTGTAGTGAGTGACCAGTGGAATCAGATCCGAGCCGGTGACGGCGGGATTCCCGCTGCCGTCGTCCACGGTGATGGTGATGTCAGCCATCCCGCCCAGCATACATTCCGGCTCCTTCTGGGTGGAAATAAAGTTTCCCAGGGAATAGTAGACCAGCATTTCGTTGCCCTGGTCATCCCGGAGGGTTTCGAAGTTCTGCAGCACATGGGGATGCGAGCAGATGGCGATATCCACCCCCTGGGACAGCAGAAGCTGAAGGAAATTCTTCTGCTCCTGGTTGGGCTCCCGGGAGTATTCTTCTCCGGTGTGGAGAAAAGCGATGGTCATATCGCTCATCTGGCTGGCTTTCTGTACATCCTCCGTCACCCGCTCTACCCGCAGCAGATCGATCATATAGGAGGGAAACTGGTCGTAGGCATCCCCGTTGATCTGGGAAGTATAATTCAGCAGGGCGAAGGTGACGCCCTTTACGGTGACGGTGGAAATGGTGTCCGCCGCTTCCTGGCTGTCGTGAATTCCCAGCAGGGAGATTTCAGGATGGTTAGTCTGCCAGTACTGGATGGTATCGGTAATGGCCTGCGCGCCCTTGTCGAAGGTGTGGTTGGAGGCGCTCTCCACAATGTCAAAACCGGCGTTTACCAGCGCGTCTCCCACCTCCATGGGAGCGCCGAAGGCGGGATAGGCGGAAACGTTGTCGTGGTCGGACACGAAAATACACTCCTGATTTACCGCCGCCAGATCGGCCTGGGAGATCCGGTCCTTCACATGGGTATACAGATGATCGTAATTCCAGGTGCCGTCCGTCTGGATACCGGACTCATAAATTTTCTCATGGATCAGGTTATCGCCCACCGCCAGCAGATGAATGGTGTTGGCTTCTTCTTCCTGCCGCTGTTTTTCTTCCTCTGCCGCCTGCTGCTCCTGTAAAAGAGCTTCCTGCTGTGCCGCTGTCTCCTGCGCCGCCCGTTCTGCCCGGCTGTGCAGAAAAGACGAAATTCCCGCGGCGATGGCCACAATGCCGGCTGCCGCCACGGTACCTGTGGCCAGAAGGATTTTCTGGCGCCGTACCTGTCTCTGCCTGAGAAGTTTCTGCCGCCTTCTTCGGGCTTCCCGTTGTCTGGGGGTTTCCTCTCTCATATATTATCCTCTTATCCGGCCAACAGAGCCGGAGCTTTCCTTTATGGGGAGACCGTTTATCCGGTCTCAGAATCGTTATATCCGGCAATATTATAGCGAAAATTGTAAGAAAAGGCAAGGATCAGTGGAGCGCAGCCTTGGCGGGAAGGGCAAACTAAGGCACATAAAAGCCCGCCAAATCCCGTATAGTTATAGAAAAGAAGGTATATCAGGGCGTAAATGAAGAAAAAATGGATTTGTCTGATAATGTCTGCTGTTCTGTCTCTGGCACAGCTGCCTGGCTTTTTGCCCGTGGCCCCCGCCACAGCCATGGCCGCCGGGATGAAGAGCAGTGAGAAAGGTACGGCGGACATGGGAACAGGGGCGGAAGCTGCCGCGGAGGAGGCCGCCGCGGCAGGAGCGGCTGCAGAAAAGAGCGTCGCAGAAGAAGCGGCTATGGAAAAGGCCGCCGCAGAAAGAACGTCTGCAGACGAGGCCGCCGCAGAAGAGACCGCCGCAGAAGAAGCAGTCACAGAAGAGACTGCTGCAGAAGAGACCGCCGCAGAAGAAGCCGCCATAGAAGAAACAGTCACAGAAGAGACCGGCTCAGAAGAAACTGCTGCAGACGAGGCCGCCGCAGAAGAGACTGCCCCAGAAGAATCTGCCTCAGAGAAAGAAAATCCGCAGGGTCTGACCTCCGGGGTAAGACAGCTGGTTCCACGGGAGGCGGCCGCGGCAGTAGAAGCGCTGTTTCCGGAAGAACCGGCCCAGGGAACGACGGCGGGAGAAGCGCCGTCAGCCGCCGGGGAAACGGAGCAGGACCCCGCAGAGGAACCGCAGCAGGAGACCGGAGGGGAAGCGCCGGCCCGGGAAAATCCGGACCTGGCCATCAGTTCCCCCAGCGCGGTGCTGATGGAAGTATCCACGGGGACGATCCTGTACGAGAAGGATGCCCATGAGGCCCGCAGCCCCGCCAGCATTACAAAAATCATGACGCTGCTTCTGATTTTTCAGGAACTGGAAGCGGGAAATATTACCCTGGACGAAATGGTGACCACCAGCGCCCACGCCAAAAGCATGGGAGGCTCCCAGGTATACCTTGAAGAGGGGGAGCAGCAGACGGTGGAAACTCTTATCAAATGCATCGTGGTGGCCTCCGGCAACGACGCTTCGGTGGCCATGGCGGAACATATCGCCGGCAGCGAGGAAGAATTTGTCAGCCGGATGAACCAGGAGGCAGAACGGCTGGGACTGGAAAATACTCATTTTGAAGACTGCTGCGGGCTCACCGAATCCACCGGCCATTATACCACCGCCGCCGATGTGGCGGTGATGTCCCGGCAGCTGGTGGAACGCTATCCCCAGGTACTGGAATACTCTTCCATCTGGATGGAAAATATTACCCATGAAACCAGGCAAGGGACCACGGAATTCGGCCTCACCAATACCAACAAGATGATCCGTACTTACGAAGGGTGTGTTGGCCTGAAAACCGGCAGTACCAGTGTGGCAAAATACTGCGTCTCTTCGGTGGCCCAAAGAGACGGGATGACCATGCTGGCAGTGATTATGGCTGCTCCGGATCCGAAAACACGGTTTGCCGACGCGGCAGTCCTGCTGAATTACGGATTTGGAAGCTGCAGCCTCTATGTGGATGAGGATACTGCCCCCGGTGCTCCCGCAGAGGTAAAAGGCGGTGTGGAAGAGGAGGTTTCCTGGAAATACGAGGAACCCTTCCGTTATCTGGATACCGGCGGTGCAGCCCTGGACGCCGTGGAAAAAGAACTGGAAATCCGGCAGGTGAAGGCACCGGTGAAAAAAGGCGATGTGGTGGGAAGGGCCGTTTACCGCCTGAACGGACAGGAAATCGGCAGCATCCGTCTGATCAGCAGCCAGGAGGTGAGAAAGGCCGGATACGGAGATGCCCTTAAAAAAGCCGCCGGTTATCTGATTGCCGGAGTGAGGCTGTAAACCGCCGCTTTCCAAAGCCTTGGGCAATCTGCAGGGCACAACAGGAAAAGCGTACATTTCCGGAAATGGAAAGCAGCTGCTTTTATTTCCCCGGAAGAAGGAGAGAAGCAGAAACGCAGAATGGGCCGCCGCACTGCCGGAAAGCAATGCAGCGGCCCATTCTGTGTAACATCATAGGTTTGGGTATGTATTTACATTAACCTCCGGCCGGGGTAACGGATCCGGAAGAAAATGCCGTATTTCTCAGCACCCGCCATTGGGCGGGATGCTGGCGGACAGAACTGCAGCAGGCAGCTTACAGCTCCAGAATTACCACCTGATAACCATCCAGATGGAGAACATCGCCCTTCTGATTCAGAGCGGGGCAGTTGTTCATCAGAACTTTTTTATAGGATGAGGGCAGAACCATATCCTGAGGCTGTTTCTGATAATTGGCAGCCACCAGAAGGGTCTTCTCCTGGCCTTTCCGGAAGTAAGCCATCAGATTTTTCTGCTCCTCCAGATAAGGAATCAGTTCACCGTATACGACGGCTTCCTGATAATCCGGATTTTTTCTCAGGGAGGTCAGCTGTTTATACCAGGCATATACGGAATCGCTCCGTCCTACCTGATCGGCAGCATTGATCTCTTTATAGTTGGGATTTACCGAAAGCCAGGGTGTACCTGTGGTAAATCCGGCATTTGCGCTGTCATCCCACTGGAAGGGAGTCCGTGCGTTGTCGCGGCTGAAGGGTTTTACGCTTCTTAAAGCTTCCTCGGGGGAAAGTCCCGCGTCCAGCGCCACCTGGTATTCATCCAGTGTGCTGCAGTCATCGATCTGGTCGATGGAGGTGAAATCCACGTTGGTCATACCCAGTTCCTGGCCCTGGTAGATAAAGGGAAGTCCCCGCAGCATCATGTTCACCGCCGCCAGCATCTTTTTGCTGGTATCGTTTACTTCACCCTCGGCAATGTAATGGCTGACACCTCTGGGCTCATCGTGGTTCTCGATGATATTGGAAATAAATCCGATGTCGCCCAGTCTGCGCTGTTCATCGAACGCGCATTTTTTGTATTCATCGCCGCATACCACCGGCTGACTCTTATACCATCCGTCGTCGTTCTTTCCGCATACCGTTTCACTGAAATCGAACATAGAAGAAAAATGGCCGTCATCGCCGATAAATGCTTTCAGGGCGTCGGGCCGGTCGGTAAATACCTCGCCCACGGTGAAAGCGTTGTATTTGTCAAAGGTCTCCACCCGCATCTCGTGCAGGAATTCATCGATACCCTTGGCGTCATGCAGCATATTCTGGATGGAGCACAGGCCATCCTCCCGGTCTGCCGGATAGCAGGCATGAATATCCGGTTTTTTGATATTCATGATAGCGTCGATACGGAAACCGGCCAGGCCCTTGTCCAGCCACCAGTTGATCATTTTGTAGACTTCTTTGCGCAGAGCCGGATTTTCCCAGTTCAGATCCGGCTGCTTTTTGTGGAACACATGCAGGTAATATTTGTCCTCGTGTCCCGGCAGCTTTTCCCATACCGGTCCGCCGAAATAGGATCTCCAGTTGTTGGGCAGCTTTCCGTCTTTGACGGTCTCGATGTAGAAGAACTTTCCGTAAGGTCCGTCCGGATCCTCACAGGCCTTTTTGAACCATTCGTGCTCATCGGAACAGTGGTTTACCACCAGGTCCATCACGATGGACATGTCCCGTTTTTTGGCCTCAGCCAGCAGTTTATCCATGTCCTCCATGGTTCCGAACCGGGGATCGATATTATAATAATCGGAAATATCGTAGCCCTGATCCGCCAGAGGAGAACAGTAAATGGGGGAAAGCCAGATGATATCCACACCCAGATCCTTCAGGTAGTCCAGCTTGCTGATCACGCCGCCCAGATCACCGATTCCGTCTCCGTTGGTATCATAGAAGCTTTTGGGATAGATCTGATAAGCGACTTTCTCATGCCACCATTTTTTTGTCAACATATAAAAAACCTCCTTCGGAATGGCGGCTGCCGGAGCCTGTCCGGCAGCGCCGCTTCGTTTTTCTATCCGCAATTATACGGGAAGCAAAGGGGGAATTCTATCGAAAATCTGATTAAAATATACGTTATTTTGACTTGTTAGAAAGAAAAGTCTTGCGGTACTGCAGAGGAGTGGTTCCTGTTTTCCTGCGGAAAAGACGCTGAAAATTGCCGATGTTATTGAATCCGCACTCCAGACAGATCTGGGTTACCGGCAGTTCTGTGCCCTCCAGCAGGCGGATCACCTGGGTCAGCCGCACGTCATTGATGTAATCAATGGGAGATTTTCCCACCGCCTTTTTAAAGAAACGGCAGAAATACTGTTCATTCATGCTGGCCAGATCGGAAAGATCCTTCACATAAAGTTTATCCTGGTAATGCTGACCGATATAGGTCAGTACCGTCTTGACGGATTCCACCCGGTGGTTTTCCGGGCGCCTGGTGCCATCCATCATTCCGTATTCTGACAGGAGAGCCAGTATCTGCAGCAGAGACGCTTTGGTCTGCAGGTGAGAAACGGTGTCGGTGGTATATACCTGCTCGCCGGTGGGGGGTACCTGCTGTCCGCGGCAGAAAGCCCGGATAATGTTGTCATATTCCTGCCGGAAGCGGAGAAATGCCGGATGTGAGGAATTCATATAGCGGGGGAAGGTGAGCGAACCCTGAATCAGCGGGTGAATAATATACTCATCGGTGGGATCGTAGGTCTGAAAGCGCAGAAGCTGCGGATCAAAGACGATGGCCATTTCCTGAAAGTCCGCTGAGAGAGAGGCTATCTGATGCAGCTCTCCCCGGTTGATGAAAAAGAAACATTCTCTGCTGACCTCAAAAGGTTCCATATTGATGGAAAGGCTGTATTTCCCTGATTTCAGATAGACGATTTCAATCTCCTCGTGCCAGTGCGGCTTCACCCGCAGGGAGCCCTCACTGCCGAAGCAGCGGTACACCGCACAGGGAAACAGAACGGTGCCATGGGGGCGTTTTTCGCGGAGATTCTGTATGGTTGTTTCGTTCATAAGCGACCTCTTTTCTTTGGCTCTTCCTGGCCCTGCGGACAGACCGGAGGGTTCCGGATTCAGTTTACCATATCACATATTCAAAAGCAATGACACATAGAATATAACGAAGAGGAGGAGGCTATGAAAAATATCTGGAACAGCAGGACGCAGGCTTCTCTGGTGACGCTGCTGGCGCTGTACGCCGCCGGACTGGCCGCAGGGATCCTGTTTGCCAACCTGACCTTTCCGTTTCGTGACGGATCCGCGGATGTGCTGGCAGCCTATCTGGCCGACAGGCTGAAAGACGGCATCGTGCCCTCCAGGGAATACTTTCTCTATCTGCTGGAACGAAGAAGCGCGGGATTTCTCTGCTTTATGCTGGCAGGCATGACGGCGGCGGCCAGGCCCGCCATATGGCTGGGGGCGGCAGGGGCTGGTTTTCTGACAGGAGCCGCCCAGAGTATGGCGCTTCTGCAGTCCGGAATCCGTGGGATGCTTCTGCTGTCGGCCGCCGGATTTCCGCAGTACTTGTTTTACGGACCGTCTATGGTATCCCTGTGGCTTCTGGCGGATCAGAAGGGCGGAAAAATCTGGAAAGCGCGCGCGGGACTCTGGAAAACGTATCTCTGGGGCAGCTTTCTGTGTTATCTCGGCCTTCTGGCCGGAATTTTTCTGGAAGCTTATGGAAATCCATACTTTTTGAAATGGTTTTTCGGATGGTTCTGATCACAAGATATGGTAGACATAAGATTACCCAAACCGACATTTTGTGTTTTGTCCGAAAACCCCGGAAAAAGGCCGGAAAATCGGGAAAAATAGCATTTGATTTTCTGGCTGAATCTGCTTATAATAAGAGTTATATTAAGTTTGAAGGGTAGATTACTTGACGAAAAATGAGAGTAACGAGGACAAAGCTTAGTATGGAAAACGAAATACAAAACTTTATATCTTATTTACATAATACGAAGAAAACGTCCGGAAATACTGAGGTGTCCTACGAGCGCGATTTGAAAAAGATGATGCGGTATTTTGAAGGGGAGCAGCACATCACGGAGGTATCCCGGATTACCGAGACGAACCTGAATTCGTACATGTTATATCTGGAGAACCGGCACTTTGCCCCGTCCACGGTGTCCAGAAGTGTGGCCTCCATGAGGGCTTTTTTTCAGTACCTGACAAGAGAACGCGTGATTGACAAAGATCCTTCGGAGCATTTGAAGCCCCCGAAGGTGGAGAAAAAGATGCCGGAGGTGCTGACGGTCAGAGAGGTGGATCTTCTTCTGGCCCAGCCGTCCCAGGAGACCCCGAAGGGGATCCGGGATAAGGCCATGCTGGAACTTCTGTATGCCACGGGGATCCGGGTCAGCGAACTGATTCATCTGACCTGGCCGGATGTGAATCTTTCCATGGGATACATCACCTGCCGGGAACGGGACAAAGAACGGGTGATTCCCTTTGGCAGCGTTGCCAGACGGGCGCTTCACCACTATCTGGCAGACGCCAGAAAGGTATTTGTAGGGGATCAGGAGACGGAAGTGCTTTTTACCAACTGCTCCGGCAAGCCGATGAGCCGTCAGGGATTCTGGAAGATCCTGAAAGGCTACGCTGCTTCGGCGGGCATAGAAAAAGACATCACGCCCCATACCTTGCGCCATTCCTTTGCCGCCCATCTGATACAGAACGGAGCGGACGTCAGAAGCGTGCAGGAGATGATGGGTCATTCCGATATTTCCACCACCCAGATGTATGTGAACATGAATGTATATAAGATCCGGGACGTCTACGCGAAGACGCATCCCAGAAACTGAGAAAGCGGAACCGGTACTTGCCGGCTCCGCTTTTATCATGTCACAGGAAATTGCTCCGCCAGGATTCTTTTCTGTCAGCACATTTCCGCGATGGTATAGATCAGCTGTTCGGAATCCTCCCATCCCAGGCAGGGATCGGTGATGGATTTTCCGTAGATATGTTCTCCGCAGCCGATTTTCTGGTTGCCTTCCTCCAGATAGCTCTCGACCATCACGCCCTTTACCAGACGGCGGATGTCGCCATCCAGCTTGCGGCTGTGAAGCACTTCCTTTACGATCCGGATCTGCTGGCGGAACTGTTTGTTGGAATTGGAGTGGTTGGCGTCCACGATGACGGCGGGATTTTCCAGATTCCGTTCCATGTATTTTTCCATCAGCAGCTGGAGATCCTCATAGTGATAGTTGGGGATGGCATTGCCGTGTTTGTTGACGGCGCCCCGGAGAATGGTGTGGGCCAGGGGATTTCCTGTGGTCTCCACCTCCCAGTTCCGGTAAATGAAATTCTGCTTCATCTGAGCTGCCACCACGGAGTTCAGCATGACGGACAGATCGCCGCTGGTGGGATTTTTCATGCCGGCGGGGATGTCCATGCCGCTGGCCACCAGGCGGTGCTGCTGATTTTCCACGGAACGGGCCCCCACGGCCACATAGGAGAGGATATCGTCCAGATACCGCCAGGTTTCCGGATAAAGCATCTCGTCGGCGGCAGTGAGGCCGGACTCCTCAATGGCCCGCATGTGTAACTTACGAACCGCGATCAGGCCGTCCAGAAGATCCGGCTGCTTCTCCGGATCCGGCTGGTGAAGAAGGCCTTTGTAGCCCTCGCCGGTGGTGCGGGGTTTGTTGGTGTAGATTCTGGGAATCAGGATCAGCTTGTCGGCCACCTTCTCCTGAATCCGGGGCAGCCGGCTGACATACTCGCAGACAGCGTCCTCGTTATCCGCGGAGCAGGGGCCGATGATCACCAGAAATTTATCGGATTCACCGGTGAAAACTTTCCGGATCATTGCGTCCCGTTCTTTTTTAATGGCGGCAATACGCTCCGTCACCGGGTAAGCCGCCTTGATTTCTTCCGGTGTGGGCAGGGTTTTTAAAAACTGAATACTCATAATAATCTCCTCATCTGTGCTTCATAAATCACGTTCCCTATTATAATACAAATTTTTTTCGCTGTCATCCATTATTTCCGCCGGCGCCGTCTGGACGCCGGCAGTCCGGTATTCCGGATTCGTGGTTACTTCTGTTTTTTTGAGGGCAGAGGAAGGTCCGGAAGAAGCCCCATCATGCGCAGAAGCCCCAGGTAGATGAGCC
>CBJMC01400__coassemble_1727_pt1 | contig 11543 bp, 9 predicted proteins | sample CBJMC01400__metabat2_low_PE_039 | metagenome-assembled genome bin CBJMC01400
TCGTAATCCGCGCACCACTGGGCCATCAGCCGTCCGGTAACCTCCGGCGTTCCATGGGGCTCCCAGGTGAGGAAACGGGTCACCCGGAGATCATTGGCCCAGGTATCGAACATGGGCTGCACATCCTCCATGGTAAATCTGCGCAGCACCAGACGTTTTGTGTACAGGGTTTTCGTCCCTTTCTGTGTCAGCATGAAATCACTCCTTCCCGGATAAAGTTCTTTCCATTATATTCATTTTCTCCTGTCCGGTCAAGGGAAAGAAGCATCCGGCCGGCACACAGCGGGCTTCGGGACGCATTGGAAGAATGAACAGCAGCAGCGGCGCGGCTACACAATCGGCACCGCCCCCGGATGCTTCATTTTCCGGAAATCGGAGGGCGTACAGCCCTTGCAGGTTTTAAACTGCCGGATAAAATAACTCATGTTGTCAAAGCCCGTATTCATGGCAATCTCCGTCACCGGACTTTCCGTCCCAAGAAGCAGCGCCGCCGCCTGATTGATCCGGTACTCGTTCAGATAGACAAAGGGCGGTTTTCCCACCTTATCCTTAAAATATTTGCAGAAATAATTGCGGTTCATGTGAAGGGTTCCCGCCAGATCCTCCAGCGTAATCTTCTCCCTGAAATGCTGCTGAATATAGGAAAATACCGGCCGCAACGGATATTCCTCCCCGTCTTTGTACACCCGCCTCGCCTCCGGCGCCGCAAAGGCTTTTTTCTGAAACAGAATCTCCAGAATCTGCAGCAGTATAATTTTAATGGAAAGGGAAGCCGGACAATCCGGATCCGTATTTTCGTAAAGCTTCTGCGCCCGGGCGATCAGCTTCCCGATCTGGCGGGAGGTGTCCTCGTCCAGCTCTTCCCCTTCCGGAAAACGAAGCTTCCCGGAAAGCACCGGCTCCAGATACCGGTTCTGGCAGGTATCGTACTGCGCAAAACCCAACAGATCCGGCCGGAACACCAGCGCGTAATGGTGGGATTCCCTGCTCTTTCCGAACAGGCCGTGGGCCGTCCCCGGATTGATGAAATATACATGACCCGCCGACAGTGTCCTTGTTTTCCTGGCAGTTCTCAGTAGCAGCTCTCCTCTGGTGACATACAGAAATTCCACCTCATCATGCCAGTGATAAGGTACAAAATACTGTCCTCTGAGATCCTCCTGGGAAAACGCCTGAAAAGGAAACTGGGGCGTTCCGTGGCGACCTTCTTCCCTGCCTTCTGAAGTCATGTGAATTTTGTTCATGTTCTTACCACTTTCTCCTTCTGTTAAGTGTTCTGAATATGAATATAGTATAATTTTAGAATAACATATTGCAAGCAAAGAAGAAAGAATTTTTTTATACTGGTCTGTAGAGTCGTAACGGTTTGCGTAACCGTTACCTAAAAACCCCTCTTCCGCCCAAAGCAGAACCTTGGCGGAATACAGAAAAAATTAAAGGAGGAACAGGAAAATGAGCAAAGCATGGTGGAAAAGCAGTGTAATTTACCAGATTTATCCCAGAAGCTTCGCTGACAGCAACGGAGACGGCATCGGTGATCTCAACGGAATTACGGAGCATCTGGACTACATCAAGGAACTGGGCGCGGATGTGATCTGGCTGTCTCCTATCTACCAGTCTCCCAACGATGACAACGGCTATGATATCTCCGACTATCAGGACATCATGACGGAATTCGGAACCATGGAGGATTTTGACCGGATGATTTCCGAGATGCACAAAAGAGGACTGAAGCTGGTGATGGACCTGGTGGTAAATCACACCTCAGATGAGCACCGCTGGTTTATGGAAAGCCGCAAATCCAAGGACAATCCTTACCGGGACTATTATATCTGGAAAGAGCCCAAAGATGGCAAGGAGCCCAACAACTGGGGCAGCTGCTTCGGCGGTTCTGCCTGGGAGTATGACGAGGAGACGGGAATGTATTATCTCCACTGCTTCTCCAAAAAGCAGCCGGATCTGAACTGGGAAAATGAAACCGTCCGCAAGGAAGTCTTCGACATGATGACCTGGTGGTGTGAAAAAGGCGTGGACGGCTTCCGTATGGATGTAATCAGTATGATTTCCAAAGATCCCGCATACCCTGATGGCCCGGTGGCGGACGGACTGCACGGAGATCTTTCTCCTTACGTATGCAACGGCCCCCATGTCCATGAATATCTGCAGGAGATGAACCAGAAGGTTCTGTCCAAATTTGACCTGATCACTGTGGGCGAAGCTGCCGGCGTAACCATCGAGGAAGCGAAAAAATACGCCAACCTGGACGGCCGGGAGCTGAACATGGTATTCCAGTTTGAGCATATGGGACTGGCCTCCGGAGAGTACGGCAAGTGGACCACCGACCGGGTGGAGCTGAAGAAGCTGCGTGCTGTCATGAACAAATGGCAGACCGAGCTGGAAGGCGTGGCCTGGAACAGCCTGTACTGGGACAATCATGACCAGCCCAGAGCCGTATCCCGCTTTGGAAACGACGGCCCCATGTACCGGGAGGTATCTGCCAAAATGATCGCCACCTGCCTGCATATGATGAAGGGAACTCCCTACATCTATCAGGGAGAGGAAATCGGCATGACCAACGCCTACTTCAAGACCATCGACGATTACCGGGATATCGAGGCCATCAACGCCTACAAAGAGTACACGGAAAGCGGACTGATCAACGAGGAGGATATGCTCAATGACCTGAAAATGGTGAGCCGCGACAACGCCAGAACCCCCATGCAGTGGGACGATTCTCCCAACGCCGGATTTACCACGGGAACTCCCTGGATCAAGGTAAATCCCAACTATATGATGATCAACGCGAAACAGGCGCTGGCTGACAAGGACAGTGTGTTCTACTATTACCAGAAGCTGATTGCGCTGCGGAAACAGTATGAAATCATCATCGAAGGCGTATTTGAGGGGCTGCTGAACGATGACGAAAACATCTACGCTTACCAGCGTGTTCTGGGCGACCAGAAGCTGGTGGTGGCCTGCAACTTCAGCGAGAAGGAGGTTCCCTGCACTCTGTTTGACGGCAAAGAAGGCCAGGAGCTGATCTCCAATTATAAGTTCCATAAAGACGGCGTGCTGAAACCCTATGAGGCACGGGTGATTCTGTACTGATGGAATCCGGGCCTGCGCCTGACGGAGCAGCTCCGGCATACGGCGGATTTTTTTCAAAAAACCTCCGCTGTGCAGAAGAATAGAAAATAGAAAAGAAAATAAGAAATGCGAAAAGATCCCGGAGGACAGATATTGATATGCTCCCGGGATCTTTTTCGTAGCACCTTCATTGTCAAAATCCTATGCACCCAGGCTGCGATTTTCACAGACTGGCGCCTGAGGGACGGTGAAAGGCGGAGCTGTTCTCTTCTTCACGTTTCTCCCCGATGCTCCCGTTTCCAGGCTTTCACCTGTTCCAGCTTCTCACTCACCGCTGCCTCCGCCCCTTCCCCGGTGGGATGGTAATATTCTCTTCCCCGCAGAGACTCTGGCAGACATTCCATATTGGTGAGCTTTTCGCCGGTGTCATGAGCATACTGATATCCTCTGCCGTAATCCAGCTCCTTCATCAGTTTCGTGGGCGCATTGCGCAGCCACAGCGGCACCGGCTCCGCCCGATGGTTCCTGACATCCCGCTTACACTCCTCACAGGCCGTATACAAAGCGTTGGACTTGGGCGCCATGGCAAGATAGGTCACCGCGTGAGTCAGATGCACGTCGCATTCCGGCATTCCCAGGAAGTGACAGGCCTGATAGGCGGCCACCGCCACCTGCAGCGCGTTGCTGTCCGCCATACCCACATCTTCGCTGGCAAACCGGATCAGCCGCCGGGCGATATACAGGGGATTCTCCCCTCCCTCCAGCATCCGGCACATCCAGTAGATGGCCGCGTCCGGATCGCTGTTCCGCATGGACTTGTGAAGGGCGGAAATCAGATTGTAATGTTCCTCGCCGGTTTTATCATAAAGCAGCGATTTTCTGCTGATACACTGCGCCAGGCCCTCATCCGTCACCGTGATGCCCTCCGGGCTGATCTCCCCGTTCAGCACCGCCATCTCCAGCGTGTTCAGCGCCGTCCTGGCGTCCCCGTTGGCAAAGGCGGCGATGGCCGTAAGCTGATCCTCTGTAATCCGAACCTGCTGCTTTCCGAAGCCGGAGGGATGCTTCAGCGCCTGTTTCAGCAGCTTCACCAGATCCTTTTCCTCCAGCGCCTTCAGCACAAACACCTTGCACCGGGACAGAAGCGCCCCGTTGATCTCAAAGGAAGGATTCTCCGTGGTGGCGCCGATGAGAATGATACTGCCCTTCTCCACATAGGGCAGGAAGGCATCCTGCTGCGCCTTGTTGAACCGGTGAATCTCGTCCACAAACAGAACCGTGCGGATGCCCATTCTGCGGCTGTTCTCCGCCTGGTTCATCACCTCCCGGATCTCTTTGATTCCACTGGTTACCGCGCTGAAATTGATAAAATCCGCCTTCGTCCTCCCGGCGATGATGCTGGCCAGCGTGGTCTTTCCCACCCCCGGAGGTCCCCAGAAAATCATGGAAGAGATCTGGTCTCTTTCAATCAGCTGCCGAAGCATCTTTCCCGGCCCCAAAAGATGCTCCTGTCCTACAAACTCCTCCAGGCTCACCGGCCGCACCCTGCTGGCCAGCGGAGTGGTCTGCTCCCGGTTATCAAATAAAGACATCTGTTCCATACTGTGACACACCTCCTGTTGCTCTTATATTAGCAAACATCCGTTCGGTGTGCAAGCAAAAATAATCTCGGTTTTTTATCATTTCAGGTTGACAGCTGGAAACAGATATGCTAATTTATTTCTAACAAAAGCATATTTTTTATTCATTTCATTTTGTTCTTGTGCATTTCATATCGGAAAATCTCTGATTTTCCGTTCTCAGGAACTTCAATGCTTTTATTCACCCAATATTACAATCAGGCGGGGAGGTTCCTGACGCAGGGACTCCCTGAGCAAGGGAAAAAGGATGTCTTTCAGGCGGATCTGACTGCTCCGGTCAGGTAAGGATAATAAGAACCCTTGAAAGATTCCCGGCGTTTTGCTGATCTGCTGAATGCGGAATGGTATCAGGGAAAATCTGTTGTTCTCCCGGAAAATATCCATGAAAAAACAGACGGTACCTTCCGAATCCATAAAGCATCCGACAAGATACATACAGCAAAAATCGCCGGTGATGTAGTGAAGGAAATTACAGTCAAAGGGAAACCACTGTGGGTAATTCTGGAAATACAGAGTGATACCCACTTTGCCATGCCGGTACGGATTTTTAACGAAGAAGGGATGCAGTATCAGGAACAGTGGCGCAGGATACGGAAACAGCACAGAGAAAAACGGGATTTGAAGGGTGCCGAGTATGTTTCCGGTTTTGGAAAATCGGACCGTCTGATTCCGGTTGTCACCATCGTACTTCATCTGGGCAGCGATCCCTGGATGGGGCCCTGCTGTCTGCAGGAGATGATGGATCTTTCCCACTACCCGGAACATGTACGCAAGGGAATCGGAGGCGCCCCGCTTTATCTGGTTGATGTGCGCAGGTATCCTCACCCCGAACTTTTCCAGACAGACCTGGGCTGTGTATTCGGATTTTTAAAATATTCCGGTGAAAAGGATAAGCTCAGAAATTTCATTGACAGCCACCCAAAGGAATTTTCTCATCTTCCGGAAGATGCTTACGACTTCATCAGTGTTATGGCCGGAGATCGGGAACTGGCGGAAATGAAAGCCAAAAATAAAAACGCAAAAGGAGATTATAATATGTGTCAGGCAATCAGAGATATGATTCAGGAAGGGTATCAAAATGGCCATGCCGCTGGTCAGCGCAGCGGCATTCATTTGATGAAACAGATTTACCGGCTGCAGACATCAGGAAAAGACCGGCGGGAAATCGCGCGGATCTGCGGCCTCAGTGAGCGTCAGCTGGACGACATTCTGAAGGAAGAGCCCTGATCGTTACAGTGAAGCCGGAAGGCTGAACTGTTACCCCCGATCTTCCACCACCCAATTCCCCTCTTGCTTTTTTCCCGGGATGCTTCTATACTGAGAGATAGAAAATATCCGCCCGGAAAGTATCCCGCCCAACGGCAGGGATATTTTTTCGGGCGGTCAGATTCCGGAGGCATTTTACATATGAAAACCCATTCTTCTGCAGTACTTATGACAGAGGGACCCATCTGGCGCCGTCTTGTGGCTTTCGCCATCCCTCTTTTTCTGGGCAATCTTTTTCAGCAGCTTTACAATACCGCCGACTCCCTGATCGTGGGAAATTTCCTGGGCAGCAACGCGCTGGCCGCCGTCAGTTCTTCAGGAAACCTGATCTTTCTGATGGTGGGCTTTTTCAATGGCATCGCCGTGGGCGCGGGCGTGGTGGTGGCAAAATATTACGGCGCGAAAAAATACGATGCGGTACAGCGGGTGATCCACACCATCGCCGCCCTGGGTATTCTCTGCGGAATTGCCCTGACCTTTATCGGTATCCTGGCAGCGCCCCAGATTCTGGTTCTGATGGGGACCCCCGATAATGTGCTGCCAAATTCTGTGGTTTACTTCCGGGTGTATTTCAGCGGTTCCCTGGCCTTTGTCATGTACAATTTCCTGGTGGGAATCCTGCAGTCCGTGGGAGACAGCCGTCATCCGCTGATTTATCTGATCATTTCCTCCATGGTGAACGTGGTTCTCGATCTGCTGTTTGTGGCGGTATTTCACATGGGAGTGGGATCTGCGGCATTCGCCACCGTGATTTCTCAGTTTATCAGTGCCCTTCTCTGTCTGCGGCAGCTGATGAAGAGCCCTGCGGAATACCGGCTGTCTCTCAGAAAGATCCGCATCGACCGGGTTATGCTGGGACAGATTATTTCCAACGGTCTGCCCTCCGGGATCCAGAACTCCATCATCTCCCTGGCCAACGTGGTGGTACAGTCCAACATCAACAAATTCGGGGAGATGGCCATGGCCGGCTGCGGCTCCTACGCGAAGATCGAAGGCTTCGGATTTCTTCCCATCACCTGTTTTGCCATGGCGCTGACCACCTTCATCAGCCAGAACCTGGGCGCCAGGGAATATGACCGGGCAAAGAAGGGAGCGGTGTTCGGCGTAGCCTGCTCCCTGACCATCGCGGAGCTGGTGGGAATTGCGATCTATCTGCTGGCGCCGGTGCTGATCTCCGGCTTCAACAGCGATCCGCAGGTGATCTCCTACGGCGTGGCCCAGGCCCGTACGGTAACCCTGTTTTACTTCCTGCTGGCCTTCTCCCACTGCATGGCAGGTATCCTGAGGGGCGCCGGAAAATCCACTGTCCCCATGTTTGTAATGCTGATCTGCTGGTGTGTGATCCGGGTTACCTACATCACCGTCACCGTGCATTTTATTCCCAATATCCGGGTGATCTTCTGGGCCTATCCCATCACCTGGACCTTAAGTTCCATCACGTTTCTGATCTATTTTCTGAAATCAGACTGGCTGCACGCCTTTGAAAAAAACGGCAGATAAAATGGCAGAGAGATACCGCTTTTTCCGGTTTCTCTCTGCCATTCTTTCATGACAACGGACCGCTCGCGCAGCCCGCTGTCCATGTTAATAAGTAAATCCCTTTTCCAGGAAGGCGCCAAAAAGCACAACCTGTTCCATTGAGTACGAAGAAATCCCCGCCGGTTCACAAAAACCCGACGGGGATTTCCCTCACTTCTGCCCTTTGGGCAGCTCCTGAAGCATCTTTATTGTCTCATCCATATTTTCTCCATGCCAGCTTCCTCCCAGAATCCCTGAGCTTCTCAGGAAGCTCAGTTCTTTCTGCTGAATGGACAGCGTAATCACATCCTCTTCTGTCCGGATGGTCAGATAATCGTTCAGCCCTGCCTTTTTCATCTCCACATCCCGGATTTTGGAAAAGGGAATCGCCAGGGTAACCTCTTTTTTCAGCCCCCAGTCCAGTTTGCCAAAGGGAACCAGCACCAGCTCCCCGCGGCAGATCTGCAGCACGAAAAATTCCGTACTCACTCCTAGAAACTTCACAATCGCGTCGCTGAGATTTTCAGGTGCGTAAGACACCACAATACACCGGTTTTCCAGAGGCTCATACCCTGCTTCCCTGATAATTTCCCATACCTTTGCTTCTTTGGCCATCTTTGTCTCCTCCCTGATTCGATGATACTGTTATTATCACATATCGCATCAGTTCAGAGAGCAATTCTGCCCAGACGGTCCGTCTGGTGCCTGAAAAGTCCCATTTTTCAGTCACCCAGCAGTTCCAACAGTTCTTTTTTCGCTTTTCTTGAAAACAGACACGTTTCTCCGTTGACAAAGACGACTTTCTTCTGCCTCATATCCAGTGATTTCACGAGATCCGCATTTGCCAGATAGGCGCGGTGTACCCGGACAAACCGGCCCGCCAGCTCCTTCTCCAGCTCCCGGATACTTCCGGTAAAATCCATGGTTTCCCGGATGCCGTGCAGGATAATCCGGTGGCTCTTTTCTCCCGTCTCAAAAAAAAGGATTTCATCCAGAGGAATATGCCGCAGGGTATCCATGAATTTCACCGTAAAATACGGGCGTTCTTCTCCGTGTTCCCTACGCAGCCTTTCTTCAATCACTTCCAGGCATCTCCGGATCCCCTGATACATCTCTTGGCGGTTCCCCTTCACAATATAATCCAGCGCTTCAAGCTTATAGCGGAACGTATCAAAGGCCAGTTCTCCGTAAGCGGTCACATAGATCAGAAATCCTCGGGGATCCGTCTTGCGGATCTCCTGTCCCAGCGTAAAGCCCGTATACTGTGCTTCTTTCAGATCCACATCCAGAAAGTAAATTCCTCTCTGCCTCTTTTCCCCCAGCGTTTTCAAAATCTCCCGGGGATTGCCGCTGTCACAGACGATTTCCATATCATAGCCGGAAATCAGAATCTCCTTTTCCAGCTCCCTGCGGATCTCTCTTCGGATCCCGGGGGCATCATCGCATAAATAAATGGGGATCATTTTCCGTTTACTCCTGTTCCGATCTGAAGTTCCTGGGTGAAAATCCCATGATCCCAGGATGTCCTCAGAGAAATGTTGCTGCCGGCTTCCACGATCCGCCGCAGGCTTGTCAGCCCGGTGCCTCTTCCCGCTCCCCTGGTGGAGTAGCCCTCCTCCCATATCCGGGAAAGATCTGCCTCTTCCCGCACCGGATTGGAAACGATCACAGACAGCCCCGAAGCATCCTGACAAAAAATAGCTTTCACCGCAGAATGGTCTTCGCCTTCTTCCGGATGCTTCCCGCACAGACGGAACTCCTCCGCCGCTTCCATGGCGTTATCCAGCAGTATCCCCACCGCCCGGCACAAATCCGCCGCAGACAGATCCGCCGATGTGACAGGTACTGCCGCCTCCAGATAGAAGGAGATCTTCCTTTTCTGCATTTCCATGGTTTTCACCGCAAGCAGGCCCTTCAGCTCCATAATCTGTATATTTCCCATCTGACTGGCCTGAAAAATTTTTTCGCCCACCTTTTTCTCAAAATCTCCTGTCACTTCCGCCAGAAACTCCTGCACCGCCTCCAGATCTCCTTCGTCTGCCCGGAGCCGGATCCCTGCCATGCGGTTTTTAAAATCATGGCGGAAAATCCGCACATCCTGCTGTACGCTCTCCAGATTCCGGATATAAAGCTTCTGCTGTTCCAGACTGACTTGTTGCTGTCCCAGCTGTTTTTTCTGTGCGTCACTTTGCAACGCATAGTTCAGGACACCCAGAACCAGCAGCAGAAACAGAAGGGAAATCATGGGGTTGCTGTTGTTTAAAATCAGCCGTTCGTTAACTGCTTCCACACACAGAATTTTAAGGTACGGCAGCAGTATAATGACGGCCTTCCAGCCCCGAAACGACGTCTCCTGTTCCAGAAAGCCATTGTATGCTTCTGACAGACGGCATTTTGCCAGAAGCATCGCCACCAGTGACCCAAAGAAAAGGATCCCCAGGATGCTGCTGCCCATATAAGCCGCCAGACCGGCGGGATTTTTCAGGTCAAAATTGCGGGTGAGGAAAAATCCTCCCATCTCATCCGTGATGCCATACAGAAATACCACCATTGCCCCTGTAATCAGCGACCATTGCCAGGACTTCTTCCAGGCGGCCCGCAGGGTAACTGTCCATCCCGCCGTTTCCAGCAGACTGAGCGCCAGCAAAGCGGACACCTCCCCAAACAGGTCATGCAGATAAAACACAGACGAGGGCAGAATCAGCAGAAGGCTGTAGGGAAGCAGCATCAGCACCGCCGCCTTCCCCTGGGGCCTGCATTTTGTCAGTCCCCGGGTCAGTATCATGCAGCAGACATATTCCGCCAGAACGAGGGGGATATTCAATAATATAACATTCCACAAGGTATATTCCATAATCGCCGGTCTCCTGGTAAAAGGATTCTGAGAAGCAGCGTTCTGTGCCGCAGCCGTTCCTATTATATCTTATGGAAATCCTTCTGAAAAGTTATTTCTTCTTCAGGATCTCTTCCACTTTTCTGCATATGGCGTCGATGTTTATCTCCAGGATCTTCCTTCCATAATCCGCCGAAGCATGGATTCGGGGATCCTCCCCCGCCATGGCCACCGGCTCCTCGCCGGCCGCAAACCGCTCCATCTGCACCAGTTCGGGCCGCACCGCCATGGTGATGGAGGTTTCATTGGCCGCCGCGTGGTCGTTCTGATAACGAAGCGGCGTATTTTCCAGTACATCAAAGGCAGTAAAGCAGATCAGGCCGTACCGCTCCTTCATCTCCTCTTCCAGGGCGGCAAACTGATGGGTGGAAGGGCCATGGCCATGGGCAACCAGCACCCGGAAGCCCGCCCGGGAAAGATTGGCTCCGATCCGCAGAATCATGGTCCGGTACTCCTCATCCGGCAGCCAGTAGGCACTTCCCGGCAGCTGTTGCATGGGATAAGGAATGATGGTACCGCCCGTATACAGATCCATCCCGTACAGCTCCCTTTCCGGGTCATGGTAAAACCGATCCGGTCCCAGAAACAGCTTGGGCAGAACAATGCCGCCCACCCTGCGGGCCACCCGGACAAACAATTCCTGGGACTGAATCCCGTCCGCCCCCAGCGGAAGATGCGGCCCATGCCATTCCAGCGTCCCCAGCGGCAGATACGCCGCCGGACAGTCCGCCAGCCGCTCCTGAAACTCCGTCGGGCAAAGTTCTTCATATAATACTTTTTCTGTCATAATTTCCTCACTTTCCGGCCGTATGGCCATAAAGGTATCCCCCTGCGGGATTTCCTCCTTCTTGGCCGTATGGCCATGATGGCATCCCCTTAAAGGGGCTTCCTGTTTTTTCAGCTACTACAGAAAGACACTTTTCGTCGATCCTGCCGTACCTTTGTCTCCTCTTCTGCTGCATAAATGATGAATTTGCAAATCCTGCCGCAGAGTTTGTGCATTCTCTACTGCAGAAATACAAATTTCACAAATCCTGCAGCAGTATTTCAGCTTTTTCTTCTGCAGAAAATTGAATTTTCCCAATCCTGCCGTACTTCCGCTCTCTTTTCTACTGTAGAAACTGAAAACCCGCCATTTT
>CBJMC01400__coassemble_1753_pt1 | contig 11329 bp, 6 predicted proteins | sample CBJMC01400__metabat2_low_PE_039 | metagenome-assembled genome bin CBJMC01400
AAAAGAAAAAAGAAATACCAGATATAGTAGTGAGGAGTAGCAAAATGGTATACGTTATCAAAAAAGACGGCACAAAAGAAGCCTTCTGCGCAGACAAGATCATACGGGCGGTAAACAAGTCTGCCAGAAGGGTGATGTATCATTTTTCAGAGGAAGAGCTGAAGTTTATCTGCGATTATGCCACCCAGAGAGCCGCGCAGCTTTCGCGGAAAAGGCCGGAGGGCATTGTCATTCAGGATATGCACAACATTGTGGAGGGCGCTCTTGAGGAGGTAAATCCGGCGGTGGCGAAAAGCTACCGAGATTACCGGAATTACAAAGTGGATTTTATCCATATGATGGATGAGGTGTACACCAAAAGCCAGTCCATCCGTTACATTGGAGATAAGAGCAATGCCAATACGGACAGTGCGCTGGTGGCCACAAAGCGGAGCCTGATCTTCAATGAACTGAACAAAGAGCTGTACAGGAAGTTTTTTATGACCAGAAATGAGCTGCAGGCCTGCAAAGACGGCTACATCTATATCCATGACCAGTCAGCCCGCCTGGATACCATGAACTGCTGCCTGTTTGATGTGGCCTCCGTTTTAAAAGGCGGCTTTGAGATGGGAAATGTATGGTACAACGAACCCAAGACCCTGGATACCGCCTTTGATGTGATGGGAGATATTATTCTCAGCACAGCGGCTCAGCAGTACGGTGGCTTTACTGTTCCGGAGGTGGATAAGATTCTGGCTCCTTATGCCGAGAAAAGCTACCGGAAGTACCGGGAAGAATTTCTTGCCTATGCGGATCCTTCCTGGCAGGGAATCGGAGAAAAGGCGGAAGTTTATGCCTGGGACAAGGTAAGACGGGACTGCGATCAGGGATGGCAGGGCATTGAATACAAACTGAATACGGTGGGATCTTCCCGGGGAGATTATCCCTTTGTGACCGTGACTCTGGGCCTGGGTTGCAGCCGGTTTGAGAAGATGATTTCTCTTTCTCTGCTGAATGTACACCGGGAAGGGCAGGGTAAGGCCGGACACAAAAAGCCGGTACTGTTTCCGAAGATTGTATTTCTCTATGACAAGGCCATCCATGAGCCGGGCGGTATCTGCGAAGATGTGTTTGAAGCAGGAGTGGCCTGCTCCGCCAAAACGATGTACCCCGACTGGCTGTCCATGAGCGGCGAGGGATACATTTCCAGCATGTATAAAAAGTACGGGAAGGTCATCAGTCCTATGGGCTGCCGGGCATTTTTAAGCCCCTGGTATGAGCGGGGCGGTATGGAACCTGCCGATGAGAAGGATGTTCCGGTATTTGTGGGACGGTTCAACATCGGCGCGGTGAGCCTGCACCTGCCCATGATTCTGGCAAAGGCCAGATCAGAAAGCCGGGATTTTTATGAGGTGCTGGATTTTTATCTTGAGATGATCCGGGGCCTGCACAAGAGGACTTACGATTACCTGGGAGAGATGCGCGCTTCCACCAATCCGCTGGCTTACTGTGAAGGCGGTTTTTACGGCGGTCATCTGAATCCCCGGGATAAGATCCGGCCGCTGCTTGCCCCCATGACCGCCTCCTTTGGCATCACGGCCCTGAATGAACTGCAGGAGCTGTACAACGGAAAATCCATCGCCGAGGACGGGGAGTTTGCTCTGGAAGTGCTGCGGTATATCAATGATAAAATTGCGGTATATAAAAAGGAAGACCAGATTCTGTATGCCATTTACGGGACTCCAGCCGAGAGTCTTTGCGGTCTGCAGGTGGAGCAGTTCAGAAAAATGTACGGTATTGTCCGGGGCGTATCAGACCGGCCCTATGTCAGCAACAGCTTTCACTGCCATGTAGCTGAGGATATTACTCCGATCCAGAAACAGGATCTGGAGGGACGGTTCTGGGAACTGTGCAACGGCGGAAAGATTCAGTATGTCCGGTATCCCATTGACTACAATATCAAAGCCATCAAGGCGCTGATCCGCCGGGCCATGGAACTGGGGTATTATGAAGGCGTCAACCTGTCACTGGCCTACTGTGATGACTGTGGACATCAGGAACTGGAGATGGATGTGTGTCCGGTATGCGGCTCCCGCAATCTCACCAAAATCGACCGTATGAACGGATATCTCTCCTACAGCCGGGTACATGGGGACACCAGGCTTAATGAAGCTAAAATGGCAGAAATTGCGGACCGGAAATCCATGTAGGCCGGACGCGTTTCAACCCGGAAAACGGGAATAATATATTGAAGATCCATTCGGAAACAGACCGGAATGATTCGGCAGCCTGTTTCCGGACGGATCTTTTTTTGATGGAATATTCCGGTAATCCCCGGAGCGGGCAGGCCATAAAATGACAGTTGCCGAAAACTTCCGGGCCCTTTCTCAGACTTGTCTGAGAAATCATTTTATGATAACATAGAGAAAAATATGGGGGACAACGGAAATGGGAGAAAAAACAGTGAATATGACACAGGGCGCTATCCTAACCAAGATGACCAGGTTTGCGCTCCCCGTGCTTCTGGGCCTTCTGTGTCAGCGGATTTATAATTTTGCGGACGCTTACATTGTGGGTCATTATCTGGGGGATAATGCCCTGGCTGCGGTAAGTATCGCGGGGACTGCCACATATATGCTGTTTTCCATTATTATGGGTCTGACAACCGGTGTGAGTGTGGTGATTTCCAGGCATTACGGTGCCGGGGAAGAAGAACAGGTGGTGAAAACCTTTGCCACCTCCATTTATGTGGCCGTTGCCTCTGCGGTCCTGATTACCGCGGTGGGTATGATTTGTTCGCGGCCGCTGCTTGTGATTCTTCAGACCTCGGATGAGCTTATGGAGGAAGCATGGATATATCTTGTCATTATCTTTGCCGGAACGGCGGGGACCATGCTTTACAACTGGATCGCGTCTGTACTGCGCTCACTGGGCAATTCGGTGGCGCCGCTGATTTTTCTGGTGATCTCCAGCGTGCTGAATGTGGTGCTTGATATTGCGCTGGTGGCATGGATTCCCATGGGAGTGGCAGGGGCCGCCATCGCCACGGTGGCATCTCAGGTGATTTCCGGACTGCTGTGCCTGATTTACGCGCTGAAGGCGCTGCCTTTTCTAAGACTGTCCCGGAAACAGTTTGCGTGCCATAAGGAACTGGTGCGGGCAATTCTGGTATACGGAGTTCCCGCCGGACTGCAGATGAGTATTATTTCCATATCCGATATGACGCTGCAGGCAGTGGTAAATACCTACAGTACCGCGCTGGTGGTGGCTTACAGTGTGTGCCTGAAGGTGGAGGGGCTGGGCTTCCAGCTGGGAGATGCCATCGGAACATCTCTGGGGACCTTTGTGGGTCAGAATGTGGGAGCGGAACGGTTTGACCGGGTGAAAAAAGGTGTCCGCTGCGCGTATCTGATGAATCTGATCAGCTATGGAATCTTTTCGCCGTCGGCGTTCTTTCTGGCGGAACCGATTATGAGGGCTTTTACGGACAACGCGGACTCCATCCGCTACGGTGTGGAATATATGCGGATTTTCAGCGTATTTTTCCTGGCCGGAGGCCTGCTGCTGGTTTACCACAATGTTCTGCGGCCCGCCGGGGATGTGAAGGTGACGATCCTTATGGGCGTCAGCGAGGTGGTGACCAGAATCGGCTTCGCTTTCTTGTTTTCCGCCCTGTTCGGCTATTACGGCCTGTGGTGGGTCTCTCCCATCACATGGGTATGCGCTGCGCTGGTGGGCTGCGTACGGTACTATTCCGGAAAATGGGAGGAAAAAGCCCGCAGGCAGCTGCGGCAGGAGAAAACCGCCGCGGCCGGGGAATAAGTGTTTCGCTTTATGAGGGGAAATAAGGGAAGAGAAAAAAGTCAGGGGAGTTTTTTATGAGCAGTAAAAAGAAAAAACCCAAAATGGAATACCGGTTTTATGAAATTCCGGCGGGAAGCCCGGTGCTGGCTCTGCTGGGAGAAAAGTGGAAGCAGAGTTACGGAAGAGATATTGATTACCTTCACTTTCACAATCAGCTGGAAATCGGTTTCTGTTATGACGGAGAGGGCACGTTGACCCTGAAAGATGACGAGGTACCTTTTGGCGGACAGATGTTTTCCGTGATACCAAGAAATTTTCCGCATACCACCAACAGTACCCCCGAAACGATCAGCCGCTGGGAGTATCTGTTTGTTGACGCGGATGGATTTCTTCGGGAAGTTTTTGAAAAAAACAGCATGATGGCAGACAGCCTGATCCGGAGGGTAAACCGGCGAGCGCATTTTTTCCGGGTGGCCGAGCAGCCGCGGATGGCAGAAAAGATCCGGCAGATCATCGAAGCCATGCGGGGCCACAGGGAATTTTATCAGGAGGAAGTCCGGGGACTGTTGCTGGCATTTTTGATGGAACTGGCCAGAATGAACCGGGAAAGCGAAGAAAAACAGGAGCCGAACGGAGAAGAGAACGCGGACAGTACACTGATTGCCCGGGCTCTGGATTATATCAGCGACTGCTATGACAAGCCTATACGGGTGGAACAGCTGGCAGAAGTCTGCCATATCAGCGAGACCCATTTCCGGCGGGTATTCTGCCAGTGCATGCATATGACCCCGGTGGAATATCTCAACAGGGTCCGGGTACAAATGGCCTGTGACAGCCTCCGGAAAACCAACGACCAGGTAGGGGTTATCGCCGCCAGGGTGGGTTTTTCCACACTGTCCACATTCAACAGGAATTTTAAACAAATTATGGGCAAAACGCCACAGGAATGGCGAAGAAATCCGGAGCATTTTGAACGAAAATTGTTGAATTATGACATAAAAACGGAGGAGGGATGGTGAATTTATTAACGAATTGCCCAATAATGGTCGAATATGCATAAAACAGAGTTGAATATGAGAACACATATGAAGAAACTATGGTATAATGTTTACATATTAGTTCACAGAATGTTTAAAAATTATACATAATCGCCAATCGGAAATTGAGCTTTTATACGGGGTAACATTAAACAGTGAACAATATATACAAAACATCATAGGAGGGTATGTAGTATGAAGAGAAAAGTAATTGCAGTTCTTCTGACATCCGCGATGGCATTGTCCATGGCAGCCTGCGGAGGCGGCGGATCCAGCGACGGTGGTTCCAGTGATGGCGGAAGTGATGCTGCGGCGACAGATGACGGAGCGGAAGCTGAAGGCGAAGAGGTATCCGGTTCCGGCGGAGACAACACACTGACCGTATGGACTTGGGATCCTAACTTTAACATTTACGCTATCGAGAAAGCAGCTGAGATTTACGCAGCCAACGGACATGAGGGATTCACCGTTCAGGTAGAAGAGGTTCTGTCCGATGATATCGAGACAAGACTTACCACAGCAGTTTCTGCCGGAGATCTGAGCACCCTGCCTGACATCTTCCTGATGCAGGATAACTCTTTCCAGAAATATGCTACCAACTATCCGGATCTGTTTACGGATCTGACCGATTCCGGCATCGACTTCTCTCAGTTCTCTGAGGCGAAGGTAGCTTATTCCACAGTAGATGGAAAGAATCTGGGTATCCCGTTTGATAACGGCGCTGTTATCAATGCTATCAGAACCGACCTGATTGAGCAGGCTGGCCTGACCCTGGAAGACTTCACAGACATTACCTGGTCTCAGTACATGGAACTGGCTAAACAGGTTCTGGATGCCACCGGCGTTCCGATGCTGACCTCTCAGGCAGGTTCTCCTGACCTGATCATGGAGATGCTGCAGTCCTGCGGAGCTTCCCTGTTCAACGAGGATGGTTCTGTTAATATCGTAGGCAACGATGCTCTGAAAGAGTGTATGGAAATCTACGCACAGATGGTTGCTGACGGAACTCTGGTAGAAGTTACTGACTGGGATCAGTATATCGCATCTCTGAATAACGGTACCGCGGCAAGTGCCTTGAACGGCTGCTGGATCATGGCTTCCATCACTCCACAGGAAGATCAGTCCGGAAAATGGCAGATCACCAATATGCCGAGACTGGAGAAACAGGACAATGCCACCAACTACTCCAACAACGGTGGTTCCTCCTGGGTTATCTCTTCCAACTGCGCGAACACGGATCTGGCTATTGACTTTATGAACTCCACCTTCGCAGGAAGCACTGAGCTGTACGACGACCTGATTCAGAAGGGCGCTCTGGCAACATGGGCTCCGGCAGGAGATTCCGAAGCATACGCACAGCCGGTTGAATTCTTCGCAAACCAGGAAGTATACGCGCTGATCGTAGATTACGCTACCAAGACTCCGTCCAACATTACCGGACCGTTCTACTATGACGCACGTGATGCTGTAGGTGTTGCTCTTTCCAACATCATTCAGTCCGGAGCTGATATGGACAGTGAGATCGCAAGCGCTCAGGAAACTGTAGAGTTCAATATGGGCGGCTGATGACGGCCATTTGGATGAAGAAGAAATAACAGATGAATGAAAACGGGGTCTGTTGCTGCTGGTAAAACAGCGGCAGACAGACCCCGCTTTTGACAGAATCAAAAGGGAGGGTATGTATATGAGCGGCCAGAAGAAGAAGGGACTGACCCTGGCAAAAAAACAAAACCTCACGGGATGGGTGTTCCTGGCTCCGGCAACGCTGCTGATCGTATGGATGAGCTTTTATCCTATGGTTCGGGCGTTTATCTTATCGCTGCAGACAGGAATGGGTGTTAATCTTTCGTTTGGAGGATTTTCCAATTATACGCGTATCCTGAAGGATGCCACGTTCCGGCAGACATTATTCAACACATTCTTTTACCTGATCATTCAGGTTCCCGTCATGCTGATCCTCGGCATGGCTTTTGCCACGATGCTCAATGACAAGCATCTGAGATTCAAGGGACTGTTCCGTACAGCGATTTTCCTTCCCTGTGCCACATCCCTGGTATCTTACTCCATGATTTTCCGTTCCATGTTCGCCAACGACGGATTTATCAATACGGTACTGAGAAATCTGGATCTGGCTCCGATTATGTGGTTCAGCAACGCCTGGACGGCGAGAGCGGTTATTATCATCGCTCTGATCTGGAGATGGACTGGTTATAACATGGTATTCTATCTGGCAGGTCTGCAGAATATCGAGTATTCTGTTTACGAGGCTGCAAAGATCGATGGAGCCAACGCGCTTCAGACTTTCTTCAAGATTACCGTTCCGCTGCTGAAACCCACCATTCTGGTAACCACGATTACATCTACCAATGGTACCCTGCAGCTGTTCGATGAGTCTGTAAACCTTACCAACGGAGGGCCGGGACGATCCACGATGACCATGTCCCATTACATATACAATACTTCCTTTGTACAGAGCCCCAACTTCGGTTACGCAGCGGCTATGTCCATGCTGATCCTGGTGATGGTGGCCATCCTGGCATTTATCCAGATGAAAGTAGGTGACGAGAGATGAGTAAAGGCAAGAAATTTTTAAAGTACGCGTTCCTGACGATTTCCTCGCTGCTTTCTATTTTCCCGCTGTACTACATGTTCTGCGGCGCGACGAATAAAAGCGTGGATGTGGTTGCCGGTAAACTGATCCCCGGTACGTATCTGATCGAGAACTTTAAGACGCTGACTGCCAACCAGAATCTGGGTCTGGCGCTGTGGAATTCACTGCGGAACTCCGTAGTGCTTACCCTGCTCTGCGTGCTGGTTTGTTCCATCGCCGGATACGGCTTTGAGATTTTCCATGACAAGGCAAAGGATATCGTATTCGCGATCCTGCTGCTGGCCATGATGGTTCCCTTCGCGGCTATCATGATCCCCATGTTCCAGATGTTCTCTTCCATGGGCATGGTAAATACCATGTGGGCCTTTGCTCTTCCGAGTATTTCAACGCCTTTCATGATCATGTTGTTCCGTAATAATGCCCGTGCCTTCCCGAAGGATATTATCGAGGCAGCCCGGATTGACGGTCTCAGTGAAATCGGCATCTTCTTCCGGATGTTCATTCCTACCATGAGATCCACCTATGGCGCCGCTATGACCATCACCTTTATGAATGCATGGAATAACTATCTGTGGCCGAAGGTTATCCTGCAGAACAACGAATCCATCACCATGCCGATGCTGGTATCCAACCTGCTGGGCGGTTACGCTGTAGACTACGGTATGCTGATGCTGGGTGTATTTATCTGTACCATTCCTACTGCAATCGTTTTCTTCTGCCTGCAGAAGAGCTTCGCAGAAGGTATTACCGGTGCGGTAAAATAATTGCGCAGCCGGTAGGTTCCCTGTCAGAGACCATTCCCGGGCTTTGACGGAAACTGTCGAAAATATTGATAAATTTAGGCGGATATTCCCAAAAGATATCCGCCTGTTTTTTAAGGAGGATATCTATGAAGACATTCAATTATCAGCTGGTGAAGGATCCTGCTTACTTCTGTGACAACCGGATACCGGCTCATTCGGATCACAGATATTATGCTTCCAGAGAAAGCATGGAGCTGGGTGAAGATACGTTCCGGTATAGCCTCAACGGGCTGTGGAAGTTCCATTATGCGAAGAATTACGGAAATACGATTCCCGGATTTGAGAAAGAGGAGTACTGCTGCAGATCCTGGGATGATATCCGGGTTCCCGCCCACATTCAGATGGAAGGATACGACGCGCCCCAGTATGCCAACGTGCAGTACCCCTGGGAGGGACACGAGGAAGTAAAGCCGGGAGAGATCCCCACCCGCTTCAATCCGGTGGCCAGCTATGTGAAGTATTTTGAGGTGCCGGAGCACATGAAGGGGAAACCGCTGTTTATCTCGTTCCAGGGCGCGGAGAGCGGAATTGCTGTCTGGCTCAATGGAAATTTCGTGGGTTACAGCGAGGACAGCTTTACTCCTTCGGAGTTTGAACTGACTCCATATCTGAAGGAAGGGGAAAACAAGCTTGCTGCCCAGGTGTTCAAATGGACCAGCAGCAGCTGGTGCGAAGATCAGGATTTCTTCCGGTTTTCCGGTATTTACCGGGATGTGTATCTGTACACGATTCCGGAGGTGCATGTATCAGATCTGAGAGTACGGACGCTGCTGGACGATACATTTACCCATGCGGATCTGGAAATTGTGACAAAGGCCACAAAGGCTGGAAAAGTGTGTATGACTCTTTCCCGAAAGGGGGAAGCAGTGAAAACGCTGGAAGCGGATATGGCAGAGGAAAGCATCTATGTGATGCAGGTGGAACAGCCGCTTCTGTGGAGCGCGGAGGAACCCAATCTGTACGATCTGACCCTGGAAGTGTATGATGAAAAGGGACAGCTGACAGAGGTGATTCCGCAGCGGGTAGGCTTCCGACGTTTTGAAATGAAGGATCATATTATGACCCTCAACGGAAAACGTATCGTGTTTAAAGGCGTGAACCGCCATGAGTTCAGTTCCCGGACAGGCCGGTGCGTATCCCGGGAGGAACTGGTGAAGGATATCGTTACCATGAAGCAGAACAATATCAACGCCATCCGTACCTGCCATTATCCGGATGCGGTGGGCATCTATGATCTGTGTGACGAATATGGTCTTTATATGATCGCGGAAAACAATCTGGAGTCCCACGGAACCTGGGACAGCCTGCGGCCAGACGATACGGATTTCTCCGGAGTGGTGCCCTGCGATCATCCGGAATGGCTGGACATGATGCTGGACCGGGTAAATTCCATGTACCAGAGAGATAAGAACCATCCGGCCATCCTGATCTGGTCCTGCGGCAATGAATCCTTCGGCGGCAGGGATATCTATGAGATGTCCCAGTTCTACCGGAAGGAAGATCCCACCCGTCTGGTTCATTATGAAGGGATCGTGCATGACCGCCGTTACAACGATACCAGCGATATGGAAAGCCAGATGTATCCGTCGGTGGAATCCATCAAAGAGTTCCTGGCGAAAGACAGAAGCAAACCGTTTATCTGCTGCGAGTACACCCATGCCATGGGAAATTCCTGCGGCGCCATGCACAAATACACGGATCTGACCGATACGGAGCCTCTGTATCAGGGCGGATTTATCTGGGATTACATCGATCAGTCGATTTATAAAAAAGATCGCTACGGAAAGGAATATCTTGCCTATGGCGGAGATTTCGATGACCGTCCCTGCGATTACAACTTCAGCGGCAACGGTATTGCCTACGGCGGAGACAGAGAGCCCTCCCCGAAGATGCAGGAAGTGAAGTTCAATTATCAGAACATCACCGCTCAGGTGGAGAAGGATCAGGTGACTGTGATCAACAAGAACCTGTTTGTGAATACAGATACTTTCGACTGTGTGGTGACGCTGGCGAGAGACGGAAAGCCGGTGAAGAAGGCTTCCCTGTCCACCCATGTGGATCCGCTTTCCCAGGAAACGTATCCGCTGCCCCTGGAGGCCGGTACCCTTCCCGGTGAGTATACAGTGACGGTTTCCTTCCTGCTGAAGGAAGACACCATCTGGGCACCCAAAGGTCATGAGGTGGCTTTCGGACAGGCAGTATATCAGGTGGAAGGCGCAAAGAGCAGCTGCAGCGCTCCCTTTGAGGTGATTAACAGCACTCATAACCTGGGCGTGCGCGGCGAGAATTTTGAAGTGATGTTCTCCTACCTGAATGGCGGACTGGTTTCCTACCGTTATGCAGGTGTGGAAATGATCAAGATGATTCCGAAGCCTAATTTCTGGAGAGCTCCCAATGACAATGATGAGGGCAATCTGATGCCCATGCGCTATGGACAGTGGAAACTTGCCAGTATGTATCTGGGACATAAAAAACCTGTGGCAGACAGAGAGTTCCCGGATGTTCTGCTTCCGGAATTTGCTGTGGAAGAAAACTGCGCCCGGATTACATTTACATATTTTATGCCCACCACTCCGGCAGCTCAGTGCAAACTGACTTACCGGGTATTCGGAGATGGCGCCATCGAGACTACTCTTTCCTATGACCCGGTGAAGGAACTGGGAGATATGCCTGAGTTCGGCGTGGTGTTTAAATTTGACGCGGACTATGATAATGTCACCTGGTACGGCATGGGACCGGAAGAAACTTATGTGGACCGCTGCAAAGGCGCGAAACTGGGGATCTATCGGAATAAAGTGGCGGATAATATGGCAAAATATCTTGTTCCCCAGGAATGTGGAAACAAAACCGGCGTGCGCTGGGCTGAAGTGACGGATCAGAAAGGCAGAGGCATGAGATTTGAGGGAGACAATATGGAGTTCTCCGCATTGCCCTGGACACCTCATGAGCTGGAAAATGCCAGACATGAGTTTGAACTTCCGCAGGTACATTATACGGTAGTGCGGGTGGCTGCGCAGCAGATGGGTGTTGCCGGGGATGACAGCTGGGGAGCAAAAACCCATCCGGAATATCTGCTGGATGTCTCCAAACCCATG
>CBJMC01400__coassemble_1759_pt1 | contig 11274 bp, 9 predicted proteins | sample CBJMC01400__metabat2_low_PE_039 | metagenome-assembled genome bin CBJMC01400
GGAAGCGAGGCGGTGCCTGTGATGATGGCAGTGCTGGTAACCCCCAACATCCTGATTCAGTATTACATGAACAAACCGGTATTCTACGGATCCATTGTCATCGTTCTGCTGATCATCGCCGCGGCGGTGATTCTGGTGAGACGGAGACTGAAAGACAGATAATAAATTTTGTTTTGAACTGCATTGCCGTAACGGTACACAGAGAAAAACAGAATCATTAATCAGGGAGGCTGCTGCTGATATGCAGCGGCCTCCCTTTTCAAAAAAAGAGACGGCAGGTGATCGGATATGTTTTATCAGGGACAGGTGCTGGACGGCGCTTATCAGATTATTGAGGAAATCGGACAGGGAGGAACCGGTGTGGTTTACCTGGCCTGGCATCTGCGTCTTCAGAAGTATATTGTGGTAAAACGCATCAAAGATGGTTTTGCAGAACGCGCCAACGTGAGGGTCGAGGTGGATATCCTGAAAAGCCTCCATCATACCTGCCTCCCGCAGGTTTACGATTTTTTTCAGCTGGGGTCAGAGGTCTACACGGTGATGGATTATATCGAGGGGCGCAGTCTGCAAAGCTATCTCAATGAGGGATACCGGTTCGAGGAGAGAAAGCTGGTATTCTGGATGAAGCAGCTGTGCAGCGTGCTGATTTATCTGCACGGACAGAAGCCGGCCATCTGGCACAGCGACATTAAGCCGGACAATATCATGATTACTCCCCAGGGAAATGTCTGCCTGATCGATTTCAACGTTTCCCTGGACAGCAGCCACGCGGCACAGGTTCTGGGATACAGCCAGTATTACGCGGCGCCGGAACAGTATGCCAAAGCGGAGGCCATCCGCAGCCACAGAGGGGACGATATTCTTCTGGACGGAAGAATGGATATTTACAGCCTGGGGGCATCCTTCTACCGGGTGATTACCGGGGTGGTGCCCGCGGGAAATCAGGAGGAAATCTGGCCGGCGGCAGCACTTTCCCTGCCCTACAGCAATGCCTTCTGCCGTATTGTGGACAAGGCCATGGCCCATGACAGAAGAAAGCGGTTTTCCAGCGCCCAGGCTCTGATGAATGCTCTGGAAAATATGTACCGGTTTGACGAAGGATATGGAAGACTGCTCAGGAAAAAGCTTCTGCTGTATGCCGGCTGCGGCTGTATGGTTCTGGCGGGTACGCTGCTGACGGTGTACGGAAGCGCCAGGACGGCAGGAGAGCGGTACGAGGAACAGTTCGTGAAATTTCAGGAGTCAGTGGAGACAGGGAATACGGAGCAGATCTCCCGGGAAGGCCTGCAGCTTTTAAACAGCGGGACATTTGAAGGAATCCTGGAAAAGAACCCCGAAGAGAAGGCGGAGATCTTTTACCAGATCGGAAACGCGGAGTACGCCAAAGAAAATTACGCGGAGGCCCGCAGATATTTTTCCTATGCCAGAGAGACAAATCCCGATGAACCGGCCTACTGGCGGGATGAAGCGGCAGCGGCCATAAAAAGCGGTGATCTGGAAGGCGGAAATCAGATTCTCCGCCAGGCCCGCCGGGAGGGAATTGACAGTGACAATCTCACCTACATGGAGGCGGAGGCTGCCGCCGCGGCCGGGGACTGGGAGTCGGCCGCGGGATATGCCGGGCAGCTTACGGCGCTTCCGGGAGAACTGTGCGTCTGGGCCTGTCTGCTGCAGGAGGAAATTCTCAGGCAGAATGGAACGGCCCAGGAGCGGGCAGAGCTTCTGAAAATGGTTATGGAGAAAGAACCGGGGATTCTGTGGGTGCGTCAGACCGCGCTGGCCTGGCTGCGGCTGGCAGGCGAGGAGCCGTCAGACAGCCGGAAACAGGAATATTTCCGCGAGGCCGGAGCCTGTTATGAGGAGATTTCCCGCCGGGAGGGCCTGGTTTTTGAAGACCGGGTAAATCTGGCAGTGATCTGTGAACAGACGGGTGATTATGAGGAGGGAATACAGATACTGGAAGCGCTGACCGGCGATGAGCGGGAGGATTACCGGGTGTGGATGCATATTGCCTGTCTGGAATATCTGCGGCAGATGAGCCTGCCCGCCGGGGAGCGGGATTTCGCGGATATGCAGCAGTATGGAAGAAGAGCCGGCAGAGCCTGGCAGCTGGCAGGAAGTCCGGAGGATCCCGGAATGGATACCATGGAGAGCTTTATGAGGGAAGGAGAGGAACCGTAAATGAGAGGGGAAGTATTTACCGCAGCGGGAATCGGGCTGATTGTGCTGGGCGCGGGAGTATTTGCCGCGGGCAGAGTGCTGCTTCATTTTAAAATCCGGGACTGGAAACGGCGGTACAGAAATCTGGAGGAAGGAGAGGAGGAACTCGGATGAGATGTCCAAACTGTCATTCGGTGGTGGGAAACAACCGGGGAATCTGCCAGTACTGCGGCTATGACATCGGAAAGTATGTCAGAGAGGTGCAGGGCGGATCGGAGCCCACCTGGTATACCGGCATGGGTATGGAAGAAAATACGGCCGACTATTACCGGAAGGCCTATGAGGAAGAGCGGCGGCGGAACGATCACTTTAAGATAATGATTCTTTACACGCTGCTGGGCGGACTGCTGGCGCTGAACCTGCTGGAGCTGGTGGTGCTGGTATTCTGCCTGTAGGAAGAGGAAGGGTGGAGGAAATATGGAAGAGAAAAGAATAAAGCGGAGAAATATCATTCTGATCGCTGTGCTGCTGGCGGCACTGCTGGCTGCCGGAATCGCGGGGGCATTTCTCATCCGCGGCAGGATGAAAACGGAGGCTTACCGTACATATACAGACCGGGGACAGCGGTATATGGAGGAGATGGATTATGAAAATGCCATCGCTCAGTTTGAACTGGCTGTGGAGCAGAATCCCGATGCGGAGAACGGTTATGTGAATCTTTACGAGGCACTGTATGCGGCAGGCTATCTGAATCAGGCAGAGTCCGTACTTCGGCAGGGACTGGAAATCACAGGGAGTGCCAGGCTGGAGCTTTTGCTGGCAAGATATCTGGAAGAGGGCCAGCCGGAGGGAATCCGGGATCTGAAAGGCGAGGAGACGGAGGAAACTGCGGAGAACGGAGAACAGGGAGAGGCAGTTCTGAATACATCCTTCCTGCAGAGACTGGGAAGCTATCTTTTTGAGGATTACGAAAGGGAATACGGCGCCGGAAGTGCCAGCAAAGAAGGCAGCGGTTACGTGGTAATCCATTCCGGTATTGATGCGGAATTTTACTATGACGGGCAGAAGATGGAGGCCGGACGGGAGGTGCCCAGGGATACTGCCCGCGCGGATTATGTGCGGCTGAAAGATCTGGGGATGCTTTTCCGGAACTTTTCCGGAAGTATTTCGCTGGAAGAAATCAGCGCGTTGATTGGCCGCCAGCCGTCGGTGAATTACAGCAGGGAACAGAACAGTTATGTGATGGAATTCACCTACCGACAGGTGCGGGCGGAGATCGCCTGTGACGAGGCCGGGCAGATCACCGGGGAGGATGTATGGAACCGGCTGACACTGCCGGAAGCATCGGAGAGCGAAGAGGAATCCCTGGAAGGCACTGTTATTGATGCGGTGACGGGAGAAGGAATCGCGGACGCGGAGATTACGCTCATTTCCGGGGATACCGGCGAAGAATATACGACAGTCACCGATGAGGACGGCGTGTACAGCGTGGAGGCGCCTGCGGGAGTGTATTCCATGCAGGTGGAAAAGGAAGGCTATGTGCAGGACGAGCAGGAAATTGCCATTGGAGAAGAAGAGGGAAGCCAGGAAATCATTCTGTCTCCCGAGTTGGCGGCAGGAGAGATCCGGGCAGTGCTTTCCTGGGGCAGTACGCCGAAAGATCTGGATCTCCATCTGTCTTCCGAAGCTTATCCCGATGATCCGGTATTTTTCGGGGACAAAGTCCTGGAAGGAAATAATGGAACCGTGGCGGAACTGGATGTGGACGAGACCTCCGGCTATGGACCGGAAACCATTACCATCTATGAATCCGGGGGCTCTTATGTGGTAGGCGTCCATAATTTCAGCGGTACGGGAAGAATCGGAGAGACGGGGGCCAGTGTCAGAATTTACCTGCCGGGCCAGAGCCCTGTTACGATTACCGCTCCTGACGCGGACGGGAATTTCTGGACGGTATGTACCATCGAGAACGGCCAGATTCAGATCATCAATGAAATAACGGAGGAAGCCCCGTCCGGGTGGACATAAATGCGATGACGACAGTAATTATTGTGATTGCAATTCTGGCGGCGCTGGCATCGGGCATTGCCGCGGCAGCAGCCTGGGCAGTGCGCCGTCAGGAGAAAAAACGGTATTATGAGGCTGCGAAAAAAATCATACAGGAAGAATACCTGAACAGCGCCATCCGGAATCCGGAAAACGGAAGCTGGGCGGCGGGTATCTGGAAAACCATGGTTTACCTGAAGGCAGAAGGAGAGAAACACGGAGGGTTCGTGTTCGATCCGGAAGACCAGGTGAGAATCGGACGAAACAGAAGCGGAAATGAAATCTGTCTGCCGGATGTGAGAGTTTCCGGGGAACACTGCAGGCTGTTTCTCTATGAGGGATACGTTTTCGCGGAAGATCTGGGTTCCTCCAACGGAACCTTTATCCGCCACAGGAGAGGGAAAATCCAGCAGCTTTCCGGGACTCCGCAGCAGATGTTTTCCGGCGACCGGCTGTATGTGGGGGATACCTGTCTGAAACTGGTGATTTTCCAGTGCAACGCGGCGGCCATGTGACAGGGGTGTGAAAATATGATAGTGATAGTTTATGGAACCGGCGTCTACAAGGAGTATCTGCTTCCTAACATTATGAACGCGGACTATTCTCTGACGCTGGATGGAAAGGTGTTTGGCCTTTCCGAGGATCAGGAGCTGCTGCTGGAGATAACCCCGGAGGGCTGGCGGCTTCTTGGAAGTGATCATTATGTGATTTTCTCCGGGGCGGGCATGATTCCTGAGAAGATTCTGGAGGAAGGAGATATCCTGGAGCTGACGCTGGAGGGGGAAAAGAGGGTTCAGCTGATCGTGACAGACGCAGCGACCGGCTTCCAGGTGATGCGGAAATTCTTCATTTCCGGTCTGGGACGGGTTACCGTAGGGAAAAACCCGGAAAATGATATCTGCTACAGCTTCCAGAATCTGATCTCCGGGTATCATGCCTCCCTGCAGCGGTATGCCGACGGCGTGTATATCGAAGACAGCAGTACCAACGGCGTGTTCGTGAAATACAGGAGAATCACCGGAAGGAAGAAGCTGGAGTTTGGGGATATCGTGAATATCTTTGGCCTGCAACTGATCTATCTGGGGGATATTCTGGCGGTGGGCACCAATTACGGGGAACTGTCTGTCCGCAGGGATACGCTGGAGTGCTGCGCTGTGGAAGCGGAGCCTCAGGCGCAGCGTACGCCCCAAAAGCTGCGGGCGCGGTATTTTAACCGTTCTCCCAGAAATCTTCCGGTGATCAGCCGGGAGCCGGTGGATATCGAGGCGCCGCCCTCGCTGGGCATAAAAAAAGAGAAGCCGCTGCTTCTGACCATCGGCCCGGCCTTTACCATGGCCATTCCCATGCTGCTGGGCTGCGGTATGGCGATCTTCAGCTCCTGGAGCACCGGACGAAACGCGGGGGCGTTTATGTTTACCGGAATTATTACCGCGGTGGCGTCGGCCATCCTAGGCGTATTTTGGGGGATGATGAACATCCGGTACGCCAGGCAGGAAGCCCGGGAGGATGAGGAGCAGAGGTTCAATGCCTATGGAAATTATCTGATCCGTATCGCGGACCGGCTGAAACAGGAATATGAACAGAATGAAAGAGCCATGCACACCATGTACCCGGCGGCGGAAAGCTGCTGCCAGTATGGAGAGGGATCTGCCAGCCTGTGGAACCGGAACGCGGCCCATTCGGATTTTCTGTTTCACCGTCTGGGACTGGGTGATCAGCCCTTTCAGGTGGAGATTTCCGTGCCCCGGGAAAAGTTTTCCCTGGTGCAGGATCCCCTGGCGGAGAAGCCGCTGCTGATTCAGCAGGAGTATAAGACTCTGCACAAGGTGCCTGTGGGCGTGGACATGGCCCAGAAGCGCCTGATCGGTCTGGTGGGCGGGCCGGAACGCGCGGGCAGCATCCGGCTGATGCACGTTCTGGCGGCGCAGATTGCGGCCTGCAACTGTTACACGGATGTGAAAATGGCGTTCCTCTATGACCGGAAAACCACCCAGAGCCCCGAGGACTGGGAATGTATGAAATGGTTTCCCCATGTGTGGGCGGAAGACCGGAAAACCCGGTACATGGGCGGGGATGCCCTGGAGAGGGGAGACGTATGTTTCGAGCTGGCCAATATTCTCCGCAGCCGGGCAGAGCAGGAGGATGCCTCCGGACGCCGGGCGAGGGTCCGTCCCCACTATGTGATTTTTGTCCAGGACAGCGATTTCCTGGAGGGAGAGCTGATCCGCAAATATCTGTACGATCCCCGGGAAACCCTGGGAATCACCGTATTTCTCATGGCTGCAACCTGCGAGCAGCTGCCCAATGAGTGCGAGGATATCATTCAGCAGGATGAATACTTTTCCGGCATTTACAACGTAATGGACAATTCCGAGGAGCGCAAGCCGGTACAGTTTGATACGGCAAGTCCCCGGGATCTGGAACGGTTCGGCAGGAGAATCTGCCGCCTGCAGGTAAATGAAGTGGAGAGTACGGCGGATATTCCTTCCAGTCTGGACTTTTTCTCCATGTACCAGGCCTCTTCCCTGGAAGATTTCCATGTGCTGGACCGGTGGAGAAAAAACAGAACCTATAACAGTATGAAAGCGCTGATCGGGAAAAAGATGGGGGACGCCGACTGTTTTCTGGATATTCACGAGAAATATCACGGCCCCCATGGGTTGATCGCGGGAACCACCGGCTCCGGCAAGAGTGAGACATTGCAGACCTATATGCTGTCGCTGGCCATCAATTTCAGCCCCGACGATATCGCCTTTTTCGTCATAGACTTCAAAGGCGGAGGCATGGCAAACCTGTTTTCCGATCTTCCCCATATGGCGGGACAGATCTCCAATCTCTCCGGCAACCAGGTGCGGAGAGCCATGATATCCATCAAGAGTGAAAACACCCGCCGGCAGAAGATTTTCAGCGATTACGGCGTCAACAATATCAACCTGTATACCCGTCTGTACAAGAACGGGGAAGCCGCCCTTCCGGTGCCGCATCTGTTTATCATCATCGATGAGTTTGCGGAGCTGAAACGGGAGGAACCGGACTTTATGCGGGAGCTGATCAGCGTGGCGCAGGTGGGACGAAGCCTGGGAGTACATCTGATTCTGGCCACCCAGAAGCCCAGCGGAACGGTGGACGACAATATCTGGAGCAACGCGAAGTTCCGCCTTTGCCTCCGGGTACAGGACCGCCAGGACAGCAACGATATGCTGCACAAACCGGACGCCGCTTTTATCACACAGGCGGGCCGCTGCTATCTGCAGGTGGGAAATGACGAGATTTACGAGCTGTTCCAGTCCGGTTTCAGCGGCGCGGTGTACGACGAAGAACTGCAGGGAGCCGGAGAAAACGCGGCCATCCTTCTCACGGAAACGGGAAAGGCGGCGGTGATTGGCGGACGCAAGAGAAGAAAAAAGAAAGCGGCTGCCGCCGGCAGCGGGGTAAAGGAAAAGACCCAGCTGGACGCCGTGGTGGAATATCTGAAAAAGACGGCTTTGGACAACGGCTATACCAGAGGAATGCAACTGTGGCTTCCGGTGCTGCCGGAAACACTGTATCTGGAAGAGCTTTCGGGATATGAGCCGCTGTTTGACGGATCCGGATGGAAACAGCCGGAGGGTGTCTGGAAACTGTCCGCCATGGCCGGTCTTTCCGACGATCCGGTGAACCAGGCCCAGCTTTCCATGGAGGTGGATTTTGCCGAAGGAGGGCACCATGCGGTGTGTGGTACGGTGGCCAGCGGAAAAAGTACCTTCCTGCAGACGGTACTGTATGCGCTGACCGGCCGGTACAGCCCGGACTGGCTGAACATCTACGGGATCGATTTCAGCAGCCGGATGCTGGCTCCCTTTGAGGACATGCCCCATACCGGAGGCATCGTGTATGAGGGACAGCAGGAAAAAGCAGGCCGGCTGTTCCACCTGATGGGACAGTTCCTGAAAGAGAGGAAAGAGCTTCTGAAGGGAGGAACGTACGCCCAGTATGTGAAGAACGTCGGCAATTCCCTGCCCGCAGTGCTGCTGGTCATTGACAATTACGCCGGTTTTAAGGAGAAAACCGCCAATGAATACGAGGATACCCTGATTCAGATCGCCAGAGAAGGCGTCTCCTACGGGATTTTCCTGCTGATTTCTTCCGCCGGGTTCGGGCTGGCGGAGATACCCAGCAGAATCGGCGACCATATCCGCACGGTGATCAGTCTGGAGATGGGAGATAAATTCAAGTACATGGATGTGCTGCGGACCACCCACATACCGGTGCTGCCGGAGACCAACGTGAAGGGCAGAGGCCTGGCGTTTCGGGGGAAAAGCCTTCTGGAATTTCAGACGGCGCTGGCACTGCCGGCGGAGGATGATTTTGCCAGAAGCCGGAAAATCCGTGAAACGGCGGCCCGGATGTCTGAAGCCTGGGAGGGGCCGCGGGCCAAAAGGATTCCGGAGATCCCGGAAAATCCCACGCTTACCCTTCTGGAACAGTCCGGGGATTATGAAAAAGAAAATGTATACGGGGAGCAGCTGCCTTTCGCCTACTCTCTGACGGACGCGTCCCTGTACAGTGTCCGGCTGGAGGGTACCTATTGCTACAGTATTCTGGGAAGGAGCCGCACAGGAAAGACCAATACCATGAAGCTGCTGCTTCACGCCGCGGCCGCTCAGCCGGCAAAAACCATGGTGATCGAAAACGGATCTCCCCAGCTTAACGGGCTGGCCCGGGAATATGGAATGGGATATGCCCATACACCCAGGGAAATCTTCCTGTTTTTCAAGGAACTGCTGCCGGTATTTGCCCAGCGGAATAAGCAGAAGCAGGCGCTTCTGGCCCGCGGCTTTTCCGATGAAGAAATTTTCCGGGAGATGAAAATGGAACAGAGTATCTATATTTTTATCGCGGATCTGGCAGAATTCATGCGGATGATCTACAGCCCCCAGGAGGGTGTGGGCGATATGCATGGATTTCTGGAGAATATTCTTGAAAAGGGCAGACTCCACAATATTTACTTTTTTGCCTGCCTGAACACGGACGACGCGCCGTCCCTGGCAGGATACCGGGCTTACGCCAGCTTTGTGGGATATAAGCGGGGCGTTCATCTGGGAGGAAACCTGTCTGCCCAGAGAATCTTTTCCTTCCGGAATATTCCCTATGCGGAAATGTCCCGGACCCTGAAAAAGGGCCTGGGACTGACGCCGGACGCGGAGGATGACACCATCGCCAGACGGATCGTTATCCCCAACGCCAGGAGGCATCCGGTATGATGGAAATGATGATTTTCTCAAAAAGCGCGGCGGAGCAGAAATGGCTTCAGAGCTATGCCCGGGAATACGCCGGCCTGATGACCGAGGAGCAGTGGGCCTATCACTGCTTCCGGGGGGCTGCGGAGGCTGAGGCCTTTCTGGATACGGCTCCGCTGGTGAATATGGCCTGCATGGATATCTCCGGGGACGGCGGCATCGACCGGGTGCTGAAGCTGCGGCGGCAGAACCGGCAGGCATATATCACGCTGATTGCGGATCAGAGTATGTCGCCGGTGACCTATATGCGGCCGGGGATTCTGGCCGGTTCTCTGCTGCTGCGTCCTCTCGATGAGCAGCAGGTGGCGGCGGTCCTCAGGGAGGCTTTCGGCGAGTTCGCCCGGGAAATGGCGCCCCAGGGAAAGAAGGAAGCTTTCGTCATTGACAACCGGGAAGGAAAATGGGTGATCGACTACGGGCAGATCAATTACTTTGAGGCGAGAGAAAAGAAAATTTATCTGAACACAGACACAAGAGAAATCTCTTTTTACGACACCATGGAAAATCTGGCAAAGCGTCTCCCGGAAGTATTTCTCCGGTGTCACAGAAGCTTTCTCATCAACGGACAGAAGATCCGCCGGGTAAAACTGGGACAAAGTGTGGTGGAGCTGGCGGACGGCTCGCAGATTCCCATTTCCAGAAGCTACCGGCAGGCAGTGAAGGAGTATGCGGTATGAAAAAGAAAATTACGGACGCGTTTCTGCTGAAGGAAGAGGAGTTCCACTTTCTGATGTCCGTCCGGGGGCAGAGACGGTATGTGGGCTATCCGGCAAAAGGAGATGCCCCCAGCCGGCAGGAGTCCCTGAGCTGCCTGTACGGGCTGGTAAAAAAAGGGTATGTGACCTGCACAGGGGAACATTTCCGGGTGGAAGAACGGATGGCAGCCTGCATTGATGGCGTGGGAGCGGCGGAAATGGTTCTCTGCGCGGAACGGACGGATGGGCGGATTCCCGCGCGTTTTCTCTATCTGAAAGAAAGCGCGCCGGTAACGGTGTGCCAGCGGCAGCCGCTGAAAGAGGATGTGCTGAAGCTCTGGCAGCTGCCCTTGAAGGACTGGGCCGGTATGCTTATGGAGGACGGATTTTTTGAGGAGAACCGGGAGGAGCCGCCCACACAGATAACGGGGGAGGAAACGCCTGGGTGCAGGATCTGCACCCTGCGAAAGTATTCCAACCGGAAAGCAGATGAGCTGGGGAACTTTTGCTGGATGAAAAAGGAGGAGGCCTTTGTGGCCAGGATCACGGAGGACGGTGTCTGCCGGGAAATTCCGTCCGATGAAAAAGGGTTGCCGCAGCTTCTTAAACAATGGGCGCTGACGGAATAATCCGGAAGGATCTTTTATGGCCAACCGGCCAAAACCGATGAAACTGGAGGGATTTTTTATGGCCATTGGGCCAGTAGTAGGAAAGGAGTGGGAGCGGTGATTCTTGTGGATATATGGGTCCCCGCGCTGGACAAGAGTTATGATTTTCAGCTGGATGAAAATCTGGCTGTCGGGGTGCTGCTGGGGGAGATCGGGGAGCTGATCTGTCAGAAGGAGCAGTGCCGGATGAAGGGAAATGCCGCGGATCTGATGCTGTGGAACGCGGACAATGGCATGCGGCTGAACCTGCAGTCCAGCCTGGGAGAGTGCGGCATTCGTTCCGGTGACCGGCTGCTGCTGGTGTGAAAGGCGCGGCGATCCGTTCCGGTGACCGGCTGCTGTTGGTATAAAATGCGCGGCGGGATGTCGACTGTCCGCTGAAACCTGCCGTCTGTCAGGAAAAGAACAAAAGATGACGGGGATCTG
>CBJMC01400__coassemble_1774_pt1 | contig 11216 bp, 10 predicted proteins | sample CBJMC01400__metabat2_low_PE_039 | metagenome-assembled genome bin CBJMC01400
GGAGGCGTTCGACCCGGTACATGCGGATTTTTCCGGAATCGGGAAGGCAGGCATGGGCGAGCTGTCACTGGGCAGTGTACAGCACAGGACATTTCTGGAAGTGAATGAGAAGGGAACCCGGGCAGCCGCCGCCACGGCAGCCGGCGTGATGGCCATTTCCGCCGGGACAGAGCGGGAGATAAAAGAGATTCGCCTGGACCGGCCCTTTGTCTGCATGATTGTGGATATGGAGACCGGATGCCCGCTGTTTCTGGGAGTGATCCGGGATGTGGGAGAAGGCTGACGGCCGGCAGGAGCCGCTGCGGAACAGATGATGATTCATCTGCCCTGCAGCGGCTCCTGCTCCGTCTTGTCAGCTTGCTTTTTCAGCGGCCGCCCCTTCTCTCGCGGTCCCATTCCCGCAGAGCGGCTTTCACGGCCATTTTGATTACAAAGTAACCAGCTACGGACGCCACTCCTACGACGATGATCAGCTGGAACAGTGCCGCGAAAATCACGTAAAGTAAACCTAAAATACCCATGAATCCCCCTCCTTTTCTGTAAAAAGGCACCGTTATCTGTTAAATATAGAATACCATATCGGGAACTGAAAGGCAATTCGGAGATCAGATCCGGCGGCATTGGCGGCGGGATTTTGGAGAGCGGAGGCGCCGGGCCGCGGTTTTCCCTGCAGGTATGCGGTTTTTTCTGCCGGGAAAGGCGAAAAGCTGTACTTTCCGTTGTTGGCAATTCGCGGATTTTATGCTATAATAGCGGCAGTTTTGTCCAAAACAGGCCGATGGAAAGGGGGTTGGAATATGGACTTGAAACTGGCGGCCATCGATCTGGACGGTACGCTTCTCAAAGAGGACTGTACCATTTCTGAAAGAAACAGAAAGGCTATCTGCCGGGCCATGGAGCTGGGATATCTGGTGGTGCCGTCCACCGGGCGGGGATATCGGAACTCCCGGTTCGTGCTGGAGGAATTTCCGGCGATGCCTTACTATATTAATGCCAACGGGACCACGGTGACCCGGGGAGAGCCGGAGGAGGTTTTGCTTTCCAAAACCATTTCCCTGGATACGGGGCGGGAGATTTACCGGATTGCCAGGGAGTATCCGGCTTTTATTGAACTGTATCACGGGCTGGATGCTTTCGATTCCAGGGAAGGGTGTGAGAAGCTGTATAAAAGCGGCGTGATGGAAGCATACTGCCGACAGCTGCTGAAAACCAATATCCATCTGGATAGTCTGGATGATTTTGTGCTGAAGGAGGAGCATCTCATCAGCAAATTCCATATTGTCTGTGTGTCGAAGAAGGACAAGGAGGAGCTGATGGAGCGGCTGGGAGCCCTTGCGGGCGTGTTTCCCATTTCCACGGCTTCTCACAATATCGAGATTGCCGATACCCACTGGAGCAAGAAGGACGGGCTGGCCTGGCTGTGCGGCCGGCTGAAGATTGATGCCAGCCAGGTGCTGGCCATCGGCGACAGTGAGAATGATTACGAGCAGATTCGCTGGGCAGGGGTGGGCGTGGCGGTGAAAAACGCGTACCCCCGGGTGATCGGGGCGGCCGACGCCCTGGTGGCCTCCAATGAGGAGGACGGCGTGGCTCAGGCGCTGGAGCAGTTTCTGAATCTGTAGGTTTATTTTAGAAAGGATCTTAGTATATGGCGAAGAAAAATACGTATGATGCCAGCAGTATTTCCGTTCTGGAAGGGCTGGAGGCGGTGCGGAAGCGTCCGGGAATGTATATCGGAAGCGTATCCCGGAAGGGTCTGAACCACCTGATTTACGAAATTGTGGACAATGCGGTGGATGAGCATCTGGCGGGCTTCTGCGATCAGATTCAGGTGATTCTGGAAAAGGACGGTTCCTGTACGGTGAAGGACAACGGCCGGGGAATTCCGGTGGGGATGCACGAAAAGGGCATGTCCGCGGAGCGGCTGGTGTTTACCACCCTTCATGCGGGCGGAAAGTTTGACGATTCCGCTTACAAGACCAGCGGCGGCCTGCACGGCGTGGGTTCCTCCGTGGTCAACGCCCTGTCCACCTGGCTGGATGTAAAGGTGAGCCTGGCGGGGTATATTCACCATGACCGGTATGAGCGGGGCGTTCCGGTGGTGGAGCTGGAAAACGGACTTCTTCCCACCATCGGTAGAACGAAGGAGACGGGAACCTGCATTTCCTTCCTTCCGGACCCGGAGATCTTTGAGAAGACCCGGTTTGCCGAGGCGGAGGTGAAAAGCCGCCTCCACGAGACTGCCTATCTGAATCCGAAGCTGACCATCCATTATGAGGACCGGCGGCTGGCGGAGCCGGAGATTATCGATTACCATGAGCCGGAGGGTATCGTGGGATTTGTCCGGGATCTGAATAAGAAAAAGGAAGTGCTCCATGAGCCGGTATATTTTTCCGGGGAGAGCGAGGGCATATCCGTGGAATGTGTGTTCCAGTATGTGAATGAATTTCACGAAAATGTGCTGGGCTTCTGCAACAATATCTACAATGCGGAGGGCGGCGCCCACCTTACCGGATTCAAGACCACTTTCACCACGGTGATGAACAATTACGCCAGGGAGCTGGGGGTTCTGAAGGAGAAGGACGACAATTTCACCGGCGCGGATATCAGAAACGGCATGACGGCGGTGATTTCCATCAAGCATCCGGATCCCCGGTTTGAGGGACAGACCAAAACGAAGCTGGACAACCAGGATGCTTCCCGGGCCACCAGCAAGGTGACGGGGGAGGAAATCGTCCTGTTTTTTGACCGGAACCTGGAAACCCTGAAAACGGTGCTGTCCTGCGCGGAAAAATCCGCGAAAATCCGGAAAACGGAGGAGAAGGCCAAGACCAATCTGCTGACGAAGCAGAAGTATTCCTTCGATTCCAACGGGAAACTGGCCAACTGTGAGAAGCGGGATCCCTCCGTCTGCGAAATTTTCATTGTGGAGGGAGATTCCGCCGGAGGCTCTGCCCGCATGGGCCGGGACCGGAGCTTTCAGGCCATTCTTCCCATCCGGGGAAAGATTCTCAACGTGGAGAAGGCCACCATCGACAAGGTGCTGGCCAACGCGGAGATCAAGGCCATGATCAATGCCTTCGGCTGCGGATTTTCCGAGGGCTACGGCAATGATTTCGATATCACCAAGCTGCGGTATGACAAGATTATCATCATGGCGGATGCGGATGTGGACGGCGCCCATATTTCCACCCTGCTTCTGACCCTGTTCTACCGGTTCATGCCGGAGCTGATCTACGAGGGTCATGTGTACATCGCCATGCCGCCCCTTTACAAGGCCATCCCGGCCAAGGGGAAGGAAGAGTATCTGTACGACGATAAGGCGCTGGAGAAGTACCGGAAGACCCACAAGGGCGCGTTTACCCTCCAGCGGTATAAAGGACTGGGAGAGATGGACGCCCAGCAGCTTTGGGAGACCACCCTGGATCCAAAAACCCGTTATCTGAAGCGGGTGGAGATTGAGGACGCCAGAATGGCTTCCGATGTGACGGAGGTGCTGATGGGGACGGAGGTTCCGCCCCGGAAGGCATTTATTTACCAGCACGCCCAGGACGCCCAGCTGGATGTCTAGGAACGATCCGGCGGCCGGGTTTTTTGACGAGGAACGGAGGAATTTATGGAAGAACAGATTATCCAGACCGACTACGCGGAGGTCATGCAGAAATCCTATATTGATTACGCCATGAGCGTCATCATTTCCAGGGCTCTTCCCGATGTGCGGGACGGACTGAAGCCGGTGCAGCGCAGAACCCTGTACGATATGTATGAGCTGGGGATCCGCTGGGACAGGCCGTTTCGCAAGAGCGCCCGTATCGTGGGCGACACCATGGGTAAATACCACCCCCACGGGGACAGTTCCATCTATGAGGCGCTGGTGGTGATGGCCCAGGATTTCAAGAAAGGCCAGGCGCTGGTGGAAGGCCACGGCAACTTCGGCTCCATCGAGGGAGACGGGGCGGCGGCCATGCGTTACACGGAGGCCCGGCTGCAGAAGATTACCCAGGAGGTGTATCTGGGGGATCTGGACAAGAACGTGGTGGACTTTATCCCCAACTTTGACGAGACGGAGAAAGAGCCGGCGGTGCTGCCGGTGCGGATTCCCAATCTGCTGTTAAACGGCGCGGACGGCATCGCCGTGGGTATGGCCACCAGCATCCCGCCCCACAATCTGGGAGAGATCGTGGACGCGGTGAAGGCCTATATGAAGAACAATGACATCACCGTGAAGGGGCTGATGCGGTATCTGAAGGGGCCGGATTTCCCCACCGGAGGCATCATCACCAACAAGGATGACCTGCTGAATATCTATGAGACGGGTACCGGAAAGATCCGGATCCGGGGAAAGGTGGAGGTGGAGAAGGGAAAAGGCGGCCGTCTTTTCCTGGTGATCACGGAGATTCCCTATCCCATGGTGGGGGCCAATATCGGAAAATTCCTCAACGATGTGGCTTCCCTGGTGGAGACCAGAAAGACCACGGATATCGTGGATATTTCCAACCAGTCCTCCAAGGAGGGCATCCGCATCGTGCTGGAGCTGAAGCGGGGAGCGGATGTGGAGCAGCTGAAAAACCTGCTGTACAAGAAGACCCGCCTGGAGGATACCTTCGGCGTCAATATGCTGGCGGTGGCCGACGGGCGGCCGGAAACCCTCAGCTTAAAGCAGGTGATCGAGCACCATGTGGATTTCCAGTTTGAGATCTGCACCAGAAAGTACCAGACGCTCCTTGACAAGGAGATGGAGAAAAAAGAGGTGCAGGAAGGTCTGATCAAAGCCTGCGACGTCATCGACCTGATCATTGAGATCCTCAGGGGCAGCAAAAGCCAGAAGCAGGTGAAGGACTGCCTGACGCTGGGAATCACCGAGGGGATCCACTTCAAATCAAAGGCCAGCCAGCAGGCGGCCGGGAAACTTAAGTTCACCCAGCGGCAGGCCTCCGCGATTCTGGAAATGCGTCTGTACCGGCTGATCGGGCTGGAGATCGACGCGCTGATGAAGGAACACGAGACTACCCTGAAAAATATCGCCTTCTATCAGGATGTGTTGAACAATTACGATTCCATGGCTGAGGTGATTATCCGGGATCTGGACCGGATCAAGAAGGAGTACGGAAGAAAACGCCGGACAGCCATCGAAAACGCCGAGGAGATCGTGTGGGAAGAGAAGAAGGTGGAGGAGATGGAGCTGTATTTCCTGATGGACCGGTTCGGGTACGCCAAGACCATCGACAAGGCCACCTATGAGCGGAACCGGGAGGCGGCGGACAGCGAATTCCGGTACGGATTCTCCTGCATGAACACCGACAAGATCTGTATCTTCACCGACGCGGGACAGATGCACACCGTGAAGGTGCTGGACATTCCCTTTGGAAAATTCCGCGACAAGGGAACGCCCATCGATAATCTCAGCAACTACAGCAGCGCCAAAGAGCAGATGATCTATGTGGGAAGTATGGAGATGGTGAAAAATTCCCAGATGCTGTTTGTCACCCGTTCCGGCATGGTGAAACGGGTGGAGGGCAGCGAGTTCGACGTGGTGAAACGGACCATCGCCTCCACGAAACTGGCCGACGGGGACGCGCTGATTCTGGCCGGTCCCTGCGACGCGCCGGATTCGGTGGTGCTGCAGAGCCGGGAGGGCTATTTCCTGAAATTCGCCAAGGAAGAGGTGCCGGTGCAGAAAAAAGCTGCCATGGGCGTGCGGGGCATGAAACTGTCCGGCCAGGACAGTCTGGAACACGCATACCTGCTGGAGGCCAGAATGGACTACAGCATCACTTACAAAGAGAAAACCATTGTGCTCAACAGTAAGATCCGGATGGGAAAACGGGATACGAAGGGAACGAAGATCCGGGTGTAGTGAACGGGAGGAAAGACGGCGATGGCAAAGATGATTACGGTGGACGCCAGAGGGGATCAGTGTCCGATCCCCGTGGTGAAAGCGAAACAGGCCCTGGGACAGCTGCCGGAGGGCGGACTGGTGCGGGTACTGGTGGACAATGAGATCGCGGTGCAGAACCTGACAAAGCTGGGGCGCCACCAGTCCATGGAAGTGCAGTCCCGGAAGCTGAAGGAGAAGGAGTTTGAGGTGGTCATCGCTTCCGACAAAGCTATGGTTCCCCAACCGGAGCCGGAAGCGGAGACCTGTATGCCGGACGCCAGAGGCGATACGGTGGTGGCTGTGGGAAGCGCTGTGATGGGAAGCGGTGACGACCAGCTGGGGGCGGTGCTGATGAAGGGATTTCTCTATGCCCTGTCCCAGTTGGACCGGCTGCCGGATACCATCCTGTTTTACAACGGCGGGGCCAGGCTTACCACGGAGGGCTCCCAGTCTCTGGAGGATCTGAGAAATCTGGAGGCCCAGGGGGTGAAGATCCGTACCTGCGGCACCTGTCTGGATTTTTACCGGCTAAAGGAGAAACTGCAGGTGGGAGAGGTCACCAATATGTATGAGATCGCGGAGACCCTGGCGGCGGCAGGCAAGGTGATCCGCCCATGATCTATCTGGACAATGCGGCCACCACCCTAAAAAAACCGGAGACCGTGATCCGGGCGGTGGCGGAGGCCATGGGAACGCTGGGAAACAGTTCCCGGGGCGTTCACGGGGCGTCGCTGGCGGCGGCGCGGACGGTGTATCAGGCCAGGGAAGCCGCGGCCCGCATGTTCGGCTGCGCCGGGCCGGAGCGGGTGGCATTTACCGGCAATGTGACGGAGGCGCTGAATATGGCCCTGGAGGGAATCTTCGCGCCGATGCTGGAGCGGCAGGAGGCGGTGCATCTGATTTCCACGGATCTGGAGCATAACTCGGTTCTGCGGCCCCTGTACCGGCTTCAGGATAGGGGAGCCCGGCTTTCCTTCGCGAAAGCGGATGAAAAAGGCAGGATTTCCTATGAGGAACTGGAGGGCCTGATCGGGCCGGACACCCGGGGAATCGTCTGCACCCATGCCTCCAACCTGACGGGAAATCTGCTGGATCTGGACCGGATTGGCGGGATTGCCCGCAGATGCGGGCTGTATCTGATTGTGGACGCCGCCCAGACGGCAGGGGTATTTCCCATTGATATGGAAGCCATGGGGATCGATGTGCTGTGCTTTACCGGGCACAAAAGCCTGATGGGGCCCCAGGGCACCGGCGGCCTGTGCGTGGGAGGGCGGGTGACCATCCGGCCCCTGAAGGTGGGCGGAAGCGGTGTCCATTCCTATGACCGGCACCATCCCGCAAGCCTGCCGGAGGCCCTGGAAGCGGGGACGGTAAACGCCCATGGAATCGCGGGGCTTCTGGAGGGGATTTCCTGGATCTTTGATACCGGAATGGAAAAGATCCGGGAAAAGGAAATGGAGCTGGCCTTCCAATTTTATGAAGGAATCCGTCAAATCCCCGGGATCACCGTGTACGGAGACTGGGAGACCTGCCGGCGGGCGCCCATCGTCACGGTGAATCTGGAAGGAATGGACGCGGGAGAGCTGGCGGATGTTCTGTGGACGGATTATGAAATCGCCGTCCGGGCAGGCGCCCACTGCGCGCCCCGGATGCACCGGGCGCTGGGGACGGAAGAGACCGGCGCGGTCCGGTTCAGCTTTTCCGTGTTCAATACGGCGCAGGAGACTGCCGCCGCCATCCGGGCCCTGAAGGAAATCGCGGGGACATCCGGGGAATGAGGAAAGAATTGTGCGGGAAAAGACACTGAAATTCGTTGTAACTTTTAAAAATACGGCAGGGGCTCTGGGAATGGAGAAGTTCTGCATGGAGCGGCGGCTGCCGGGCAGGCTGATTCCGGTTCCCCGGCAGATTTCTGCCGGCTGCGGGATGGCCTGGTGCGCGCCCTGGGAGGAGAAGGAGCTTCTCGGGGAGGCGCTGTCCAGATTCGCCGGACAGGTGCAGGAGCAGCATAAGCTGTGGCTGTGAGGGTACTGCCGGAAATCAGACAGGAGGTGGACGGGATGAATCAGACGACTGTGATTGTGCGGGGCGGAGGAGATCTGGCCACGGGGACCATTTACCGGCTTTTCCGGTGCGGTTACCCGGTGCTGGTGCTGGAGACGGCGGATCCTTCGGCCATCCGCAGGGAAGCGGCTTTCTGCGAGGCGGCCCGCCTGGGGGAAAAGACGGTGGAAGGGATTGTCTGTGAGCGGATCCTGGAGCCGGAGGCCTGCGCCGGGGTCTGGCGGCGGGGAAGGATTCCTCTTCTGGTGGATGAGCAGGCCAGGGCGGTGGAGGTTCTGAAACCGCAGGTGGTGGTGGATGCCATCCTGGCCAAAAAGAATCTGGGAACCCGGCGGGATATGGCCCCCCTTACCATTGGTCTGGGACCCGGTTTTACGGCGGGGCTGGATGTGGACTGCGTCATCGAAACCATGCGGGGACACCGGCTGGGCCGGGTTCTGCTGGAAGGAGCGGCCATCCCCAACACCGGAGTTCCCGGCATGATCGGCGGATACGGAAAGGAGCGGGTGATCCATGCGCCGGCTTCCGGTGTTATCCGCAATCAGGCGTCCATCGGGGACTGGGTGGAGCAGGGACAGGAGATCGCCCGGATTGGACAGGTTCCGGTGCCGGCTTCCATCACCGGGGTGCTCCGGGGAATCATCCGGGACGGCTATCAGGTAAAAGAGGGACTGAAGATCGCGGACATCGATCCCAGGGCCGGTGAGCGGGAAAACTGCTTTACCATTTCCGACAAGGCCCGCTGCATCGCCGGCGGGGTGCTGGAAGCGGTGGTTTCCTGGGAAAATGGGATGTGGAGGCCTGAAAAATGAGGTATTGGAAACCGGATCATGGACAGGGAGAACGGATCCTGGAGCTGTTTCCCCAATTTATGGGGGGACGCCATGTGGTCAGCGTGACGGGGGCGGGAGGGAAAACCAGCCTGATCTGGCGGCTGGCGGGGGAGCTGCGGGAGACTGGAAGACGCGTGATCGTCACCACCACCACCCACATGGCCTGGGAGGACGGAAGAGACTGGGTGGAGGCCCGGACGGAAAACGGCGGGCTTGCCGGGGAAACGCTGGAGCAGATAGGCGGCCTCCTTGCCAGGAACCGCTGTGTGTTCACCGGCAGGCGCGCCGGGGAAAAGATCGCCGGAGTGCTGCCTGAGGATGGAGACTGCCGGTGGGTGGAGCAGCTTTCGGCCCTGGCGGATGTGGTGCTGGTGGAGGCGGACGGCTCCCGCCGCCATCCGGTGAAGGTTCCGGCTCCCTGGGAACCGGTGATTCCGCCCTGTACCACCCTGGTGGCGGCGGTGGCGGGGCTCTCCTGTCTGGGACAGAGCCCGCAGGCCTGCTGCCACCGGGCCGAGCTGTGGCGGCAGGCCCCCGAAAGCATCGAAGCCACGGATCTGGCGGCCCTGGCGGCGGATGAGGGCGGTATGCGAAAAGGGGTGCTGCCGGGGATGGATTATGTGGTGATTTTCAACCAGGCGGACGGAGAGGCGCAGGTACAGGCGGGGCTTACGGCAGCCGCGATGCTGGCGCAGAACGGAACGGAGGCGGCGGTTGTGCGCCTTTGGGACCGGGTGGGAGCCATCCTTTTGGCGGCCGGGCGAAGCAGCCGGTTCGGGGAAAACAAGCTGCTCTACCCGGTGGAGCAGACACCCATGGCAGAACGGGCCATGGAACTGCTTACGCGGCTTCCGGTATGGAAGCGGGTGGCGGTGACCGGCTATGAGGAGGTGGCGGCCATGGCTGCCCCAAGAGGAATCCTTCCGGTGATCAATTCCCATCCGGAGGAGGGCATTTCCAGAAGCCTTCAGATGGGAATGCAGGCCCTTCCCCAGGCGGATGGATGGCTGTTTCTGGTGGCGGACCAGCCCTGGCTTCGGGCGGAGAGCGTCAGCCGCCTGATTTGGCGCTGGCAGCAGAGTCCCCGGAATCTGGCGGCCCTGTGCAGCGGAGGCCAGATCGGAAATCCGGTGATTTTCTCCTCCGCCTACGCTTCCCGGCTGCTGTCTCTTTCCGGAGATAAGGGCGGCAAAAAAATTCTCCGGAACCATCTGGAGGATACCGTTTTGGTGGAGACAGAGGCCTGTCAGCTGCGGGATCTGGATGTCAGGGAGGGAAAACCCTGAGAAAAAGGTGCTTTAAGGCTTGCATTTTCCTGTACAGAGTGATATGATTACTACGATAATATGTTACTAGTTAATAAGAGTGGACGCGAGTCCACTCTTATTTTACGCGATACACCCGGAGGGTGACCGCCGTGCTTGCACGAGCGGGTCTCCGACGGGTAACGGTCGTCGAGCGGCAATGCCGCGAGATGAGCGAGGGATCGCGGGGATCGGACAGGGGAAAGAAATTTTCCTGTCCGATATCAAAGGCAGAAGGAAAGGACGGTGAAGGTGTGAGCAGAAAGGAGATATACGAACAGAAAGCGGAAGCTCTGGCGCAGCCCATTGTGGAGTCACGTGGATATGAGCTGGTGGATGTGGAGTATGTAAAGGAAGCGGGTACCTGGTATCTGCGGCTGTATATCGATAAGGAAGGCGGTATCACCATCAATGACTGCGAGGAGGTAAGCCGCCTGTTTGGCGACAGGCTGGACGAGGAGGATTTTATCGAGGACGCTTATGTGATGGAGGTCAGCTCTCCGGGCCTGGACAGACCGCTGAAAAAGGAGAAGGACTATGTGAGAAGCATGGGGAAAAAGGTGGAGATCAGAACCTACCGTCCTGTGGAAAAGCAGAAAGAATTCTGCGGTATTCTCAGCGCATATGATGATAACAGTGTGACGATTACACTGGAAGAAGGGCAGAGCATGGTATTCCAGAAGGCGGATATCGCTCTGATTCGTCTCGCTTTTGAGTTTTAAGGAGGAATAAGAAAAAATGAACACAGAGTTACTGGAGGCATTGAATATTCTGGAGAAGGAAAAGAACATCAGCAAGGAAGTTCTGCTGGAGGCCATCGAGCAGTCCCTGATCCAGGCCTGTAAGAACCATTTCGGTAAGGCTGACAATGTGAAGGTGAACATTAACCCGGAAACCTGCGATTTCGGCGTGTACGCGGAAAAGACCGTGGTGGAGACCGTGGAGGATCCCGTGATGGAGATCAGCCTGGCCAACGCCAGAATGATCGATTCCAAATACGAGCTGGGAGATGTGGTGAATGTGGAGATCCATTCCAGAGAGTTTGGAAGAATCGCCACCCAGAACGCCAAGAACGTGATTCTGCAGAAGATCCGTGAGGAAGAGCGGAAGGTTCTGTACGATGAATATTATAAGAAG
>CBJMC01400__coassemble_1833_pt1 | contig 10895 bp, 9 predicted proteins | sample CBJMC01400__metabat2_low_PE_039 | metagenome-assembled genome bin CBJMC01400
CCTTCCAGAATTTCTTCAATAAATATAAGAAGAAAGCCGGTATGACCGGTACGGCCCTCACCGAGGAGCAGGAGTTCCGGGATATTTACGGCATGGACGTGGTGGAGATTCCCACCAACCGTCCGGTGCAGCGTGTGGATCTGGAAGACGCGGTTTACATGACCAAGAAAGAGAAGTTCCGGGCTGTGGTCCGGGAGATCAAGAAAGCTCATGAGAAGAATCAGCCGGTGCTGGTGGGTACCATCACCATTGAGACTTCTGAGCTTCTCAGCAATATGCTGCGCCGGGAGGGCATCAAGCACCAGGTGCTGAACGCCAAGTTCCATGAGCTGGAGGCGGAGATCGTGGCCCAGGCAGGTACCGCAGGAGCGGTGACCATTGCCACCAACATGGCCGGCCGTGGTACGGATATCAAGCTGGACGAGGAGGCGAGAGCCGCCGGAGGTCTGAAGATCATCGGTACCGAGCGCCATGAGTCCCGCCGTATCGACAATCAGTTGAGAGGACGTGCCGGACGTCAGGGAGATCCGGGTGAATCCCGCTTCTATATTTCCCTGGAGGACGATCTGATGCGCCTGTTCGGCTCTGAGAAGCTGATGAAGGTGTTCAGCGGTCTGGGTGTGGGCGAGGATGAACAGATCGAGCACAAGATGCTGTCCAGCGCCATTGAGAAGGCCCAGAAAAAGATTGAGAGCAATAACTACGGTATCCGTAAGAACCTGCTGGATTATGACCAGGTAAACAATGAGCAGAGAGAGATCATTTACAAAGAGCGGCGGCGTGTTCTGGACGGAGAGAACATGAGAGACGCCATCTGCAAGATGATTACTGACACCATTGATAATACCATCGATATGTGTCTCAATGACGAGGCGGATTCCGAAGAGTGGGATCTGGTGGAACTGAATACGGTGTTGCTGCCTATTATCCCTCTGAAGGTTATCAATTCTGACCGGGTAAAAGGAATGAAGAAGAACCAGCTGAAGCAGGAGCTGAAGGAAGAGGCCATCAAGCTGTACGAGATGAAAGAGGCGGAATTTCCGGAGGCGGAGCAGATGCGTGAGCTGGAGCGTGTGGTGCTGCTGAAGGTTATCGACCGGAAGTGGATGGATCACATCGACGACATGGAACAGCTGCGTCAGGGCGTGGGCCTGGCGGCTTACGGCCAGCGGGATCCCAAGGTGGAGTATAAGATGAGCGCTTTTGAGATGTTTGATGCCATGACCAGCTCCATCCAGCAGGATACCATCCGTCTGCTGTACCATGTGCGGATCGAGCAGAAAGTGGAGAGAGAGCAGGTGGCCCAGGTGACGGGAACCAACAAGGATGAGTCTGTAAAAGGACCTGTGCGCCGGGCGGAGGGCAAGGTATATCCCAACGATCCCTGCCCCTGCGGAAGCGGAAAGAAATACAAGCAGTGCTGCGGAAGAAAACTGATTAAGGCGTGACATCATGAACTGGAGAGGAATGGAGATTGACGGCGCCATCTTTGACATGGACGGCACCCTGATTGATTCCATGGGCGTATGGAGAAATCTCCCGGAGCTTTATGCGCGCGGGAAGGGGCTTACACCGGATCCCCGGGTGGATGATACCATCTGGGATCAGGGAATGTTAAATGGCGCCGGATATCTGAAAAGAATTTATGGAATAGACGAAGCCCCCGAGACGATGGTTCAGGAAATGTTTGATCTGGTGGTGCGGTTTTACCAGGAGCAGGTTCGGGAACGGGAAGGTATCCGGCAGATTCTGGAGGAACTGACCGCAGGCGGTGTGCGGATGTGCATTGCCTCCGCCACAGATGAGTGGATGGGGAAACATGCGATGGAGCGGACGGGGCTTGACCGGTATTTTGACCGTTACTTCTGCTGCCGGGAGGTGGGGGAAGGAAAGGAGACAGACCGCATATACCAGACGGCCAGGGCATATCTGGGAACAGATGTGGAGCGAACAGTGATTTTTGAAGATGCGCTGTACGCGGCCAGAACCGTCAGCGCCGCCGGTTTTAAGCTGGTTGGTATCCGGGACGCCTGGGAGCCAGGGCAGAAGGAACTGAGCAGTTTGGCGGATCTGTATCTGGACTGGGAAAATTAAATAAGAGAAGTAAAAAATCCACTGCTGCGGATAGATTTATCTATTGTGGCGGTGGATTTTTTTTGCTATCGTTTAGGCGATGTCACGTATTTGCGGCGTGTCTGACTGCTGCCGGAGCTGGAGCAGTCTCACGGAAAAAAGAGGAGCCGCAGTGGTATTTTTGAATCGTACAGGGGGACAGAAGATGAATTTGGATAATACAGAAAACAGAAGTGCTTTCCAGGTGGCGGCTGACTGGAAATTTGATCCGGCGTATATTCATGCCGGTTCTCTGGAAGAAAATGATCTGGTGTTGAAGGACGTTTCCGGAGAAGGAAACCATCTGCGTCTGAATGTGGAACGGGTTCCGGAAGGAAAGACGGCATCGTCTTTTATGAGATTTCTGGCGGATGGGATCTATGGTGACGGAGAGGAGCACTCCCTTCAGATGGAACCGCTGGCCCTGGACGGAGAAGGAAAAAAGAAAGGAGCTTTCTGGGAGACAATTCCGGAGGCACCCATCAACCAGGAGGAATTCCGGCAGGGATATACGTTGGAGGTGATTTTAAAACTTCCTGTTCAGGTGAGCGAGTGGAGTTCTGTGTTCGGCCGAAAGGGCACCGGAAAGTTGGCCGGTATGCAGGGGGGAGAACCCGAAGCCGGCGGCGGGCTGAATATTTCCAGCTCCCGGGAACTGCAGTGGAATCCCTGGACGGCCAACAACGACGAAGCAGGGGGGAACCCGGTCACCTGGTCGGACGCGGATGGCGTTCAGGCAGATAAATGGCACCATGTGGTTATCAAAAATGATGGGTGCAGCACCATCATGATTGTGGATGGGATTCCGGTGCAGCGGTGCAACACTTTTGAAAAACAGGTGGGAATCCATACGTTGGACCAGGAGAATGGAGGTTGCTGGGTGGTAGGCACCGCCTACTGGAGCCAGGCTGATATCTTTTCTGAGGAGGCCTGCGGGGATGCAATTTTCAGCGGGCAAATTCAGGAAATCCGGCTCTCCCGGGGAGTGGTAGATGACAGTCACTATCTGGTGCAGCATCATAAGGTGGATGACCGGTACTATATTTCCGGCAACAGTGAACCCTATCCGGGGCTGACAGGAGCGGAGAATTACACCTTTGTAAATATACCGGATCCGCAGTATCAGACGCAGTATAAACCGGAGATCGTGGATGCTCAGATGGAATGGATCTGCGATAAACAGAAAGAACTGAATATTGCCATGGCTCTGTGTGTGGGTGATCTGTCTCAGGACGGAACCAGCCGGGAATTCCTTCGGGCGGACCAGGCCTTTTCTGTGCTGGATGAGGCAAAGATTCCTTATCTGGTTACGGATGGAAACCATGACGGTCCGGATTTTAAAAAATACTTCGGCCAAAGCCGCTATGCGGCCAGCCAGGGATATCAGGGAACGGGATCTTCCGGAATTTCCAGTTATTTCATTATTAAGGCAGGTTCTTATGAATATCTGTTTCTGTCCTTGCCCTGGAATGAAGAGGATGTGGAGCTGGACAGAGCCTGGGCGCTGAACGTTCTGGATACGCACCGGCGGTATCCTACCATAGTGTTCTCCCATTTTAACGAAGAAATGGATGTTTTTGTGAAACCCTTTGATCAGGTGTTTATGACGGTGCGGGGCCATATCGAAGAGCGCTGGGTATCCAGCTTCAGAAATGACGCAGGTCACGATGTGATTGATGTGGTGACAAATTATCAGTTTGACCTTTATGGAGGAAATGGATGGCTGAGCACCATGGAGTTTGATGAGAAGGCCAACCGGATTATATTCCGCTGCTATTCTCCGTGGGTGGAGAAAAAGATGAAGATTCTCAGCGGCCAGCTGGATAACAAGGGGATTCTGCTTCCGGAGGAGATGCGGATGTTTCCTTTTGATAAACTTTTCAATACCAGAGAGGAGACGGACAACACGGTGGTAAATATGAACTTCCGGGAGCGTTTTGGCGGGCTGGGAAAGGAGAAAGCGGAGCCATAAAATCCCTTTACTTTTCCGGTGAAGCTGTTATATAATGGAAAAAACTCATGGAGGTATCTGAGAATGGCAAGACGCAAAAACTACGCAAAACAACTGGATATCCTGCAGAAGAAGCTTGGTGAGCTGGACGCAAAATACGCTGCAGCAAAAGAAACCATGGAAAGCCTGGAAGAAGAGAGAATGCAGATCGAGGAGGAAATTGACGGCCTCAAGCTCCAGCAGCTTCAGCAGCTGATGGCGGACAGGAAGCTGTCGGTGGATGACCTGACAAAATTGATTGAGGGACAGGAAAATCAGTAAAAAACGATGGATAAAAGAGATCCGCACGGTTGGAAAGACAGGTGCGGATCTTTTTTTTCTTGTGCAATCGGCGGGAATTTCGTATAATGAACAGTAAGCGGACTTTTGCCCGGGGACGGCCGCCGGCAGCCCGGCGCTCAGTGCGCAAATATTATAAGGAAAGCAGGTGAAGCTTTTGGTAGAATTAGATCAGTTTAAAACGACACTGAATTCCTATGAAAAACCATTAGTGGAAGTGAGGGATTCACTTTGACCTCGCTAACAAGGAAAAGCGGATCGAAGAATTAGAAAGAAAAATGGAGGAACCGGATTTCTGGGATAAGCCGGAGCAGTCTCAGCAGATGATGAAGGAGCTGAGCAGTCTCAAGGAGGACCGGGACACCTATCAGAGTCTCAAAAGCCAGATGGAGGACATGGAGACCCTGATTGAGATGGGTTACGAGGAGAATGATCCTTCGGTGATTCCGGAGATTCAGGAGCTTCTGGAGCAGTTTGAAAGTGACTTTGAGAATATTCGCATGAAAACGCTGCTGTCGGGAGAATACGACAGAAGCGACGCGATTCTCACCCTTCACGCCGGAGCAGGCGGAACCGAGTCCTGCGACTGGGCGGGCATGCTGTACCGGATGTACTGCCGGTGGGCGGAGAAGAAGGGATTTACCGTGGAGGTTCTGGACTATCTGGACGGAGAGGAAGCGGGCATCAAGTCCGTGACCTTTGAGGTACACGGGGAAAACGCTTACGGCTATCTGAAATCGGAGAAGGGTGTGCACCGGCTGGTGCGGATTTCCCCCTTCAACGCGGCGGGCAAGCGGCAGACTTCTTTCGTATCCTGCGACGTAATGCCGGATATCGAGGAGGATCTGGATGTGGAGATCCGGGACGAGGATCTGCGGATCGATACGTACCGTTCCAGCGGCGCCGGCGGACAGCACATCAACAAGACGTCTTCCGCCATCCGTATCACCCATCTGCCCACCGGAATCGTGGTGCAGTGCCAGAATGAGCGTTCCCAGTTCCAGAACAAGGACAAGGCCATGCAGATGCTGAAGGCAAAGCTGTATCTTCTGAAACAGCAGGAGAACATGGAGAAGCTTTCCGGCATCCGGGGTGAGGTGACGGAGATCGGCTGGGGCAACCAGATCCGGTCCTATGTGCTGCAGCCCTACACCATGGTGAAAGATCACAGAACCGGCGTGGAGAGCGGAAATGTGGACAGTGTGCTGGACGGCGGACTGGATCCGTTCATCAACGGATTTCTGAAATGGATCGCTCTGGGCGGCAAAAAGCCGGAGGGAGCAGAAGAGTAAAAAACGCGGCACACTGCCTTCTGGCTGCCGGATAAGGGCAGCCGGAAGACAGAACCGCGGCAAAAGGCAAATGCCGGAAGGAGGAGCGTATGGGCCTGATAAAAGCAGTGAAAGAGACAATCGGAGGATCTCTGGCAGATCAGTGGCTGGAGGTGATCGAGCCGGAAAGTATGGGAGATCAGACGGTGATGACCCCCGGGGTATGTACCGGACGGGGAGCCAACCGGAAGGGACGGGAGAATGTGATTTCCAACGGTTCTGTGATTCATGTGTACGAAGGGCAGTTTATGATGCTGCTGGACGGCGGAAAGATTGTGGATTACAGCGCCCAGCCCGGTTATTTCACAGTGGATAATTCTTCCATGCCCTCCATGTTCAGCGGCAATATGGAGGATGTGCTGGCCAGCTCCTTTGACCGGTTCCGCTACGGCGGTTCCACACCCACGTCCCAGAAGGTGCTGTATATCAATCTTCAGGAGATCAAGGGCATCCGGTTCGGCACCCGCAATCCTATCAGCTATTTCGACCGTTTCTACAATGCGGAGCTGTTTCTGCGGGCCCACGGCACCTATTCCATCCGGATCGTGGATCCCATCCGCTTCTATGCGGAGGCGCTGCCGAAGAACCGGGATCAGGTGGAGATTACGGATATCAATGAGCAGTATCTGTTTGAATTTATGGAGGCGCTGCAGTCCTGCATCAACCAGCTGTCGGCAGACGGCATCAGCATTTCCTACGTGCCCTCCAAAAGCCGGGAGCTGTCCCGGTATATGGCGGATACCCTGGATGAGGAATGGAAGAAAACCAGGGGCATGGAGATCCAGTCGGTGGCCATTGCCAGCGTTTCCTACGATGCCGAGTCCCAGAAGTTGATTCAGATGCGGAATCAGGGAGCCATGCTGCAGGATCCTTCCATCCGGGAGGGCTACATGCAGGGCGCGGTGGCCAGAGGCCTGGAGGCTGCGGGGAAGAACGGAGCCGGAAGCGCCATGGGCTTCATGGGTATGGGCATGGGAATGCAGACCGGCGGCGACGCGCTTTCGGCCGCTTCCCGCACCAACATGCGCCAGATGCAGGCCCAGGGACAGGACGGCACGTTCCGGGAGACGCCGGATGCGGGGGCGGCAGCCAACAGCTGGACCTGCGGCTGCGGCCACGTGAACACGGGAAAATTCTGCAGCGAGTGCGGAAAGCCCCGCCCGGAAGCCGGCAGCTGGACCTGCAGCTGCGGCCAGGTGAATACGGGAAAATTCTGCAGTGAGTGCGGAAAGCCCCGTCCGGCGGCGGAGGGCTGGACCTGTTCCTGCGGCCAGGTGAATACGGGCAAGTTCTGCAGCGAATGCGGAAAGCCCCGCCCGTAAGGCAGGAGGTCTGTCATGGCTGCGGTGAATATCAAGTGTCCCAGCTGCGGAGGGGAGCTGGTATTTGACCCCTCCACCCAACAGTATGCGTGTCCTTACTGCGGATCCCATTTTGACCAGCAGCAGCTGGACGGGATCCTGAGGGAGCAGCAGCCGTCCCAGGAACCTGAGACGGCTGCTTTTGATGAGCAAAATTCCGGGGATCCTTTCAGCGCCGGCCAGCCTGAAGACGGCCAGGAGGCGGTGATCTACCGCTGTCCCAGCTGCGGGGCCGAGATTCTCACGGATGAGACTACGGCGGCCACCTTCTGCTGCTTCTGCCATAACCCGGTGATCCTGGAGGGAAGAGTTTCCGGAAAATTTCTCCCGGACCGGGTGATTCCTTTTTCCATCAGCCGGGATATGGCGGTGGAGAAATTCCTGGCGGCCATGAAGAAAAAATGGTTTGTGAGGCGGGGATTTTTTCAGAAAAATCAGATTGAGAAGCTGACCGGTGTGTATCTGCCCTGCTGGGATGCGGACTGGGAAGGAGACGCTTCCCTTCACGCAGACGCCACCAGGGTGCGGGTCTGGCGGTCGGGGGATACGGAATTTACCGAGACCCGTTTTTACCATGTGATCCGGGAAGGTCACCTGCGGTTTGAAGGCCTGACGAAAAACGCCCTGAAAAAGGCGGATCGGGAGATGGCCGAGGGCGTCCATCCGTACCGGCAGCAGGAGAAAAAGCCGTTTTCCGTGGGATTTCTCTCCGGTTTCCAGGCGGAGCGCCGGGATGTGGAATGGGAGGACGTTCAGCCGGAGATCGAAAGAGACGCCAGAGCGTACTCGGAGCGGCTTCTGCGGGAGAGTATTCAGGGCTACGCCACAGTGACGGGACAGCAGATGCGGTTCGGCGCGGAGCAGATGAGCCGGGAATACCTGATGGTGCCGGTCTGGATGCTTACCTACCGGGGAAAAGACGGAAAAATGTATTATTATGCCATGAACGGGCAGACGGGAGAGGTCTGCGGCCGGCTGCCGCTGGATTACGGCCGGCTGGGGGCAGTGTCCGGTATTCTGGCTGTGGTGGTATTTCTGCTGATGCTGCTGGGAGGGTATCTGTTATGAGTACATATGTAAGGAAGCTGGCCGGGCTGCTGGCAGCCCTTCTTCTTGCATTGCCGCTGCTGGCGGCGGCTCCGCTTTCGGCCCGGGCGGCGGTAAGCCAGGTGGCGGATCTGGGGGAGCTTTTGAGTGACGAGGAAGAGACGGCCCTTGACGCGCGGATGGAGCAGCTGGAGGAGGAGTGGAAGCAGGCCTTTGTGATCGTCACCACCCGGGATGCCCAGGGAAAGGATGCGGAAGCTTACGCCGATGATTATTACGACACCCATGGTTACGGGGAGAACGGCGTACTGTTTCTGATCGACCTGGACAACGGGCAGGTCTGGATTTCCACAGCGGGCGCCATGATCCGTTTTCTCACTGACGCGAGAATTGAGGAAGTGCTGGACGCAGGCTATGAGGCCCTGCAGGCCGGGCAGTATGCCCGGGGGCTTTGGCAGATGCTGGACGCCACTGAGGCCTTTCTGGGGGAGGGGATTCCCGCCGGCAATTACCGGTTTGATCCGGAAACCGGTAATGTAATGCGGTACCGTTCCCTGGGGACGGCGGAAATTCTGTTTGCCGCGGCGGCCGGTCTGGCGGCCGGGGGCATTCTGTTTTTTGCCGTCCGTTCCCGTTATCGGAGCAAATCCGGATCTATTTCCTATCCCTTCCGCAGTCAGGGGAATCTGACGCTGACCCGCCAGGAGGATCATTTTGTCAATCAGGTGATCACCCACAGAAAAATTCCCAAGTCGCCTCCCTCAGGCGGAGGAGGCAGCAGTGTTCACAGATCCTCCGGCGGCGTGCGCCATGGGGGCGGAGGCCGGAGTCTGTGATAAAAGGCTTGCAGTAATCAGAATTTTATGATAATATCTTTTGGGTGATTACAAATGTTTTTCTGACGCGAACACAGAAGGGCGGCAGCCAGGTCCGTGTGCCGGCCGCTCTGTTCAATCAGGAGGAATGGTAAAATGCAGTATTATGTACTGAGAGAAAAGGCAGTTCCTGAGGTGCTTCTGCGGGTGGTGGAAGCCAAACGTATTCTGGACGCGGAGAAATCCGTGACCGTTCAGGAAGCCACGGAGCGGGCCGGTATCAGCCGCAGCTCCTTCTACAAATATAAAGAGGATATTTTTCCCTTCCGGGATCAGGCAAGAGGCCGGGCGCTGACCTTCGTCATCCAGATGGACGATACCCCGGGAATCCTTTCCGGTATTCTGGGCTGCGTGGCCAGATTCGGGGGAAATATCCTGACGATTCATCAGAGTATCCCCATCAACGGCATCGCCACGCTGACGCTCACGGTGGAGACCCCCACGGGAGCGGCGAATCCCGAGGTGATGGTGGAAGAAGTGGAGCGGCAGAGCGGCGTCCATTATTTGAAAATACTGGGCAGGGAGTAGGCCGGGAAGAAAGGAATGTGAGAGTATGATTCAGATAGCAGTTTTGGGTTACGGCACAGTGGGATCCGGAGTGGTAGAGGTACTGAACCGGAACCAGGAAGTCATTGACAGAAGAGCCGGGGAAGAGATCCGGGTGAAGTATGTGCTGGATCTGAGGGATTTCCCGGGAGATCCCATTCAGGAAAAAATCGTGCATGATTACAATGTGATTGTAAATGATCCGGAGATCCGGGTGGTGGTAGAGGTGATGGGAGGCGTGAAGCCTGCCTATGATTTTGTGAAGCGGGCGCTTCTGGCGGGAAAATCGGTCTGCACCTCCAACAAAGAGCTGGTGGCCCAGCACGGTGTGGAGCTTCTGGATATTGCCATGAAGCAGAAGGTGAATTTCCTGTTTGAGGCCAGCTGCGGCGGCGGTATCCCCATTATCCGTCCCATGGTGACTTCCTTAAGCGGCGATGTGATTGATGAGATCAGCGGTATTTTAAACGGAACCACCAACTACATTCTCAGCGAGATGGCCGCCGAGGGCGCGGAGTTTGACGTGGTGCTGAAGGAAGCCCAGCAGCGCGGCTATGCGGAGCGTAATCCGGCATCGGATGTGGAGGGCTATGATGCCTGCCGCAAGATCGCCATCCTTTCTTCCCTGGCTTACGGAAGAAATGTAGATTTTCAGGATATCCATACAGAGGGCATCACAAAGATCAGCTCCGCGGATATCAAATATGCCAACGCCTGGGGCGCCAGCATCAAGCTTCTGGCCACCAGCCGGGTGGTGGACGGGAAGGTATACGCCATGGTGTCCCCCATTATGCTGGACGCCAATGATCCCCTGTACAGCGTAAACGGGGTATTCAACGCCATTTTTGTTCACGGCGACATGCTGGGCGACGCCATGTTCTACGGGCAAGGCGCCGGCAAGCTGCCCACGGCTACCGCGGTGGTGGGCGACGTGGTGGAGGCAGTGCGTCATCCCCACGACGGCGATATGATGGGCTGGAGCAGCGAGAAACTGGAGCTGGCCGACTACAAGGAACTGAAGTTCCGGTTCTTCGTGCGGATGAAGGGAAGCTTCACGGAGAGTCTGGACAAGGTGGAAGCGGTGTTTGGAAATATTGACGCCAAGGTGCTGGCACAGGTCAGCGGCGAGTTCGGATTTATCACAGAGAAAATGACAGAGGCCCAGTATCTGGAAAAAGCGGCCCGTTTTGACAACATTCTGGGAATGATCCGGGTAAGATTCTGAGACAAAGGGCAGCCCCGCAGTCTGAGACAGGATGGAAACGCCTGGAACAGACTGCGGGGTTTTTGCAAGTGGATATCTTTATGGCCATACGGCCGGGACAGGAGGAAA
>CBJMC01400__coassemble_1840_pt1 | contig 10880 bp, 11 predicted proteins | sample CBJMC01400__metabat2_low_PE_039 | metagenome-assembled genome bin CBJMC01400
ATTTTCCAGTGGAATCTCCACCAGTCTGGGAACCGTTCCGGCACGTCTGCTGTCCGCGATTTCCTGCGGCGCGGTGTTTATGGGCGCCAACACCTATATCGGAAATGCCCCCAATTTCATGGTGAAATCCATTTCCGATGAAAACGGTGTCTCCATGCCGTCTTTCTTCGGATATATGCTTTGGTCGCTGGGATTTCTGATTCCACTGTTCTTGTTGGACACTTTGATATTCTTTTTGTAAGGAGGGCAGACAGACATGCAGGATAATGAGAAAAAATGTTTGGAACTTGCCAACCGTATCTATGATCTTGACGCTGAGGTTTATAAGTGCGTGGGTTCAGCGCTGGGCAGAACTTTCACCGGAAACAGAGAAAGTACCGTGGAGAATCTGTGTATGCTGATGCTCACAAAACCCGACGGCCATCTTCTCAGAAGTGAACTGGCGCTGATCGGCAACATGGCCCGGACGATCCCCGATAAAGAAGAAAAAGCTCAGATGATGGCCGAGTATGACAGTATTCTGTCGGAAATCGAGTCACTGCCGGACAGTTTCGGCAAGGTGGACATAGTGGATCTTGCCAGAGCGGAGCTGAATCCCTCTGCCGGAAAGAAACTTTCGGAAAATGACCATCTGGTCATTTGCATCAGCCGGACCCAGGGAAGCGCCGGAAACGATATCGGCTTTGAACTGGCGGATGAACTGCATATCAATTACTATGATGTGGAAATTTTCAATCAGGTGCTGAACCGGCTTGAGGCGGAAAAAGGGTCTGTCAGCGATGCGGAGACCGAACATTTCACGGATTTTGACAAATACCGGAAAAAGTCCTTTCGTCTGAAAACATGGCTTAGGGATTTTAACCGCTATCACGGGCTTCCCAGACAGGACGCTGTATTCTTCAACATGAGCGACCTGATCTGTAATCTGGCACGGACAGAGGACTGTGTGATCATGGGACGATGTGCGGACTCGATCCTGGCCAATAACCATATTCCACATATCAGCCTGTTTATCAGCGCGCCCTTCCCCCTCCGTATCCAGCGGATCATGGCGTCCAAAAATATGGATTTCCGGCAGGCCGCCCGCTTTTTAAAACAGATGGACCGTCAGCACAAGAAATACTACGACTTCTATACGGGTGGACGCTGGGGCAGAGCAGAAAGCTATGACCTGTGCATCAACAGCGCCAATTACGGAATCGGGGAAACCATTGATCTGATTGAACGGATGATTGACCAGAAAAGAAAATAAGGATCTGTGTCGGAAAGGAGAATGTTGTCTATGACAGATGCGGACAGACGATACCAGGAACAGAATATTGACGGTGAACAGAGACGGAAACTGGATTCCTACCGGCTTCTCAACGAATATGCCAGAAAAGGACAGATTCTCTTTACCGGCTCTTCCCTGATGGAACAGTTTCCCGTTCAGGAGCTGCTCTGGGCAAACGGAGAGGACCGGATCATCTACAATCGGGGCGTCAGCGGCTTTACCACCACGGATATGCTGCACGCCATGGAAGAAATGGTGTTCGGGCTGCTTCCATCCCGGATTTTCATCAACATCGGTACCAACGATATCGGAAGTCCGGATTACCGTTTGGAGAATCTGGAGGTCAACTGCCGCCGGATCCTGGAACAGATCCGCGGCCGTCTGTCCCAGACAGAGGTTTTCGTGATGGCTTACTATCCGGTAAATGAAACGATCATTGCCATGGGAATGACACCGGAGGAGGCAACTGGTCAGTTTGTCACAAGAAACAACCGGAACATCCGGCTGGCAAATCAGATGATGGAACAGCTGGCCGGTGAACTGGGCTGCCGCTTCATCGATGTCAATGAGGGGCTTACCGATGATCAGGGACGGCTGAGAAAGGAATTCACGGTGGAAGGGATTCATCTGTATCCCAATGCGTACCGGATCGTACTGGAGAATCTCAGGAAGTATCTGTGATTTTCGGTCACAGAACCTTTTCATACGCCCGGTACCATTTCAGTCCATAAACTTCTTCCAGCCCCAGATCCACCATTCCACAAAAATGGAAACCACATTTTTCAAAAAGTCTGGCTGCAGGAAGGTTATCCTGATAGGTGTCCAGGCGTACCGCCCTGCGATTTTGTCGGCTTGCCAGATCTTCGGCATACTGAAGAAGTGCCGCACCCACTCCGTATCCGAAATAATCAGGATGTACTGCCAGGATATGAATTACCAGCACCGGAGCCTCCATGGGAATCTGCCACTTGACTGTCCGATAGGCATCTTCCTGCTCTTGCAGACAGATCACTGTTCCAACCACAGCTTCTTCAAGAACTGCCACATAAAGCTGCCCGTTTCTGAAACCTTCCTCCGCCTGCTCCCGTACCGGATAAACTCCCTTTTTCCAACGTGGATAGTTCTTCTGACCCGGTTTTGCAAGATAATCATTCAAATCGTTATACAAGTTTTCAATATCATCCAGATCCTTTTCGCAGGCCGGACGTACTTCAATATTTGTGTTCTTGTTCATTTCCGTTGAAACGTTTAATCTTCCATAGTTCTCTTCCAGCCACCTGGCCACACTGTCCGAATCGTTATCTCCGATGACGTCTGTGGCCGCCTGTTTCAGTTCCTCCACTGCATTTCCCACTGCGTAACATTCATCAGAGATCCGAAACATGGGAAGATCATTGATGGAATCTCCAAAGGAAACCACCCGATCACACTTCCAGAGTTTTTTTAACTTCAGAATCGCATGATATTTTGTGGCTTTTGCAGGCATGATTTCCAGCCAGTATTCCGGACGGTACAACTCCTGCTGAAGGGTACAGTGATACCGCTCATCCTCTGCAAATACAGCATACAGCGGTTCCAGCTCTTCTTTTTCTCCAATGCAGGTATAGTAAAAGGTCTCTCCCGCATACAGTCCTTCTTCCGTATCCAGAGGCCGGAGCCGTCTGTCGCCTTTCCGGTTATTGAAGTACCTCCGTTTTCCTTCATTTACCCTGGTAATATCCCAGGAAACTCTCTCTTCCCCGTCAACAAAAGCATACACCACCGGACTGATCCGATGCTCTTCCAATTTTCTGCGGACATAAGCCCGTTCCTCCGGGGAAAATCCTTCGGAGGCCAGAATTTTGCCGGTGGCCGGTTCCATGATATAGGCGCCGTTATAGACGATCACCGGAATCCCGGCGGACAGGCCCCGGGTAACCACGGAGGCGGAACTCAGCGATCTTGCCGTGGCATAGGTGAAAGGCATTCCCTCCGCCGCCAGGCGGTTGAGGATTTCCAGACTGCGGGGGCTGATGCGAGCCTGCGTATTCAGCAATGTTCCGTCAAGATCTGATACATAAAGTGTTTTCATCTCAGTCCTCCTGATATCGTTTTCCTCCCAATGATATTCGCTGCATTGGGAGGTTTCGTATTTTTTCCTATGGTTTCACTGCCCTGGTAGCCCAGAAAGTAGGAATCCCGTGCTCATGAAGCCGCCCCGCGCCGTTGGTATCCTCATAGACATCCGTGAGAAGAAATCCGGCTTCCAGCTGGCAGCCGATCTGTTCCTCCAGGGTATGGGAAAACTGTACGCCGTCCCCGGCTGCTTCCAGCTGCCGCATCTGTTCAGGATTTTTCAGAGGATTAAAGGGCAGACAGTTCTGAAGATACTTTCACTTCTCATCCAGGATATAATTGATTCCGTTGTCAAATCCGCCCAGCAGTACGCCACCGGGCTTAAGTACCCGGAAGCACTCCCGGAAAATGGGCCGGACCTCCTCCACATAGCAGTTGGAAACCGGATGAAAAATCAGGTCAAAAGATTCGTCCGCAAAAGGCAGCGGCTTCGTCATATCCGCCCGCACCAGATTCACCGGATATCCCTCCCTTTCTGCCACCATCCGCTCGCTCTCCAGCTGCTTTTCGGAATAATCCAGCACCGTACACTCCGCACCCAATGCGGCAAAAACAGGGATCTGCTGTCCGCCGCCACTGGCCAGCCCCAGTACCTTCTTTCCTGCAAGACTGCCGAACCATTCATGGGGAACCGGCCGGGTGGGCGTCAGCACCACATCCCATTTTCCTTCTGTAGCTTTCACATACGTTTCATGGGAAATGGGGGTCCCCCACTCCCATCCTTCTTCGATCCACCTGTCGATGGTGGCCGCATTGATATCCTGATATTTCATACTTCTCCTTTCCTATATCGGGCCGCATAGCCATAAGGTATCCATCAAATTTTCATCCGTTTCAGATTCCCTCCGTCCGCCGCAGTCTTCTGTAAAATCCGCCCGCCGCAATCAGGGAGATGGTGTCCACGATGGGCTGCACCCACATACAGCCATACAGTCCGAAAATCCCGTTCATAAGAAACAGCAGCGGAATATCCAGCACACCCTTTCTGAGAATGGAGCAGATCAGAGACTCCCTGGATTTGCCCATGGCCTGAAACTGAATGATCATCGGATAGCAGACCGACATCATGGGCATGGCCGTCACCATTCTGCGAAGGAATCCGGCGCTGTAGTCGATGGTCACCGGATCACTGATAAACAGAGAGGAAAGCTGCGGGGCAAAAATTTCGTAAACCACCAGGCAGAGCATGGCAAAAGAGAAGGATACCAGGCATCCAAACCGGAAGGCCTTTCTTCTCCGTTCCTGATCACCGGAGGAATAATTATAAGCCAGCAGCGGCAGCAGACCGTTGGCCACGCCGATGGAAAAGTACAGCGGCAGCTGATCCAGCTTTTTCACAATCCCCAGCCCTGCCATGGCTTCCGTGGAATATTGGGACACAAATTTGGACTGTGCCGCGATGGCCACCACCGTCAGGGCATACTGTATTGCAGAGGGAAATCCCACCGCTAGAATGTTGCGGATATACCTGCCTGCATACCTCAGTCTGGCCGGACTGATATTTACAGAACTGCTGCCCCTTCTTGCCGCTATGTATATCAGGAAAAACACCGTGGCCGCCAGATTGGAAAGCGCCGTGGCAATTCCCGCTCCCACAGCGCCCATTCCCAAAAACTGCGGCAGAACGAAGAAAGGATCCAGTACGATATTCAGAATGCCTCCCAGGGAAACACCCACAGAGGCGGTGGCGGCGCTTCCCTCCGCCCGGACCAGGTTGGCCAGCAGCGTATTCAGGATGGTCCCCGGACCGCCGATTACCACCACCCACAGCGCATATCCATAAGCGATCTCATAGACATCCGGTGTGGCTCCGCACAGAACCAACACCGGCCGGGCAAATACCAGAAACAGCAGTGAGAAAAGCACCGCGCATCCCAGGCCTCCCCAGAAGGAGACCGCGGCAATATTTCTGGCGTCCTCGTCCTGTTTTTTCCCCAGCGCCCGGGAAAGAGCACTGGCTCCGCCCACGCCGAACAGATTAGAAATCGCTGTCAGCATTACAAAAGAAGAATACACCACAGTCACCGCAGCCGTCTGATTGGGTTCGTTGAGCATTCCCACAAAATAGGTATCCGCCAGATTGTAAATCAATGCGATCATCTGACTGGCAATGGCCGGTATAATCTGCATACATACCGCCTTCTTCACCGGTATACTCTCAAAAACGGCGGTTTTATCTACGACCCGTCTCACAAAAATCCCTCCCTGTCTTACCATACTGTCTTTTTTTCACTGCAGTTTCGCCTTCCGGTTTCACTGTTGCTTTTTCTCAGTTCCAGCATAGCGACAAAATGCCGGATCTGAAACCTTTCCGGAGCAATTTCATCCAACAGTTTTTTATGCTCCTTTTCCCACTGCCGGATCTGCTCCGGCGGCAGCGATGCCCCCACACCCCGGCAGGCTTTCATCCGTCCGTTCCAGCTCTCCCTGGTGAAGGGCACATCCACCCGGTACTCCTCATGATAAACCGCCTCAAAGCCCTCCATGCCGGATTCCGGTACGGGAATGGGATGCATGGTTTCTCCGGCTCCTGTCCAGGAGGGACTGTAACGGAGAACCAGCTCCTCACTGGCTCTGGCAATGGGATCCTCATAGGGCAGCCAGGCCATGTACAGAAGGAGAAAACTGCCGTCTGCCTTCATCATCCGGCGCAACCCCGGCAGCAGCCTGCCGAAATCAAAATACCAGTAACACTGACAGGCGGTAACCACATCGAAGGTGTCCGGCGGAAACTCCAGCTCTTCCACCGCAGACACCAGATATTCAATGTTCATATTCTGCGCCCGGGACAATCGTTTCGCCTGGGCGATCTGCTCCGCAGAGATATCCGTTCCTGTCCATCGGGCGCCCCGGGCATACAGATTTCTGGGAAGAACTCCGGTTCCCGTGGCCAGATCCAGCACCCGCTGCCCTTTCTGGCAGAGATTCCTGTTCAGGATTTTCTCATAAAATACCGGAGGATAGATATCCCGGTAACGGGCATAATCTTCGGAAGTTCTGCCCCAGTCAAAAGGACGGCCCGCGTCCACATTGTCAAATTTCATTTCCATTTCGCGTCTCTCCTGCAATTAAGGGAACAATAGAATTATCCGGAAAAAATCATGCTCCAGATCATGCCGACAATCACAATGATAAAAATGATCTGTATCAGCCTTCCGCCTCCAAAGGACATTTCCTCGAACTCTGCCGGCATCTGCTGGTCAAAAATCCCCGGATCCTTTTTATGCTTCTTCAGCTGAAATTCTTCCAGATAATATTTCCATCCGGTTCTGTCCGTATAAACCCGCACCCGGTCCGAGGCCAGATACCGGTGCACCGGCTTCCGGTAGCCTCCGCTTTCAATGGTATGTACCACGCCTGTGGAAGGGTCCATGATATCCACCTGCAGGCAGTAAGTTCTGCGGTACCGCAGCGTCCTGTTTTTTCCGGAATAATACGGCACATCCTGCCGGGTCACCCCGCGGATCCGTCCGATCTCCGAATGTCCCCAGGCAATGGCGTCCGCCCGCTGTTTCCGGTAAAACATGGCCCTCCGGATTTCATTGACTGCGCTCACCAACGGCAGAAGCCCCGCCGCAAGAAACGGAATCAGCATCGGCTGAAAGCCACCTTCTGTCATGGCACGCAGCAATGACAAATACCAGAGTACGGAGAAGAGAAATAAGGGCGTTACTGCCCCGATTTCCTCCTCCGCCGTCCGAAATGTCTTTTTCATGAGATTTCTCCCTTCTTTTCTGTATTTTTACCCCTGCGGCCACCTGGCAACCACTGCAGACCGAAATCGGAACAGCGCGGCTTATTTACGGCCGCACTGCAAACTTGATCACATGATCTTTCTTCTTCTCAAATATTTCGTAGGCATCCAGTATCTGATCCAGTCCGCACCGGTGGGTGATGAGGAAATCCGTATTCAGTTTTCCGCAGGCGATAAGATCCATGATTTCCTGGCAGTAACAGCCGTCCACACCACCGGTTTTAAAAGTGAGATTCTTTCCGTACATCTCCGGCAGCGGCAGTCGCTGGGCCTCCTCATACATGGCTACGACCACCACCACCGCATTGGGTCTGGCAATCTTCCATGCCGTCTGAAAAGTGTCTGCGCCGCCCGCCACTTCCAGCACGGTGTCCGCCCCTCTTCCCTGGGTCAGCTTCCGGATCGTTCCCTCGATGTCGTCCCTGCCAGGCACCAGCCCCACATCTGCCAGTCCCCGGGCAAGCGCCAGATTCAGCCGAAATTCATCGGTATCCAAAGCGATGATCCTGGCCGGCGTGTACAGTCTGGCACAGAGCATGGTACAAAGCCCTGTAGGACCGGCGCCGATCACCGCCACCGTATCCGCCGGGGAAATTTCCCCGATTTTGGCCGCCCAGAACCCGGTGGAGAGAATGTCTCCCACAAAAAGCGCCTGTTCATCCGTCACCGAATCTGGTATCACCGTCAGGCCATTGTCTGCAAAGGGAATCCGGACGTATTCCGCCTGCCCTCCGTCAATACGGCAGCCCAGTGCCCAGCCGCCGTGGGCGTCGGTACAGTTATTGACGTATCCCCGCCTGCAGAAAAAACATTCCCCGCAGAATGTCTCCACATTCACCGCCACCCGGTCGCCGGGCTTCACCTTTCTCACAGCGTTTCCGGTCTGCACCACTCTTCCCACAAATTCATGCCCCAGAATCGTCCCCGGTACTGCCCTGGGCACCGCGCCGCGCCGGATATGAATGTCACTGGAACAGATGGTGGTCAGGGTCACTTCCACAATCGCATCCCTCTCATCCTGAAGCACTGGCACCGGACGGTCCTCCAGCGCCAGCTCCCCGTTTCCTCTATAGATAAGTGCCCTCATATGTATCACATCCTCCATGATAAACTTACCTGTTCTTCTGTTTTGGAACCATTATCTCTATTCACAGAAATATTATAACATTCCGGTTATTTCCTGTCATTCTTTTTTCTTTGGACAATTGAGAAACAATAACGGCTCTTTTCCCTCGCTGAAAAAGTCAATGACAAGATCGATAGACAGACAAGACAAGGCGGTTCTCCTCTTTCAACAGGGTGAAATCTCAAAATGTTGGATTGATATCCTGTATCGGCCAGTGCCGCAGTTTAACCATCACAGTGCAAAGGAGAATGAACAGTTGACGAGTGGAGCCTTGAAAAAATGCTGACGGGGTGGTTGCTGGCAGTAAGTGCACAAGCCTCCGTAACGTGATAGCCTTTTTTGTAGACGTTTTTTTGGCGGAACTTTCGGAATCATCCCGAACAATCCCAAGAGCTTCAAATTTATGACCGTCAGGCTTTGTCACGCCGCTGTCATCGATACCTATGGGGCCGAACCCTTTGCACACAGAATAACCGCCGTACAGGTTTCAACCATACGGCGGCAGCACTCTCATTTATTGAACAGGTCGCTGTGTGTCCCGGTGCGGGCTAGCGTCAATACCAGCACAATGTCTCGCTTCATTTTTTCAGCTCGCGGAGGGCTTCTTCCACATCAGAGTAGTGCTTTACGCTGGGATCACGCGCAATCCGTTCTGCCTCCAACATGGCGGCAATGGTTTCCTTGTTGGGCTGTTCCAGCCTGACTTCAAAAGGAAAGCCACCGGCGCGGAGCGACTGACGCAAAAAGACATTGATTGCTGTGGTAAGGTTTATGCCTAATTCATTGTAAAGCGTTTCGCACTGCTTTTTGATGTCGCTGTCCATACGGACGCTGAAATTTGTCGTGTTAGCCATCATATCAGCCCCTTTCAAGTTTATTGCACTTATATTATATGCTATTTGCAACGCAAAATCAACTCAATAGCCTTGAAATTCACAAAAAAATTAAGGAGGAGCCGCCTATGACTATCGCTCACTATCTTGTGACCGTCCACCTGAATATCGACCTGCCCCTTGCCCTGTTGCAGCCGGAACCGACGGACGCATTTTATTCTATTTTCCCGGTATCTCATACTCGGCCGCCGCCTGATCCGTTACGCGATGAAACACCACTTGTTTTCCTTTCATCAGTGTGATCTCTGCCCGGCAGCCGATTTCCTCCCGGATATTTCTTGTCATCCGTCCTGCCACAGGCGCTTTCAGTACATGTCCCTTTGGCTGCAGAATGCGGATGCTCAGTTGGCAGAGTCCCTGACGGATCAGCAGTTCCCCATGTTCCATCTTTTTGACAGCGGCTCCCAGGTAAGTGGCAAAGCGGTATTCTCTGCCGTTTACGAACAGAAAGCCCAGTGTTCCGGTAAAACAGATTTTTCCCAGTGGAATGGAGGCCGCAGCGGCCATAAAAGAACCGCCCGGCCAGAAATCCTGAAGCCACAGATATCGCTCCGGGAAGGAGGTTCCGCTGTCCCCTTCCATATATCCCAGTCCATTTTCAAAATGCAGAATATCACCGTTTAAGTCCAGTACGCCGCTTACGGTATGCTTCATGCTGTAAACCGCGTGTCTGCACTCCATTTCCGGAAGAAGGGCAAAGGGCCCCATGATATCATATTTCGGTTCCGAAAATTCTCCAAACCGGAGAAATCCGTGAACCGGTACGTTTTTTTGTTCTCTTTTCTCCTGGCCGCCCGGACTGCACAGGCTGGTGGCCTTAAATCTCAGGCGAATTCCTTTTTTGGAAAACAGATTTTCCCCGATCTGCAGAATCCCCTTTTCTTTGTTGATCCGAAACTGACGGATGGGAAATTCTCTGTACAGGCTTCCTTTCTGAGTAATCACCTGAATGGAACAGGAACTCCTTTTCCCGGATAAATGCACAGCCGGAATCACCGCGGCGCTTCCGTCACTTCCCTGACAGCGGAAATACCACCCGTAAAAATATTCACTCATGCTGTATTCCCTCCTGCGCCGGTCCGTCCAGCAGATTTCCCTTAAAATCAAACCTGGATCCGTGGCAGGGACAGTCCCAGGTGCACTCTTCCGGATTCCACGCCAGCTCACATCCCAAATGCGGGCAGACAGGGTGCACCTGACAGAGATCTCCCTCCCGGGTCCGGTACGCGCCTGCCTTCCCTTCCTCCGTTTCCACCAGAGCTCCCTGCCCCAGCAAAAGAGCATCGGCGGTTTCCGCAGGAATCTGAAACAGACGCCTGGAAAGCCCTTTCACCGCAATGCCCCCATCCCGGAGAATCTGCGGAAGCTCCTGGGCCGAAAATCTGGACGGTGTAAAGATTCTGCTCCATGGATTCTCTCTGCCGCAGATCTGATCCCGCAAAAGCATGGAAGATACCATGGCGGAGCTCATTCCCCATTTCCGAAATCCCGTTGCCACGAACCAGTGAGGCCGCCCGGCGGCATAGTTTCCGATAAAAGGGATCTCATCTGCCGTGATACAGTCCTGAGCCGCCCAGCAGGCCGCCGCATGGCTTTTCGGATACCATGCACTACCCATCTTCTTCAACGCCGTAAAGCAGCTGTCTTCCCTTCGGTTTCCGGTGCGGTGACTTCGCCCGCCCAACAGCAGATAACTTTCGTACTGCCGGAAGGAAAGCG
>CBJMC01400__coassemble_1871_pt1 | contig 10684 bp, 11 predicted proteins | sample CBJMC01400__metabat2_low_PE_039 | metagenome-assembled genome bin CBJMC01400
CCCATCAGCTGGCGCAGCTGCCCGGCAATCTGGATAAATATAGGTTTTTCACTGTTAAGATTGATATTCAGGATTTTCACCACCTTTGTATGTTTGTTACTCAAGTAACTAACTAGCTTAGCTTTACTATAGCAGACCTGTTATAAAATGTCAACCTGTTTTTAACTTTTCAATATCATGAAAGAAACTGCCATATCGGTTCATTTCTCCGATATGGCAGTTTCTTTTTTCCATTTATCCCACTGACGAATGATCTGCTTTGATGTCAGTCCCACAAATACAGCCGCAGCCACCGGCAGCTGCAGCAGCTGAATAAGCTGGTACTCTTTTCTGAGGATAGCTATCTGAAGAAGAATGAAAAAGCAATGCATGAGAATTGTAGCGTTTCCCACCGTCAGAGGTGTGATCACACTGACCACATAGGGAAAACTGGATATAGGAGAAGTTCCCAGACTGGCCTTGATGGAAAACGCGACGCCAAATGCCATCACCGCCAGACCGGCACAGAGAAGAAGATAACGTTTCAAAAGTTTTACACATGACATGATAACCATTCCTTTCCTTTTCCACTCCATTATAACACTTAATTTGGGTAAATACAGCATTTCCTGCTCTTCCGCCATCCTTTCCGGACAGCAATTTTCTGTGAAAACGAAAAGCGCCCCACTGTGAAATTATAATCTCACAGTGAGGCTGTCCGCGGAGCGCTCAGGCTGCGCTCCCTTTATGAAAATGCGGCCGCTCTTTCTGGCAGGCCCTGGAAAACTCCTGCAGCTTCTGTCTGGCCTCCGGGCCCAGATTCCGGGGAACATCTATCGCCACCGCCGCATACTGATCGCCATATACTCCCGGCTGTTTCATGGAAACAATTCCTTTTCCCTTCAGCCGGATCTTTGTACCTGACTGGGTTCCCGGCTGAATCCTGCACATCACCCGTCCATACAATGTATCGATGGCAGCCTCGCCGCCCAGAACCGCAGTCTCAAAGGGAATCTTCACCGTGGTATACACATCCATGCCCTTCCGCTCATAGCCGGGGCGGCCCTTCACATGAATCTTCAACAGCAGGCTTCCCGGCTGGCCGCCGCCGGTTCCAGGCTGGCCTTTTCCCTTCAGCCTGATGGATTTCCCATCTTCGATACCTGCCGGAATATTCACCTCCAGGGACTGTACCTTGCCCTGGCCGTCCTGCAGGCGAATCACCTTCCTGCATCCAAAAGCTGCCTCTTCAAAGGAAATCTCCACATCCGCCGTCAGATCCTGGCCGTCCCGGGCGAAACCACCGCCGCCAAAATCCCCGCGGCCGCCAAAGCCTCCGGCACTTCCTCCAAAGTCTCCATAAAATCCGCTGCCGCCAAATCCCTTTCCGAACAAATCTTTCAGAATATCGTCAAAATCCTGGCCGCCTCCTTCAAAATGGTATTCTCTCCAGCCCTGACCCAGCCCGCCGGAACTCTGGCTGTAGCTGCCATACCCCCGGCCTCCGGAAGTCCGGCCGCCATAACCCTGGCCATACCCTCCCGCGGTCTGGTCAAAGGCCGCATGACCAAACTGGTCATACAGCTTCCTTTTCTCCTTATCACTCAGCACCGTGTACGCCTCGGTGATCTGTTTGAACATTTCCTCCGCATGGCTGTTCCCCTCGTTGCTGTCCGGATGATACTTTTTCGCCAGTTTTCTGTATGCTTTCTTGATGGCGTCCTCGCTGGCGTTCCTGTCGACGCCCAGAATCTCATAATAATCTCTCTTCGCTTCCAAACTTCTCACCTCCCGACATTCCTGTCTGCCCAAACATCTCTGCAAAGAATCCTGCTTTGCAGGATTCTCCGCCTGCGGCGGGTCGCACAAGCGACATCTTCCTTTCCGCCGCAGTGCGATCCTCGCGGAGCGTTTTCATTTCATGGGAAAGCAATTTCCTATGGAATGAATACAGGAGGCCGGCATCCGCCGCCCTCCCGACAATTTGTCCATCGGAACAATCGGAACATCCGGTTCGGATTCATCTGTTCCTTTTGTTCTATTTGAACTATAACATTGTTCTCATCTGTTGTCAACCCGTGTTTGGAAATTTTCTGATTTTTTCAGATAACTTTGAATATGACGGAAGGTGCCTGCCCTCACACTTCCTTCCGGTTGGTGAGATACAGGTACGCGTCCTCCAGTGTGGCCTCCGCCGGCCGGCAGTCTGCCAGCGGTTTCTCCCGCGCCAGTACCCGAAGCTGCACACCTCCATTCCCCAGCTGCTTTCCCGCTGTCAGATATTCCCGCTCAAGCCCTCTGGCCTGCGCTTCATCCTCCGCCCGGCAGATCCAGACGCATCCCCGGACCTGTTCCAGAAGCCCCTGCATGTCACCGGCATACAGAAAACGGCCCTTTTTCATCACCGCCAGCCGGCTGCAGGTGGCAGCCAGATCCTCCACCACATGGGTGGACAGCAGCACCGTCCGGTCCTCCGAAAAATCCACCAGCAGATTCCGGATCCGTATTCTCTCCTCCGGATCCAGCCCGGTGGTGGGCTCATCCACAACGAGAAATTCCGGTTCATGGAGCAGGGCCTGCACCAGTCCCACCCGGCGCTTCATGCCGCCGGAAAGCTGCCGCATCTTCTTTTTCTGGTGAGCAGTCAGGCTGGTCCGCTCCAGCGCCCGGTCAATCCGGCGGGCCAGCACCTTTTTCTCCACCCCCGCCAGCTCCCCCATATACTCCAGGCATTCCCGCACCGTCAGCTGCGGATAAAGGTCAATCTCCTGGGGAAGATACCCGATTTTCCGGCGGATTTTCCCATAATTTTCTTTCGAATACGTCAGTCCGTCCAGGGACGCCGTCCCCTGGGTGGGTTTTAACACGGTGGTTAACACCCGCATCAGCGTGGTTTTCCCCGCTCCGTTTTCCCCCAGAAGGCCATAGATTCCTCTGGGAATCGTGAGGGTGGCGTGATCCACCGCCGTCACCCCGTTTTTGAACTGCACCGTCAGATCCCTGATCTCAATACTCATAATTGTCCTCCTCTCTGGAAACCGATTTTCTCATATTCCTGCTCTTTTTCTTCTTTCCCGTCTGCTGCCTGCCAAGAATCGCCGGCTCTGCCGCCAGCATTGCCGCTGCCAAAAGCAGGGAACATCCGGTTCCGCACAGCCAGCTCACATCCAGCGTCCGCTGGATATCCCGGAAGGCGAAGGAAAACACATTCCATTTTCCCAACAGTTCATCGGCGCCGCTGGAAATCAGCCCAAACCATACCAGCGCTCCCAGGCCGATGCCCGCCCACAGATTCTTCAGCAGATTGGCCGCCGTCATGGAAAGGGTTCCGCAAAACAGCAGCATGGCCGGCATGGCCGCCAGGTACATGAGAAAGGATACCCAGGCCGGATCTCCGTCCCAGGAGGATACCGGCCGCTGCCAGAAGAAGCATCCATACCCCAGGATGGAAACCCCGTACAAATATGCCGTCTGCACTGCCAGGCGGGTATACACCACCCGCAGCTTTTTTCTCATGGAATACAGGCCGAACACCTCTGCCCGGCTGCTCTGTACCTCCTGCATATAGGTGTCCGCGCAGAACACCACCGCCAGAATCCCCATGGCCTGCTGCATGACATTTCCGATTTCCGCCACGGAGCTGACGCCCCGCACCAGGGAAAGCACCGCCACAAAGGCCAGGGAATAACAGATCTTATACAATGGAAAACTAATTTTGCTCTCTGTTCTCAATCCGCCCGCCTCCTTCTTTTTTCCTTTGTCCCGCGGCCATAAGAAAATCTCCCGCGATATTTCCACAACAGGGCTGCCGCCGCCAGGACCAGGCCGCTGCACACCAGCAGGAAAATCTGGTTGAACCCGGTGACTGAGGGCGCCGCTGTCTCCAGAAAATTCCCCGGAAAGCGGACCATGATCGCCAGCGGCCTCCCATAGTAATCATAGATGCCGTCCGGCCCCTTAACGCCCATGTTGGAGTACAGAAGATACAGAAACAGAATGGGCGCGCCGGGAAGGGGATTGCGAAATGCCAGTGCCACCACCGCGTACACGCTGACGATCATTATCAGATTCGGCAGAATATATTTCACGGCCGCCGCCGGAAAATCCAGCAGATTCACCGGAAGATTTTCCCCAAGCCCCACCGCCAGGCAAAGTCCCGCGAAAAATATGGTCAGCGCCGCCAGAATCAGCAGCATCACCAGCAATCCTCCCATGGCCTTTCCCAGCACATACTGCCAGGCGGTCACCGGCTTTGTGTGCAGCAGTTCCCAGGTATTCTTCCTGGTATCCTGGTAAAACAGCAACGCCAGCAGAATGGAGGCTCCGAAACCCAGGTACAGCCCGCCGAAATCGGCGAATTTGTTGGCCAGATACCAGGAGTAAGGATGCTGTCGGAAGCGTTCCTCCATGTACTGGTTCACTTCCCGGGCCGTCCCCTGGATATACCGGTTGTCCTCAAAGGTGTAAAGGGAGCCGTAGTAGCCGATCCCCTCCAGATATTCCTGGATTTCTCCAATCTCCATATCCTGAAATTTCTCAAGAAGCGCCTGCACTTCCTCATCGGTCATATCAAACTCCTCCAGCAGCGTCTGGCCGATGGTCTGCAGCGCCGCCGCCTTCTGCTGCTCCCCGGTGGCCGGCAGATACCCCTGCATCACATCCAGATCGTTCATGGGGATATCATCCACCTGCATTTTCCGAATTTCCTGATCCGAGGTAAACCAGTGAAGCTTCAGATAAGGGCTTACATCCTGGTAAACGCCTATCATGATAATCAGAAAAGCGATCCAGAACACAGGATTTTTCAAATAATTCTTCACCGCCTGTTTCATCACAGCTTTCATACACAACTCCCGCCTTTCCCGCAGGGAAGTTCCCTGCTTTTTATTGCTTACAGCATAACCGGCAGATCACAACAAAAAAACAACGGGGAGAAGAAAAACCGTGTCTTTCTTCTCCCCGCACAAACGTCAGGAAATTTTAAAGGAAGCCCGCACAGCAGCTCCTCCTTCTTTTCCGTTTTCCGTCAGCAGCGTCCCTCCGTGCTTTTCACAGTAGACTCTGCTGATATACATTCCCAGGCCGAAATGCTGCAGGCTGTCCCGGACATTTCCCCGGTGAAAGGCCCGGGTCACCGTTTCCGTATCCTCGGAAAATCCGCACCCGTCGTCGGTCACCAGCAAAACCAGCTCTCCTTTCTGCAGAAAAAGCCTGGCCCGGGCCTCCTTGGCCGCATACTGCAGCGCGTTGGACAGAAGGTTTTCCGCCACCTCCAGGATCACTTCCTCATCCACCCGGAATTCCTCCATGCCGCACTGACTGGTTACCTGGCAGCTTTTTCCTGCCTCCCGGGCCAGCGCCCCGGCGCTTTTTCGGATCTTAGCCTCCAGCTTTTTGCCGGTGGTGGCGGCAAGCTGAAGGGGACGGTCCTCCAGCCGGGTCAGCCGCCGCATGGTCTCGATGAAACCGTCCAGCCGGTCCAGCTGCCCCATGCCGTCCCGCAGAATTTCCTCTGTCTGCCGCTGATCCAGACACCCCTGCGGCACAAATTCCAGCAGCATTTCCTGATAGCCCCGCAGAACGGCCAGCGGCGAACGGATATCATGGGCAATGGCCGCCCGCAGTGCTTTTTCATCCTCTACCATCCGCCACATCTTCCGGTTATTTTCCTCCAGCTGGCAGCGCATGGTCTCAAACTCCCGGCAGAGCTGCCCCATTTCATCCCGGTTTTCATAAATCACCGGGCAGTCCAGCTGGTTGGCGCCAATCTTCCGGGAGGCCTCCCGCAGGATGGCCAGCGGTTTCTGCAGCTTGTTTCTGTAAAACAGATATACCGCCAGGCAGCTGGCAGCCATGGAAATCACCAGGATTCCATAGGTGTCCAGAACATCGCACAGTTCCGAAATCCGTCCGTCCGAAGCGCTCATGGTCTCCAGGGGAGGACGGGCGACAACCACTTCATAGTTCTCCCCTCCCCGGTTCATCGCTTCCAGATAGACCTCCTGATCCACATATTTCCACCAGATCTGCTGCTGGACATAGTTTGCGGACATTACCAGCAGAGCTGACAGAAAGAATCCGATGACAAGGCCTGCCGCCAGATACAGTACCAGTGTTTTCTTCAGACTCAGATTTCTCAGTTTTTCCATCGGTATCCCATCCCCCAGACTGTCTCGATATATTCCTGCTCCGTGCAGGCGGCCATCTTTTTGCGGATTCTGCGGACCAGCTCCGTAATCACCCGGCTGTCTCCCTCTCCATCCAGCCCGCAGACCCGCTCATAAATCCGCTCCCGGTCAAATACCTGCCCCGGGTGCATGGAAAGGAATTCCACAATTTCATATTCCAGACGGGTCAGTTCCAGATATTGCTCCCCGATCTGCACCGTGCGGGCAGCATAGTCCACCAGGCAGTCCCCTTTGAACCGGTACTCTGTGCGGCTCTGATGCCGTTCCTCCCGTTTCAGGTGTGCCGTGATCCTGGCCTCCAGTTCCCTCAGGTTGAAGGGCTTCACAATATAATCATCACCGCCCGACAGTAGACCGCCCACCCGGTCTTCCTCCTCCACCCGGGCGGTGAGAAAGAGAATCGGGCAGGAGACTTTGTCCCGGATTCTCCGGCAAACCTCCAGGCCGTCCATCCGCGGCATATTCACATCCAGCAGAATCAGATCCGGCCCCTTTGCCGCCTTCTCCAGGGCTTCCTTTCCATCCTTCGCCGTCAGAATCTCATACCCCTTGATCTGGAAATACTGACTGAGCATTTTCAGAAGCTGTACGTCGTCATCCACCATCAGCAGTTTGTATTTCATCACCTTCTCAGCTCCTCCCGAAAATCTCTCCCGAATATCCGCCCGCTTCCAGCCGCCCGCGCACCCGGCCGGCCAGGTCCTTTACCGTATACAGGCCATCCGGCCCGCCGAAATACCTCCGCACCAGATCCCCTCCGAAATCATGCATCAGCAGCCCGTCCGTGATCAATTCCGCCAGGGCCTCCCGGGAGTATCCCGGAAAATACCCTTCCAGCAGCGCCGCGTCCATCTGAAAAAGCTCCACCGCCACATACATCTGCTCGTACAGCGCCGACGCCGGAACCGCCTCCGCGAAATCCAGAAACCAGATACCGCCCTCTTTGTCCACCAGCACATTGCCGCCGTTGAGGTCTCCATGGACAAAGACCTGCTCTCCGAAGCAACGCCCCTCCAGATAATTTTTCCGGTCTCCCCGGAAATTCTCCTGATATCCCTGCCACCGCACCTGCCGGTCCGGATCCGTCAGCACATCCACCTGCCGGAAAGGCGCGCAGGGTGTATTCATCCGGTCCGTCAGGTCTCTCAGACGGGCGCCCATCCGCCTTTTCTCTGCCGTCCCCATCCGGCGGACCACCTCCCCGAAGGGCTGTCCTTCCATATAACGGGAGATCAGATAATAGAAATCATACTGATCCTTCAGACAGCCCCAGGCCGCGATCTCAGACACCGGCACGCCGGCTTCCCCTGCCCGCCACATGGCAAACCGCTCGATCCGCTGCTCTTCCTCGGGTTCCATCTGCGCCTGGCGGGGCGCGTAAATCTTAATCACATAATCGCCCACCCGGAATACTGCATTGGTGGACGGCGGCAGTTCGCGGATGTCTGCCGCGGGGAGTCCCTCGTTGTGAAAAATTTTCTCCACAACGCCGGAAAAAGCAGAAATCTCACCCGCCGTGGCCTCCCAGTCCTCCCAGTTTCTTATCACTTTCCGAAATTGATTCATGGCTTTTTTCTCCATCAAAAACACCCCGCAGAATCCTGCGGGGTGTCCCTTCTGCGGCTTCGCCGCTATGTAGTTCCTGTTAATTACAGAACACGTCTTACAGCAAGAATGGTTCTGTATGCCGCGTTGGAGCTGATCTTAATACCGTCCTTCGCGTTGCTGGCATGCACGATGGCTCCGCCTCCCATATAGATAGCCACATGTCCGGAATAGCAGATGATATCACCGGGCATTGCTTCGGAATAGGATACTCCCACACCCACACTTCTCATAGCCGCGGAAGAATGGGGGAGGGATACGCCAAAGCGTGCGTATACACTCATAATAAATCCGGAACAATCTGCTCCATTGGTCAGGCTGGTGCCGCCCCATACATAGGGATTGCCCACAAACTGACACGCATAATCCACTACCGACTGACCGGTGGGGTTATACGCTACAGAGCCGGAAGAACTGCTGGAGCTGCTTCCGGAGCTGGAGCTTCCGGAACTGGAGCTGCTGTCGCTGCTGGAGCTTGAACTGCTGGAACTGGAACTTCCGGAGTTTGAGCTGCTGCTGGAATTTGAACTGCTGCTGGAGTTTCCGGAATTCGAGCTGCTGTTGCTGCTGGAGCTGCTGCTGGAACTTGAGCTGCTGTTGGAGCTGCTGTTGGAACTGCTGGAAGACTGCTGTTCCTCCTCTTCCTCTTCAGCTGCCTGCTGAGCTGCTCTCTCCGCTGCCGCCTGCTCTTCCGCCTCTCTGCGGGCCTGCTCTTCTGCAGCCTTTCTTGCTGCCTCCTCAGCGGCTCTCTTCTCTTCCTCTTCGATCTGCTGGATCTCAGCGTTCTGCTGCTCAATCAGAGCTGCATAAGCGCTGGCCTGGCTCTGTGCCTCGCTGATCTGTGTATCATAATCACTGGAAGTTGCTTTCTTCTCAGCCAGCTGGGTCTCCAGATTTGCCTGCTGATCCGCATATGCCTGCTGCATCTCTTCCAGTTCTGCCTTCTCGGAATCCAGCTGATCTGCCAGATCAGATACCTGCTGAACCGTATTCGCGAATTCCTCAAGGCTGTTTCTGTCACTCTCGTATAATTTCTGTATGTATTCTGCCTGATTCAGAATGCTGCCGATATCCTCGCCCTGCAGAAGCAGCTGGGCCCAGGCATCTCCGCCCCCATTCTCATACAGATAACGGATTCTGACCTTCATGGCCTCATACTGACGATCACGCTCTTCCTGAGCCTGTGCCAGTTCCTCCTGAGTCTGTGCAATCTCCGTTTCCTTATCTTCCAGTTCTCCCTTCAGGACCTCAATCTCAACCATCACATCTACAAGCTGTGCGTCCAGATCGCTGATTTCGGATGTAATCTGATTCTTCTGTTCTTCCAGACTGTCAATCACAGCCTGCTGTTCAGCCAGCTGACTCTCTGTGGCAGCTTTCTGCTGCTGCAGCTCTTCCTTGCGGGTAGATGCCGCAACATTAACCACCTGAGAAAAAGTCAGAACCAGTCCCAAGGTTAAACAAAGAATTCTTTTTTTCATTACTTATTTACTCCCTTATGTACTATAACTCTGCTTGTCACCGGGTGTTTCCATTCATTTTCAGTGTAACATTTTTGAAACACTTTTTTCATTTCTTTTACATATTAGCATAATCCCGCCAGAGTTGCAAGCTTTTCTTCCGAAAATATTTTATGAACAATTCATGAACGTAAGGTTTCCTTAATAATATGTTATTCATTTGTAAGAGCCTTCGTATATGTCAACGACTACCTGAAATTATTTTCCCGATCTCATCCGCAATCAGGCAGCTCCCCTTATGCATGCAGCCGGAATATCCGCAGTCCACAAATGAAATCCTGAATCCTTTCTCCGTCTTCTCCAGTTCACAGGTAACGGTTCTCCCCTGATTCTGCTGCCGGCAAAAACCGGAAAGAATCTCCTCTCTTATTTCATCCATCTTTTTCCCTCTCTTTCCCCGGGTCCGGTTCCCGGCGGAACACACCGCTGCGTCCGCCCATCTTTTCTTCCAGACGGATTTCCGAAATAACCATATTCCGATCCACGGCCTTACACATATCATAGATGGTCAGCAATGCCGTACTGACTCCTGTCAGCGCTTCCATTTCCACCCCCGTCTGACCCCTGGTTTTCACAGTACACCATCCATAGATCCTGCGCTGTTTTTCGTCCACCCGAAAATCCACTGTACAGCCGGATATCAGCAATGTATGGCACATGGGAATCAGGCGAGAGGTTTCCTTCACCCCCATAATGCCCGCTACCCGGGCCACTCCCAACACATCTCCTTTAGCCATGGTCCGCTGCTGTATGGCATCGATAATCTTCTGATTCACCTGAATAAATCCGGAGGCCACCGCACTCCGGTATGTTTCCTGTTTTCCCGTTACATCCACCATTACGGCGTTGCCCTCTTCATCAAAATGGCTGAAATCTTTCTGCATATTTTCACCTCTTGCTTGAGTATACCGCCATACGTTTCCAATGACAAGCTGCTTTTCTCCCTTTTCAACAATATTTTCGCTTTTTCTCTGTGTAGATTCCATAAAAATAAGAATATTTCCACAATGTCATTGACGCTTCCAACAATTTGTGCTAAGATAAACAGGAATCAGAAAAGTAAAAGGTTCCGATAACTGACGGATATGTGATATAACACAGGGAAGTCGGAATCCATATGGAGTCGACCGTCTGGGCAGCAATGTATTTTACATTTGCTGCATTTTTTTTATCCGGAATGGATTTTCCTGTCTGCAGGGAACCATCGAGGATAACCGGACAGTTTCCGGGGGGCTGCGGAATCTTTGCTTTTATGGCCATTCGGCCAAACAGATGAAACCCTGAAAGGGTAACCTCTATGGCCATCCGGCCAAACAGATGAAAGGAGAGATTTTCACTATGGGCTACAAATCTGACATTGAAATCGCACAGGAGTGCGAAATGCTCCCGATC
>CBJMC01400__coassemble_1916_pt1 | contig 10450 bp, 12 predicted proteins | sample CBJMC01400__metabat2_low_PE_039 | metagenome-assembled genome bin CBJMC01400
AGTATCAGCAGCGGGAGAAGTCAATTCCCGCCCGGCAAAGGAGGATCATTTTATGAGTAAGAAAGTTGTTGTAATTACGGGAAGTCCCAGAAAAGACGGAAACAGTTTTGCCATGACGGACGCATTTATCCGGGCGGCCGAAGAAAAGGGACACAGTGTCACGAGATTTGACGCGGCCCAGAAGAATGTGGGCGGCTGCCATGCCTGCGAGACCTGTTACAAAACAGGCAAGGCATGTTCCTTTGACGATGATTTCAATGAGATTGCGCCTGCACTGCTGGAGGCGGATGTGGTGGTGTTTTCCATGCCGGTGTACTGGTATTCCATTCCGGCCCAGATCAAGGCGGTCATTGACAAAATGTATTCCTTCTGTGTGGCAGGCAAGGACATTGCCGGCAAGGAGTGTATGCTGATTGCCTGCTGTGAAGAGGATGACCAGTCGGTTCTGGACGGCGTGCGGATCCCCATAGAACGGACGGCGGCACTGGTGAAATGGCACATGGCGGGAGAAGTGCTGGTTCCCGGGGTGCTGAACGTGGGTGATATTGAAAAGACCGATGGCTGCCGGCAGGCGGCGGCTCTGGCAGAAAAACTTTGAAGGAGTGTCCGGTATGAGTAAAAAGATTGTTATTTTAAATGGTAGTCCCCGGAAGAAAGGAAATACCTCTCTGTTGGTAAAGGCATTTACCGAAGGGGCCCAGAGCGCGGGAAACACGGTCACGGAATTCTTCCTGGATGGGATGGAGATCCACGGATGCAAGGGATGTTTCGGAGGACACAGCAGCCGGGAATGTCCCTGTGTGCAGAAGGATGATATGGCCCGGATTTACCCGGCTGTGAAGGAGAGCGATGTGGTGGTGCTGGCGTCGCCGCTGTATTATTGGAACCTGAGCGGCCAGCTCAGGACGGCGTGTGACCGGCTGTTTGCCCTGGAGGAAGGAGACGGAAATCTCCTGCGGGGCCATGACAGGGCTTCCGCGCTTCTCATGGCGGCGGAGGGAAATGGATTTGCGGATGCGGTGCTGTATTACGATCATCTGATGGAGCATCTGCGCTGGAAAAATCTCGGTCACGTTCTCGCCGGCGGAAATATGAACGTGGGAGATGTGGAGGGCAAGCCGCAGATCCGGGAGGCTTATGAACTGGGGAGATCGATTCAGTAAGCATATTTGCCTGCATCTTAACCTTTCCTTAGTACTTTTTTTGCGATTTATTTGTACCTTTCCGCTATCATAATTACAGAAAATCAAACCAGGACCCCGGAAGAACCTCATCGGAACGCTTCCGGGGCCGGTTTATGCGGAAAGGAAAAGTATCATGAACAGAAAATTATCCACCCCCAAAACCATATCCGGAATCGTGGCCGCCCTTCTGGTGCTGATTGCGGCCCAGAGTTCGGCGCTGGTCGCCGGAGAAATACTGCTGCGTCAGGGCATCCCCGGCGCCATCTGCAACGTGATCATTGGTGTCATTTACGCGGCACTGGTCTGTGGGCTGGCGGCCCTGGTGTGCGGAAAACTTCTGAAGGTTTCCATGCGCAAAATGCGTCTGCCCGGATTTTCCGTCAGGCCCATCTGGCTGGCCGCGGCGGTTTTCATGCCGCTGCTTCTGCTGTGCTGCTGCAGGATCGCCGGCGGGCATTGGGAAAGGAATTTCCCGACTGCCGGGGAAGCCTGGGCCATTGTCACCGGGGCGGTGGTTTTCTATGGATTTGCCGCGGGGCTGGTGGAGGAGATCGTTTTCCGGGGATTGATCATGGGCTGCCTGGAAAAAAGGCTGGGCGTCCCAACGGCTGTGCTGCTGCCCTCCCTGCTGTTTGGGGCGGTTCATATCATCGGAAATGATCTGGATCCGGTCAGCGCCCTGTAGGTGCTGGCGGCGGGGAGCATTGTGGGAATTCTGTTTTCCCTGATTGCCCTGGAGAGTGGTTCGGTCTGGAACAGCGCCCTCGTCCACGGCGTCTGGAATCTGGCGGTGGTGGGAGGAATCTGGCAGATCGGAACCGCAGCGAATCCGGAGGCCATATTCAGTTTTGTGCTGGACAATACATCCTTCTGGATTTCCGGAGGGGAGTTCGGCATCGAGGCGTCGGTGCTGTCGGTGGGCATATACCTGGCGTTCAGTGTTCTGGCAGCGCTGCGGATGAAAAAGAAAGCGGCAGTTTAGCCATCAGATTCCGAGAACAGAAAAAACAGCGCCGCCGGAAGTCTTTTGACAGTCCGGGGCGCTGTCTGTCCCTGTCAGGAACGGGATTCTTCCTGCTGGAAATCCCGCAGCTGCCTTGTGAGAAAGGTGCTGGTGATATCATAGATGGAATACCGGGGAGGCCGGATCCGGGCCATCTCCATGGCTTCCTTCTGCTTTGGGGTGGCAGAGGTATAGGGATAGATCCCAAAAAGAAACGGAAAAAGCATATACAGGAATTCCTGTCTGTCGGCGGCGGTCATACGCGGGAAAAATTTCTCCAGGCAGCGCGTCACGGACTGCAGAGTTTCCGCATATGCTTTTTTAAATGCCACCAGATTCTCCATGCGGCTGCCGCCCTCCAGATCGTAAAGATTCATGGCCATCAGCTTCAGCATACATTCCCGCTTTTCCAGTGAACGCGCCACCGCATCCGCGAATCCGGCGGCAGTGAGCGCGTCATTTTTTTGATAAATATCCTCCAGATCCGCGGCCCACGCCTCATGCTCCCGCTGGAGCAGAGCCAGAAAGATTTCCTCCTTTGTCTGAAAATAATTGTAGATGGAGGTACGGGTAAAAGAAGTTTTTTCTCCGATATCCCCGAGGGTAATCTCCCGAAATCCCATGGTCTCGTAAAGGGAGGCGCAGGCGTTGATGATCTCTTCTTTTCTTGAGGATACAAATTCCTCTGAACATTTGGGCATCTGTTTTGTCACCCGTTCAATATATTTTTTGCCCATCCGGCAGCGCTGGATCCGTTCAGAAGCTGCCCCTGCTTCCAGTTGGCTACAGGGCAGTGCTCCTGCAGGCTTTTCTGGGCTTTGGAAATGCCGCTTCCGCCGGAGGTGGCAAAGGGAATCAGGGTTTTTCCGGAGAAATCATAGCTGTCCAGGAAAGTGTCCACAATCCGGGGCTCCACATACCACCAGATGGGGAATCCGATCAGAATCGTATCATACTGATCCATCCCGTTTACCTGGCCTTCAATGGCCGGCCGGCAGGCGGGATCGTTCATTTCCAGGGTGCTGCGGCTTTTTTTGTCCATCCAGTCCAGATCCTCGGGGGAATAGGGCTGTGCGGGGCGGATTTCATACAGGTCAGCGCTTGCGGCATCCGCCACCTCCTTTGCCACGCGGGCGGTGACGCCGCTGGCAGAAAAATAAGCAACCAGTGTCTTACTCATCACGTTCACTCCTTTAATTTTACAGTTCAATCAGTTCATATTCCCGGCTTCCGTATCCCAGGTCAGCGGCCGCCTCAATGGTATGGATACCGTTGCGGCTGTTTACCCGCTCCATAAAATGCTCTTTGCCCGGATCGTCAGAGTTGACCACCAGGTCGATGCAGGCCTGATCAATGGCCACCGGATCCAGGGATGCCAGAATACCGATGTCTTTCATGCAGGGATCCTCCGCCACCGCACAGCAGTCGCAGTCCACGGAAAGATTCTTCATCACATTGATAAAGGCAATCTTGCCCTGGAAATGTGCCACCACGCTGGAAGCGGCATCTGCCATGGCCTCCGGGAAGACCACGCTGCTGGCATGCTTCTGCCAGGTCTCGAACCGGTCATCGGTGGCTCCCGCGGAATGGATCAGCGCTTTGCCCGCCCGGGAAGCGCAGCCGATGGAGAGCTGCTTGAGGGCTCCGCCGTAGCCGCCCATGGGATGGCCTTTGAAATGGGCCAGCACCAGCATGGAATCATAGTTGACAATATTTTTGCCCAGATGATTTTCTTTCAGAACTTTGCCGTTGGAAATGGGCCAGATCACATCCGGACCCTCCGCGTCCATCAGATCCACCGGGAAATACTTTGTCCAGCCGTGCTCCTCCAGAAGCTTCCGGTGGGAATCCGTGTTATCGCGGACGCCGGTGGTGGCGTCTCCGTAGGCCGTGTTGCACTCCACAATGGTGCCCTGTACCTCATCCACCATGGGCTTCCAGAACTCCGGATGCAGGAAATTCTGATTGCCCTTCTCACCGGAATGTACCTTCACCGCCACTTTTCCGGGAAGCGAAACGCCCAGTGCATGATAAAGCTTCACCACAGCCTCCGGGGTGATTTCCCGTGTAAAATAAACCTTTGATTTCATAGATGGCCCTCCTTTTTTGTGTTGCTGACACAATGTCAGCGTTTATGGTATTACCATAACACAAAACTGACATCGTGTCAATTTGGTTCGCATAATGGAAAAAGGCAGCAGTTTCGGCAGGCGCCAGGCTGCGGGAAGCGCAGCTTGTGTGCATGTTTTCGTGACAGCGAAGCCGGAAGGCTAAAATGTTACGAAAATTGTCGATTTCTCAGTCCCGCGATTGACAAGGCATTGCCCGTGTGATATAATGCCGTCAATTAAAGATGATAGAGGTGCAGAACTCATGAGTATTCCTGCGGAGGCGCTCAACCGTCCGCGAAACAGGGAGAAAGGGAGTTTTGCCGAAATGGAACACTGGATTGAGAAGCGTTCTGTTGGTCGGCAGGAGAAGATGTTGCCGACTGTCACGGTATGTGGAGCGCTATCGTCCTTCCCAATGTGTTTTTCGGATGGAAAACGGCTATGGCGTTGTGCGCTGTGGCCGTTTTTAATTTTTGACAATGAAAAGTTCGCACGTCGTGCTTTTTATTGTCTCATACCAGGGAAAAGTCAGTGAAATATGCTTTCTCCCGGATTTATACAAAGGCATAAAGCCTGAGGATGTTTATTAAAAAGGAAAGGGGAACTTATTATGAAGAAAAAAATGATTGCGCTGCTTTTAATGCTGGCACTGACGGCGTCCATGGGCGGATGTGGAAGTGCAGATGGTTCAGGTACTTCCGGCACTTCAGAGACTTCAGAGGCTTCTGATGCCGCGGAGGGAGAAGGAACTTCCGGTGTGGAAGACGGTGTACTCACCATTGCCATGGAGTGCGCTTATGCTCCTTATAACTGGACGCAGACAGATGATTCCAACGGAGCAGTGCCCATCAAAGATTCTAATGAATACGCCAATGGCTACGATGTGATGATGGCAAAGAAAATCTGCGAGGCCAACGGCTGGGATCTGGAGATTGTCCGCACCGACTGGGATTCCCTGGTACCCGGTGTGCAGACCGGAATTTATGACGCGGTTATCGCCGGACAGTCCATGACCGAAGAGCGTATGCAGCAGGTGGATTTCGCGGGACCGTATTTCTATGCCTCCATCGTTTGCGTCACCAAAGCGGACAGCCCTTATGCCACGGCGACCGAACTGAGCGATCTGTCCGGCGGAACCTGCACGGCGCAGATTGCCACCATCTGGTATGATTCCATGCTGCCCCAGATCAAGGACGCGAAGATTCAGACCGCCGCGGAGACCGCGCCTGCCATGCTGACCGCGCTGGAGACCGGCGTCGTTGATTATATCTGTACCGATATGCCCACAGCCATGGGCGCGGTGGCCGCTTACCCTGACATGGTGATTCTGGACTTCTCCGACAGCGATGACGGATTCCAGGTGGACGAGGGGGAAGTCAATATCGGAATTTCCATGCGAAAAGGAAATACAGAACTGAAGGAAGCCATCGACGGTGTGCTTGCCGATATGACAGAAGATGACTTCACCGAGATCATGAACGAGGCGATTGCCGTTCAGCCACTGAGTGAAGAATAAATGAAATTCCCCTGCGGGGATACCTTTATGGCCATTCGGCCAATAATAATGAAAGGAGCGAATCCTCATGAATCGACTGACTCAATTGGGCGCGGATATGGTCAGCCTCTGGGGTACATACTGGGAAAGCTACCTGAACGGTATCAAAAATACGCTGATCCTGGCCCTGGTGGCGACTCTGATCGGATGCCTGATCGGATTTATCTGCGGAATCCTGCAGACGATTCCGTATGCGAAGACGGATTCTCTGGTGAAACGGTTTTTCCTGAAGCTGATCCGGGTGATTATCCGGATCTATGTGGAGGTTTTCCGGGGAACTCCCATGGTACTGCAGGCAGTATTTGTATATTACGGACTTCCGTATTTTACCAACAATACTCTGATGTTCAACAACATCTGGGCGGCCGCGATTCTGGTGGTGTCCATCAATACAGGAGCTTACATGGCTGAGACTGTCCGGGGCGGCATCATGTCGGTGGACAGCGGACAGACAGAGGGAGCCAAGGCAATCGGAATGAATCATTTTCAGACGATGGTGTATGTGATTTTTCCTCAGGCCTTAAGGAATATTACCCCCCAGATCGGAAACAATTTTATTATCAATGTGAAGGATACCTCTGTGATGTTCATTATCTCCTTCACGGAGTTTTTCGCGGTTCACAGAGCGGCGGTGGGAGCCACCTATCAGTATTTCCCCTCCGCAACCATCGAGATGATCGGTTATCTGTGCATGACACTGATTGCATCCTTCCTGCTGCGGAGAATGGAGAAATGGCTGGAGGGCTCTGACAGCTATGAGCTGGCGCAGGCGGATCAGCTGGTAATGTCGGCGGGTACTTACAGTTATCCTGACCGGGGAACACCCTTTGATGAGAAAAGCAAAGAATACAAAGATCAGGGGAATGGAAAGCCCGGGCGGGATGGACACGGCAGAAACAGGAGGAAAAAGTGATGAGCGACGCGATTTTAGAGGTGCGGCATTTATCCAAGGCCTTTGGGAATAATACGGTCCTCAGGGATATTGATTTTACGGTGCGCCCGGGAGATGTGACCAGTATCATCGGCGCTTCCGGATCCGGCAAATCCACCTTGCTGCGGTGTATCAACCTGCTGGAGACGCCCACCGGCGGAGAGATTCTTTTTCACGGGAAAAATGTTACCGGAAAGGGTGTGAATGCATCCGGTTACCGGGCAAAGGTAGGCATGGTATTCCAGTCCTTTAACCTGTTCAACAACATGACGGTACTGGAAAATTGTGTGATCGGCCAGGTAAAGGTGCTGAAAAAGGACAAAGAGACCGCCAGAAAAAATGCCCTTAAATATCTGGACCGGGTGGGGATGACACCCTATATCAACGCGAGACCGCGGCAGATTTCCGGTGGACAGAAACAGAGGGTTGCTATTGCCCGCGCGCTGGCCATGGAGCCGGAGGTGCTGCTGTTTGACGAGCCCACCTCCGCGCTGGATCCGGAGATGGTGGGCGAGGTGCTGGACGTAATGCAGAGTCTGGCATCGGATGGAATGACCATGCTGGTGGTGACCCATGAAATGGCATTTGCAAGGGATGTGTCCAACCATGTGGTATTCATGTCGGAGGGTGTGATTTGCGAGGAAGGAGATCCAGGACAGGTCTTTTCCAACCCTGTACAGCAGCGTACAAAAGAATTTCTGGCCCGCTTTGCCAAGGGATAAAACAAAATAACGATATAAACGAAACCCGGCCCGGAGGCGAAAAGTCCCATTGAAACGGCCGGGTTTCTATGCTATAGTGGCCATAGAGAAAATATCTGTTGCGCCGCGGGCGGTACGCTCTGCCATGGTCGGAAAAAACGGCAGAGCCTGAAATTTCGGATGCGCAAAAACGGCAGAAGAACCAGGAGGAAAAGGAATATGAAACTCTCACGAGACGGAATCAGAGAAAAAACAGAATGGAATGACGCAGGCATAGCGCTGCCCGGCTACGATGTGGACGCGGCCGCCAAAAAGGCCAAAGAGGCACCTCGCTGGGCGCATTTCGGAATCGGAAATATTTTCCGTATTTTCATCGGGGGAATTGCCGACGGGATGCTGGAAAGCAAAGATCTGGATACGGCACTTACCTGCGTGGAAACCTTTGATTACGATGTGGTGGACAAAATCTACCGCCCCTATGACAACCTGGGACTCAGCGTCATTCTCCGTGAGACCGGAAAAAGAGATTATAAGGTGCTGGGATGCTTTGGAGAGGCGGTTCGCGCGCAGGCGGATGATCCGCAGCAGTGGGACCGGCTGAAGGAGATTTTCGCATCCCCCTCTCTGCAGCTGGTATCCTTTACTATCACGGAGAAGGGCTACGCGCTGACCAATGCTGCCGGAAAGTATTTCCCCTTTGTACAGGCGGATATCGACAACGGCCCGGACAAAGTCACCGGCGCCATGGGTGTGCTGACCGCCATGCTGCTGGAGAGGTACCGTCACGGGAAGACTCCTCTGGCGCTGGTTTCCATGGACAACTGTTCTCAGAACGGAAGTCTGCTGCGCCGCTCCGTTCTGACCATGACAGAGGAATGGCAGAAAAAAGGGTATGTGGACGAAGGATTTGCCACTTATGTGGCGGATGAAGCGGTCATCGCTTTTCCCTGGACCATGATCGACAAAATCACCCCCCGGCCCAATCCCGATATTGCCGCGGATCTGGAAGCGCTGGGTGTGGAGAATATGCAGCCAATTGAAACCTCCAGGCGTACTTATATCGCTCCATTTATCAACGGAGAGGATCCCCAGTATCTGGTTATCGAGGACCGGTTCCCCAACGGCCGTCCGGCGCTGGAAAAGGGCAAGGGTGTTTATCTGGGTGACCGGGAGACTGTGAACAAGTCGGAGCGGATGAAGGTTACCGCGCTGTTGAACCCGGTACATTCCGCGGTGGCGCCGCTGGGCGTTCTTCTGGGCGAAGAGTATTTCGCCCATATGATCAACCATGATCCGAAGCTGATGAAGCTGGCGAAGATGGTGGCTTACACGGAGAGCATGCCCATGATTTCGGATCCCGGGATTATTAATCCGAAAGACTTTGCCGATGAATTGTTCCAGGTGCGTTTCGTCAATGAGTACCTTCTGGATACCAACCTGCGTATAGTCACCGATGAGTCTCAGGGGCTGGGTGTCCGTTTCGGGGAAACCATCAAAGCATATACGGCCAGATACGGCAGCGCCGGTGAGCTGACGGCCATTCCGCTGGGAATCGCCGGGTGGCTGCGCTATATGATGGCGGTGGACGATGAGGGAAATTCCTATGTGCTGGCTCCGGACCCCATGGCCGGGGAGATGACGGAGGCGCTGAAGGACGTGGTGATCGGAAATCCGGAAAGCCTGACGGATCAGTTGAGACCCATCCTTTCCAACGAGAAGATTTTCTTCACGGATCTGTACGCGAATGGTCTGGGGGAGAAAATCGAGGAGATGTTCCGGGAAATGATCGCGGGAAAAGGCGCTGTGCGGGCGACGGTTTACAAATATATGTGATACCGGGCCGGGGAGTGCCGGAGTTTTCGCATACAAATATAAAAAAGCAGCGGGAAAAGCCGAAACACGGATCCGGGCAGGTGTCTGGATTCGTGTTCCGGCTTTTTCGCTGTGCGGGTTTCCCGCGGAGCTTTCTTATACGGGGCTTTCTGCTCTGCTGTGCAGGACGAAGTGGTTTTTCCGCACGGTCAGTATTCCTTCTTTCTGCATTTTTCCCAGCTCTTTGGATAAGGCGCTCCGGTCCACGTTCAGGTAATCGGCCAGCTGCTGCCGGTCGAAGGGAATATCAAATTCCTGTGAACGGTTCTGCAGGGACACGGAGTTCAGATAGGCCATTACCCGTCCGCGGATGGTTTTGGGGGCGGTGTGGAAATTTCTGCCGGAAAGCAGCAGATTTTTCCGGGAGGAGATTACCAGAAGATTGGCAATCACTTTTACAGCCCAGGGGTGGCGGCTGTTTCGAAGCTGGCGGATGCTGCCGATCCGGAAGAAGAGAATCCGGCAGTCTTCTTTGGCGACCACATCCACCAGCAGTGGTTCCTCTTCCAGAAGCGCATAGGTTTCCGCAAAAAACTGTCCGCTTTCCGCATGGCTTAAAATGGTGCGGTTGCCCCACAAATCGTTGTTTTCAATGGTGACGCTGCCGGAAAGCACCAGTCCCAGGCTCTGGGTGACGCTGCCCGCATGGAGGATCATCTCCCCTTTCCGGAAGAATTTTTCTGCCGCCTCCAGGGCGGTCAGCGCCAGGGAAACCTCCTCTTTGCTCATTCCCTGAAACAAGCCTGTTGTCTGAAGCATTTTTATATCCATAAGCGAACTCCGATTTCCTGTAAAATGTGTCTGTAACCACAGAATTTCTGCTTTCAATGTAATAGGATGGAGGCATAAAGTCAAGGAGGGAATATAAAAATGATCAGAAAAATTATTCATATCGATGAGGAAAAATGCAACGGATGTGGGATCTGCGCCGCGGCCTGCCATGAGGGGGCGATCGCCATGGTGGACGGCAAGGCCAAGCTGACGAGGGAGGATTTCTGCGATGGCTTTGGTGACTGCCTGCCAGGCTGTCCCACCGGCGCCATCCGGTTTGAGGAGCGGGAAGCGCCGGCCTATGACGAGGCGGCGGTGAAAG
>CBJMC01400__coassemble_1942_pt1 | contig 10324 bp, 6 predicted proteins | sample CBJMC01400__metabat2_low_PE_039 | metagenome-assembled genome bin CBJMC01400
GGGAAGATGGGAGGAATACCATTGAAAAAGAGGACGAAGAAACTGGTAATAACGGGAGTGGTTGTCGTGGGAGCCGTGATGGCGGCAGCGGCGGGAACGCTCCTTTATCTGAATCTGCGGGAGAAGACAGAGCAGCCGGAGCTGCTGTTTACGGCGTATTTCCGGGCCCTTTCCCAGCAGGATTATGAGGCCATGTACAGCCAGCTGTCCGCCGAAAGCCGCGAGGCGGTGGATCAGGAGCGGTTTGTGGAGCGCAATCAGAAGATTTACGAGGGAATCGAAGCGGAAAATCTGGAGATTTTTTCGGAAGAGCGCCGGGAAGGGGAAGATGGACAGGTGGTAATTCCCTATACCATTTCCATGGACACGGTGGCGGGGCCGCTGACGCTTTCCAATGAGGCGGTTTACACCGAGGAGGAAGGAGAGTACCGGCTGGAATGGACGGATGCCATGATTTTTGCGGATCTGACGGCCTCTGACACGGTACGGGTGTCCCGGGATGAGGCCGGGAGGGGAAGTATTTACGACCGGAACGGCGTGATGCTGGCGGGCCCCGGACTGGCGTCCTCCGTGGGGCTGGTGCCGGGGAAGATGGCGGAGGATCCCACTGCGGATCTGGAGACGCTGGCCAATCTTCTGGGTACCACGGCGGAGGATATTCAGGAGGAGCTTGACGCCTCCTGGGTGCAGGAGGACAGTTTTGTGCCCCTGAAAACCATGGAGAAGGTTTACGACACGGAGATTGCCTCCGGGCAGGCGGACGAGGAGACCGCGGCCCTGTGGCAGCTGCAGCAGCAGATGCTGGAGATTCCCGGCGTGATGATCTCCGATGTGGAGGTGCGGGTATATCCGCTGGCAGAGGCGGCTTCCCATCTGGTGGGCTATGTGCAGAATATCACCGCGGAGGAGCTGGAGGAACACGCGGGGGAGGGATATTCCTCCTCCAGCGTCATCGGAAAAAGCGGCCTGGAGAGTCTTTATGAGACGCAGCTGAAGGGCAGCGACGGCTACACCATTTCGATTGTGGATGAAAACGGGGAGACTAAAGAGGTGATCGCCGCCCTGCCGAAGCAGGACGGGGAGGAGATTCATCTGACCATCGACGCCCATCTGCAGCAGCTTCTGTATGACCAGATGAAGGATGACAAGGGCACCGCGGCGGCCATCCATCCCCAGACCGGCGAGGTGCTGGCGCTTCTGAGTACGCCGGGCTATGACAACAATCTGTTTGTCCGGGGCATGAGCCAGGCGGAGTGGGACGCCATCAGCCAGGATGAGAGAAGTCCCATGCAGAACCGGTTCCGGGCTGTCTGGTGTCCGGGATCGTCGCTGAAGCCGGTGACCGCGGCCATCGGCCTGAACACGGGAACCCTCACCGCCCAGGAGGATCTGGGGGCTGACGGTGACCGGTGGCAGAAGGATGCCAGCTGGGGGGATTATTATGTGACCACCCTGCATCCCTGCCAGAACGCGGTGATGGAGGAGGCCATGATCCTTTCCGACAACATTTATTTCGCGAAGGCGGCGCTCAGGATCGGGGCGGATACGCTGGCCGGCCAGCTTACGGCTCTGGGTTTTGGGGAGGAGATGCCTTTTGACTTCGGCCTGACGGCTTCCCAGTACAGCAACGGGGAGGGCTTCTCGTCGGAGATCCAGCTGGCGGATTCCGGGTACGGACAGGGCCAGATGCTGGTAAATCCGCTGCATATGGCTTCCATCTACTCGGCTTTTTCCAACGACGGAAACATGGTGCTTCCTTATCTGATTGCCGGGACAGAAACCTCCTGGTGGAAGGAAGGCGTATTTACGCCGGAGGTGGCCCAGGCGGTGGAAGATATGATGGTGCAGGTCATTGAAAATGAAAACGGCACCGGCCACGGGGCCAGAATTGAGGGGCTGTCCCTGGCGGGAAAGACGGGAACCGCGGAGATCAAGGATTCCCAGGATGATACCACCGGAACGGAGCTGGGATGGTTTAACGTGTATACCACGGAAGCGGAAAATCCGGTGCTTCTGGTCAGCATGATTGAAGATGTGAAGGACCGGGGCGGCAGCGGTTATGTGGTGGATAAGATCCGCCAGGTGCTGGAATCCTATTATCAATAGGAAAATTGGAGAAAATATATCATTTCCGTGTAAAACATATTTTACCGTATTTACATTTTCTTCGGAAATCCTTATAATGGGAGACAGCAAAGAAAGAATGCAAAGGATTTCAGAGAAATGCACAAGGAACAGTATTTATACAGAACCGTTTATGATGACTTGCGGAAAAAAATTCAGGAGGGTGAGCTGGCTGCGGGGCAGAAATTGCCGCCGGAGCAGGAGATGTCCCAGACTTACGGGGTCAGTGCTATTACTGTGAAAAAAGCGCTGAGTATGCTGGCTGCGGATGACCTGGTCCGACGTGTGAGAGGAAAGGGAAGTTTTATTACCGGAGAGGAAGAGCGGAAGGGAGGCATACAGTCCCGCGGAAAAGAAAAACAGCCGTTGATCGGAGCGATTTTTGAACATATCAGTTCCAGTTTCGGGTTGGAACTGCTCTATGAGATGGAGCGTATTGCCCGGCAGGAGGGTTACCGGCTTTTCCCCTGTTTCTCTTACGGGGACCGGAAGCTGGAGACGGAAACCATCCGGTGTCTGACAGATATGGAGGTGGCCGGGATGCTGATTATGCCTGCCCACGGAAGGCATTACAGCCGGGAGATCCTGCGGCTGGTGCTGGCGGACTTCCCGGTGGTGCTGGTGGACAAGAAAATGGAGGGCATCGCCGTGGCTTCCGTCCGCACCAACGGGGAGGAGGCCATGCAGCAGCTGGTGCATTATCTGGCAGAGCGGGGAAGAAAACAGATTGCTCTGGTGACGGTGGAGGAGGTGGGAACCTCCACGCTGATTGAGCGGAGAGCCGGATTTTACCAGGGTATGGAGGCGGAAGGGCTGATCCCCTGTCCGGAATGTCGTCTTCCGTATCTGAACTATGAAAATCCCTTTCAGGTGTACGGGGAAGTTTACAGGGAACAGATCCGCCAGTATCTGAAGGCCTGGCGGGGAAGTCTGAACGGGATTGTCTGCGCGGAGTACGGCGTGGCCATGGAGGTGACCGCCGCGCTGAAGGAACTCGACTGCGGGGACGCCATCGAGGTGTGCTGTATCGATGAAAATTATATCGGACCTGGCCAGTACCGGCTGACTCATGTGAAGCAGGACGAAAAAAAGATGGCGGGCTGTGCTATGGACCTGCTCCTGAAGAAAATCCGGGGAGAAGAGCTGGAAAAAGAAAATTATCTGATCCCGGGTATTTTCCGGAAACGCCCGGAAGAAAAATAAAATAAAGACAGTGAACTGCAGAAATCCGGAAGGAATCTTTCTATATGGAGGATCCCTTCCGGATTTTTTGCGCGAAGTAACAGGGCTGAAGAGAATTGCCGGAGCCGGACGCAGTATTATGGGAAACTAAAATATGTTTTACAATAAAATATATTTTTCTGTATTAAATATATTTAACGTAGATATTACTTTTCCATGATAGATGGGATAAAGTATAAATGATAGAATATCCATGGAGCTTAGGAGAAAAGACTGAAAGTGAGGAGGGTATATGCGGAACAGCTTCGGCAATTTTTCACAAAACGGAGGATAAAAAATAGTAGAAACCGATAAAAATATAATATACTATTTACAAAGAATAAAAAGTATATTATCATAAACTTACAAACCGAAGAAATAAGGGAGGAAAACGTGTATGAAATTCAAAAGAGTCTGTGCCATACTTCTGACAACGGTTATGATGATGGGAACCATGGCTGCCTGCGGCAGCAGTGACGGACAGAGTTCCGGATCTGATGCTTCCGCGCAGGAGAGTACAGGAGATTCCGCAGAAGCGCAGGATGCATCCGCCGAGGATGGAGAAGAGGCAGATACGGAATCTGCCGGCGGAACCGTCAAGATGCTGGTAAGCGTTACCGGAGGAAAAGACGATGAGGAGATGCAGCTTTTCGAGCAGGCCATGGAAGAGGCTACCGGCCTGGATATTCAGATCGAAAAGCCGGCTTCCGATTACGATCAGGTAATGATGCAGAAGCTCAGCGGCGGCGAGGTGTATGACCTGATTTATGTGGGCGCCAGCCAGTACGCCAGCCTGGTGGATCAGGAGGCCTTGCTGGATATTACGGATTATGTGAAGAACTCCGAGATCCTTTCCAATAACATTGATCAGAGTGAGTGGGACGACATCACCATCGATGGAAAGATCTACGCGGGCTTCAACAAGAAAGAAGTTCACCGTGTGGTGGCGCTGAACAACACGCTGCTGAAAAAGGCAGGCATCGATTACAAGAGCATCGATCCCACCATGGACGGATATTATGAAGTGTTCCAGAAGATGAAAGAGGTCAGCGAGACCGACAACTTCTATCCCTTCAATGTGGTTATGAAGGAAGCCTGGGATCTGCAGCCCTGGTTCTCGGCGGTAGGTCTGAAGACCGGCGTGCAGCTCAACGAGGACGGAAAGAAATATGTGCCCATCTCCACCGATGAGGCTGCTCCGGTATGGGAGTGGTTCAAGAAGCTGTATGACGACGGCCTGATGGATCCCTCCGCATTCGTGGACGGAACCTCTGAGATGAGAGACAAGATGGGAGCTTCCTCTCAGCAGACCGGAGTAACGGTGGACTGGGCAGCCTGGGTTGGTCTGCACAACGCCAACGCCCAGAGCGAGGGCCTGACCACCGATGATTACGAGGTAGTATCCCTTCCCGGACTGGAGACCCCGGACGGCAGCTACATGCTGGGTAAAGGAAGCGCCAGCCTGTTCGCGGTACCGGCCAACGCGCAGAATGTAGAGGGAGCCATCAAGGTTCTGGAGTATTTTGCCACGCAGGAAGGCGGCGAGCTGCTGTCCATCGGTATCGAGGGCTATGACTACAATGTTGAGGGAGACACCTATACCCAGACCGAGATCGGAGCCGCTCACGCCAACGATCACGGAGCGCCTGTGCCCATCTACAAAGACTTTGTAAATCCGCTGGGATACAATCCGGGTATGGAAGAAGCGCTGAGCTACGGCGACTACGCCACCATCGAGATGACGATTCCCAATGAGACAGATTACAAAGAGATCGTCGGAAAATGGGGTATCCAGATCATCCGCGGCGAGTCTTCTGTTGAGGACGGACTGGCAGGAATGCGCGCGGAGCTTCTGGAGCGTGGTGTGACAGAGGTATAAAAAACAGAATCTGCGGAAGGATCCGGCGGCAGAAGTCTCCGGATGAATCAGCAAATGACCGCAGAAGAAGAACAGATAAAAAGTCTGCAGCAGACGGGCGCCCAGGATGCGGCGCCCGTTGTCGCAGCAGGGTGGGCCGCAGAGCCCTGGAGGAATGAACATGAAAGATAAAGGAGTTACCTGGAAAAAGGTAAAACGCTACCGGGGCATTTATCTGATGCTGCTGCCGGTGGTGGCGTATTTTCTTGTGTTTTCCTATTATCCCCTGTTTCTGGGACTGGTAAACAGCTTTCATAAGGTGAAGCTGCTGGGAGGCTCCCAGTTTGTGGGACTGGAAAATTATCAGGAGGTGGCCCAGAGCGCCCAGTATCAGCAGGCGCTGGTCAACAGCCTGATTGTGGGCATCGGGACGTTTTTGCTGCAGTTTGTCTGGGGACTTGCCATCGCCCTGTTTCTCAATGAAGTAAAGAATAAAGTGGTCAAGTCTCTGATTCAGACAGTGACCTATATTCCGTACCTGCTGTCCTGGGCCGTGGTGGGCGGTCTGTGGATCACGATTTTCTCCCCCACCGGTATGATCAACGGTATCCTGGAGATGATTCAGGGAGCCGATTATCAGCCCATTGTATTTATGTCGGAGCCGGCTTTTGCCAGGGCTATCATGATTTTCACCGGCGCCTGGAAGGGCGCGGGATATTTTGCGGCGCTGTTTCTGGCCGCCATCGTCAGCCTGGACGAATCGCTGTATGAGTCCGCGTAGATTGACGGCGCCACCCGGTGGCAGCAGCTGACCAGGATTACCCTGCCGCAGATTGTCCCCACTATGAAGATCGTCACAGTGCTGAGCGCCATGAGTGTTCTGAGAAATTTCGACCAGATCTTCGTGATGGGAAACGCGTCCATCAATGACAAGGTACAGAACCTTCTGGTGCTGATTTATAACGACGGTATCCTGGAGTTCAATGTGGGAGTGGCCACGGCAGCCGCCACGCTGGTGCTGGTGATTACCATGGTGATTTCCTTTACGGTCCGCAAGCTTCTGCGGTATGATCAGTCGTACGATTAGGAGGAAATGGCATGAGAAAACAGAAAAAAAGTCTTAGAAATGAACTGAACGTGCCCCAGAAGGCGGTAATGTATCTGGTTCTTCTGGTGATCGTGCTGATCATGGCACTGCCCATGTGGAACGTGATTGTGGTTTCCACCTCCTCACGGCTTTCCGCCAGCCAGAGCGGCATCAAGCTGTGGTGGGACTCCTTCAGCCTGGACGGTTATGAGTATGTGTTTACCGTAACGAAACTGCTGCGGCCCTTCCTCAACTCTCTGTTTGTGACCACGGTGGCCACGGTGATCCAGGTAATCCTGTCCTCCTTCGCGGGCTACGTGCTGATTCAGAAGGATCTTCCCTTCCGGGGACTGATTACTTCCTTTGTCATGCTGACCATGATGATCCCCGGCGACCTGACCCTGATCTCCATTTATCAGGTAAACAAACAGCTGGGCCTGCTGAACAGCTATACGGGACTGATTATGAACGGACTGATTTCCGGATTCAGTATTCTGCTGATGCGGAACTACTTTACCACCGTTCCCTATTCCATGGCGGAGGCTGCCAGACTGGATGGCGCGGGAGAAATCCGGATTTTCGCGAAAATGTTCCTGCCCACATCGCTGCCGGGACTTGCCACCGTATTTTTCATGGAGTATGTATCCAAATGGAATTCCATCATGCTGCCGGCAACCCTGATCACCGACCAGGATCTGTACACCCTGCCGCTGATGCTGAAATCCATGATTCAGTCGGATTCTTCCGTGTCGGGAACGGCCATCGCGCCGGATAACGCGGTGATGGCGGCCATCATTATCACCACCGTGCCGCTGCTTCTGATTTACATTTTCGCGCAGAAATACCTGCTGGAGGGCATGAACCTGGGAGCGGAGAAAGGCTGATACGGTTATGAAAGCATTTGAGATTACCTTCGAGAGAATGGTGGAAAAAGGGGAAGAGGGAACGTACTTCCCCGTGGAATTTACGGTGCCGCAGGACGCGGAAAAGCTGGAAATCTGTTATGAATACGCCCGCTATGAGGAGACCGTAAAAGACGGCCGCAGATTTCGCCGGGAAAAGAACATCGTGGATCTGGCGGTCTGCGCTCCCCAGGGCTACATCGGTTCCTCGGGATCGGACAGAACCCGCATCCAGCTGTCGGCATACGGAAGCTCCCAGGGTTTCGCTCCCTGCGAAATCCGCCGGGGCACCTGGCAGGTGATTCTGGGCGCCTACAAAATCAGCCCGGAGGGCTGCCTGGTCCGGTATACGGTGACGGTGTACCCGAAGGAGCTGGGGCTGTACAAAGGCGATACCCATATGCACACGGTGGGATCGGACGGAAACTGCACGCTGGATGAGATCGCCTGGATGGCCGAAAAGCAGGGGCTGGATTATGTGATCGTCACTGACCACAATAATTATGCCCACAACAGCCAGATCAGGCCCCACGCTTCGGTCACCATGATTCCCGGAGCGGAGTGGACTCATTACAAGGGCCATGCGGGAATGTTGGGAGCGGCCCGGCCCTTTGACAATCCTTTCTGCGTCAACACCCCGGAGGAAATGCGGGAAAAATTTGACGAGGCCGGAAAAAGAGGCGCGCTGCGGGTGCTGAACCATCCCTTCTGCCCCAACTGCGGATGGCGCTGGGGAATGGACGCGGTGGAATACGATCTGGTGGAGGTGTGGAACGGAGCCACGCCGGCGCCGGTGAACCTGGAGTGCCTTTCCTGGTGGGAGGAGCAGCTGAAAGCGGGAAAGAAAATTCCCATCACCGGCGGCAGTGATTTCCACCGGACGGAGTTTGGAAGGATGCTGGCGTCTCCCTGCACCTGGCTGTATGCCGCCTCCAGAACGTCGGCGGATCTGCTGGATGCCTTAAAGCGCGGCCACGGATTTATCACTTACGGCCCGGAGGGTCCCGTGCTGCGGGTAGGCCCGGAAGGGTATCTGCCGGGGGATACGGTGCCCCAGGATGCCGAAGTCTCTTTTGTATTTGAGCGCCTGAAGGGCGGTGACGTGATCGCGCTGATCTCCGACCAGGGAGAAGAGCGGATCACCATGGAGGAATTTACCTCAGAATATACCTGCACACGGAAGGTGAAAGGCCTGAAATACCTGCGGGCGCAGGTGTTCCGGCAGCCGGAGCTCATCGGAGGCATGCCGGCGCTGATTTCCAATCCCTTCTATGTGAGCGGACAGGAGGATGGGATTGATTAAGAAAATCATTTTGGTATTTAAGACGCATTTTGACATCGGGTTTACCGATCTGGCGGAAAATGTCATTGACAAATACGCCACTTCCATGCTGGATCAGGTGCTGGAAACCTGCGAGGCCACGGCGGATATGGGACGGCAGAAGTATGTGTGGACCATGCCCTCCTGGCCGCTTGCGGTGATGCTTCAGCGCAGCAGCGGAAGCAGGAAGGAACGGCTGGAAAAGCTGATCGACCAGGGGCAGATTGTCTGGCACGCGCTGCCTTTTACCTCTCACTTTGATTTCTGCGGGCTGCAGGATTACCGGTATGGATTTAACTTTGCCCGCCAGTTATCCCGGCAGTGGAACAAGCCTTTCCCCATCAGCGCCAAGATGACGGATGTGCCGGGCCATGGAGCCATGCTGCCGTCGCTGCTGGCGGAGGCGGGCGTGCGTTTTCTGCATCTGGGAAGCAATGAGTTCCTCAAGCCGCCCAAGGTGCCGGATCTGTTTTTCTGGGAGGCGCCGGATGGCAGGCGGGTGCTGACCATGTACAGCCGGGGCTACGGTTCCGGTCCCATACCACCTGAGGACTGGCCGTATCCGGTGTGGATGGCCATGATGCACACCCATGACAACTGCGGTCCCCAGTCTGCCGATATGATCCGGGGAATGGTGGAGGAGTTGGGAAAGAAATATCCCGGCGCCGAGATTGTCTGCGGAACCATGGATGAGTTCTGCCGGGATCTGGAGCAGGAGGACCTTTCCGGTGTTCCCGTGATCCGTCAGGATCTGGCGGATACCTGGATTCACGGGGTGGGATCGTATCCCGGCCAGGTGCGCGCGGTCCGTCAGGTGCGCAGAGCCATGAACGTGCTGGAAGAGCAGTACCGGCGGGAAAAGGAGACGTTATCCCAAGGGCAGCGTGATCAGGCGGAGGGTCTGATCCGGGAGTGCTATGAGAATCTGATGCTGTTCGGGGAGCATACCTGGGGCCTGGATGTAAAGACCTGGATGGATCCCAACCGGGCCTACTGTCAGGCGGGCTTTCTTGAGCAGAAGGAGAGCGCCCAGGGGAAACGGATGGAGGCTTCCTGGAAGGAGCAGGCTGACCGGGCTGTGCGGGCAGAAGATGCCTGCCGCAGATTCGGGGAGCTGCTGAATGGCTGCGGCATAAAAACTGCTTCCGCGAAGGAAGCGGTTTCGGCAGCGGAAGAAGGAAGTTCCGGCCGTAAGCCGGAGGAGAAACTCTGGCAGAGCGGCAGCGGAGTAGTGGAAAGCCGCGGATACCGGCTGGAATTCGCGCCGGATACGGGAGAGATTCTTTCGCTGGAGGATAAGAGAACCGGCCGCGTGCTGCTGGCCGCCCGCAGAGGGATGCCGGCGGTGTATTACCGCTATGACCGGTACGGAATCGAGGATATGACCCGGTATCTGCGGAAGATGGCAAGACGGTTTTCCGACTGGGGAATCCGGGACAACGGCAAGGACAATTATCCGGAATGTGACCACAAGACGGCCGTGCCGGCGCTGGATCACTGGGAAATCCGGGATGACCGCCTGCTTCTGGTTTACCGCAATGACCGGGATGAGGATACTTACGGCAACGCCGGTCAGGTGACGCTGGCTTTCCGGCTGGGCGAATCACAGGTGGAGCTGGAAGTACAGCTGACGGACAAAGCGGCTTCTCCCTATACGGAAAGCGGCAGCCTGGTGCTGAATCTTCCCATGGATTATCCGGTTTACGGGATCAACAAAAACGGTTACGTGCTGAATCCGGAAAAGGATATCGCGGAATGGGGAAATCATGCCCTGTACTGCCTGGAGAATTTCGTGACGGCGTCAGACAGGG
>CBJMC01400__coassemble_1953_pt1 | contig 10232 bp, 8 predicted proteins | sample CBJMC01400__metabat2_low_PE_039 | metagenome-assembled genome bin CBJMC01400
TTTCCTCCTTCTTAGGCCTTCCCTCTTTATATAACCAGGCTCCCCACCTGATAAATCAGGAAGGTGATCACCCAGGCCACCACCAGCTGGAACAGTGCGGCATACCCGGCCCATTTCCAGCCTCCGGCCTCCCGTTTAATGGTGGCCAGCGTGGCGACACACGGGATATAAAGCAGGCAGAACACCATCAGACAGTAGGCATTCAATGCCCCAAATCCCATACCTCCCAGCACGCCCATCAACGTGGTCATGCCCGTCGGGGAGGTGACATTTCCCACTCCGAACAGTACGGAACAGCTGGACACCACCACTTCCTTGGCGGAAATACCGGCAATCAGCGCCACCACGATCTGCCAGTAGCCCAGCCCCAGCGGTTCAAATACCGGGACGATAAAGCGGCCGATCATAGATCCGAAGCTGTCGCTGATCTCGGTGGTATAGCCATGCACCCCAAAATTAAGGATAAACCACATGATAATGGATGCCACAAAGATCGTGGTTCCCGCTTTTGTGAGATAGTCCTTCACCTTCTCATATACATAAATCCAGATGGTATGCGCGCTGGGCGCTTTGTATTCCGGCAATTCGATCAGCAGGCTGTAATCGGAATTTTTCCTGTTGAACACATGAACCAGAAAGGCTGCCACAATGGCCACCAGCAGTCCCAGCACATACATGGAATAGGCCGCAATCATGGCATGATCCTCGAAAAACATCTGGGAAAACAGCACATAAATGGGCAGCCGGGCGCTGCAGGACATGAATGGCGTCACCATCATGGTGCGGAGCCTGTCCTGTCTGTTCTCCAGCGTTCTGGAGGCCATAATGGCAGGCACGGTACATCCGAAGCCCAGCAGCATGGGGATAAATGCCCGTCCGGACAGTCCCAGTTTTCCCATAATCCCGTCCATCACATAGGCGGCGCGGGACATATATCCGCTGTCCTCCAGGATTCCCAGGGCCAGAAACAGGATGAAAATGTTGGGAAGGAATGTTAAAATTCCGCCCACTCCGGCAATAATACCGTCTGTCAGCAGGGAAATCACCGGCACGCTCACATGGGCGCTCTCCAGAAGACTTCCCACCGAAGAGGAAAGCCAGTCGATGCCCATGCTCAGATAATCCTTCAGCCAGTCTCCGATGGTAAATGTCAGGAAAAAGACAATGGCCATGATTCCCAGAAACGCCGGAAATCCCCAGATCCGGTGGGTCAGAATCCGGTCAATTTTATCCGTGGACTGGGCCCGCTCATCCTTATTTACCAGTACCTCACCAATAATTTCTTCGATAAAATCGTATTTCTCATTGATAATTCTGGACTCATAACTTTTGTCCAGCACCTGCGGAAGATCCAACGGATATCTGGCACAGATTTCCTGATCCTCCTCCAGGATTTTGATGGCATGCCAGCGGCTTTTGGTGATGTCCGGATATTTTTTCTTCAGCGCGTTTTTAATCAGGTCAATCTTATCCTCGATCTCATCACTGTAAACCATGGCAAAATCCTTATGATGATCGTGCAGATGGGTACTTTCCTTCTCCGCTTTGTCATGGTGATGAATCAGCGGCGCCTTCTCGGAAAAATCCTTGTGATGCACCACCGCATGCATCAGAATATCCAGGCCCTTTTTCTTGCGGGCGCTGACGGGGATCACCGGGATTCCCAGCATTTCCGGCAGCCGGTGCAGGTCGATTTCCATGCCCCGCTTTTCCACAATGTCCATCATGTTCAGCGCCATAACCACCGGTTTTCCCAGCTCGATCAGCTGAAGTGTCAGATACAGGTTTCGCTCCAGTGCGGAGGCGTCCACCACATCCACCACCACATCCACATCATCGCTGAAAATGCACTGGCGGGCCACCTTTTCCTCCATGGTGTAGGAGGTCAGGCTGTATGTACCGGGCAGGTCAATCAGCTTCATCTGGTAATCTTTGTACCGGAAGCTTCCCTCCACCTTTTCCACCGTCACCCCCGGCCAGTTGGCCACCTTCAGGTTGGCTCCCGTGTAGGCGTTAAACAGGGTGGTTTTTCCACAGTTGGGATTTCCGATAAATCCCACTCTCAGTTCTTTTCCCATATCTCAGGCCCCCTTTCTGACCTGAATATGGTCTCCGATATACTTTCCCACCGCAAACCGGGTTCCTCTTATTTTAATGATGACAGCACCGTGTTTTTTCTTATTCATCACTGTCACCGAGGATCCCAGCGTAAGTCCCAGCGCTTCCAGCCGCCGTTCCGTCTGAATGGGCAGCTCCACCTGGTCCACCACATAGGTCTGCAATATTTCTCCTTCAGTCAGTTTCATTTTGTCAACTCCCTCATCTGTTCTTCCGGAAAATTACCAGAAGACCTTTCAAAAGCAGATCGTCATCCAGAATGATCTTCTCCCTGCAGTAGGGAATAATGCATTTCGCGAGACCGCCGGTGGCCACCACCGTGGCATCCTCGCCCAGCTCCTCTTTCATCCGCGCGATCACCCCGTCCACACAGGCGGCATTTCCATAGATGACGCCGCTTTTCATGCAGTCGATGGTATTCTTTCCGATCAGTTTTCTGGGCGGTTCCAGATCGATTCCCTGCAGCTGGGCCGCCCTCGCGGTCAGCGCGTCCAGGGATGTGCGGATTCCGGGAAGAATCATTCCCCCCAGATAATTTTTATTCCGATCCACAGCAGATACTGTGGTGGCGGTTCCCATATCAAAGATAATCAGCGGCACCGGATATTCATTGATTCCCGCCACTGCATCCGCCACCAGATCGCTTCCCAGCTGAGCCGGATTGTCAATGAGAATATTCAGTCCGGTCTTGATTCCGGCTCCAACCACAAGAATCTCTTTCTTTACAATTTTTTCCGCCGCCATTTTCGCAACCATGGTAATCTGCGGCACCACAGAGGAAACAATTCCTCCCTCCAGCTGTTCGGGAGAAATCCGGTAGATATCCAGAACATTTTTTATCATAATAGCGTATTCCAGTTCCGTTTTGCTCCGGTCTGTGGAAAGGCGTTCGATAAAGTATGTCTTTTTCTCATCCACACAGCCCACTACAATATTGGTATTTCCTATATCAATCGCTAAGATCATATTATACTCCTATATTCTGCATTACCTTCCTGTTCATCAGCACCCGGCATACCAGCCAGGTCAGGACAGCCGCAACGATAGCCTCCGGAATCCCGTTGATGCCGATGATTCCCAGAATGAATCCGTAAACCGCTGTGGATGCCACCTGGTTTGCCGCCGCATAGGCGTCACGGAAAAACAGGAAAATCAGATTCATCACCAGCAGAGTATTCACCAGAGAGCCCGCGATTCCCGCCAGCATCAGGCCCAGCTGAGAAATTCCGTCTTTCACCCTGAGTCTTTTCACCAGCCGGTACACCCAGTAAGGCGCCACGCCCACCAGGATTCTGGGGATAAAGCAGATGATCAGGCTTCCGATTCCTCCGCTGTACTCACCCAGGGAATAGAAGGGGGTAAATACGAAGGACGTTACCGTGGGATTCATGGTATTGTTGATAAAGCTGGTGAGCCCGAAGACAAATCCCAGCGCCGCTCCCTTTTTCGGTCCCAGCATCAGGGATCCGATAATCACCGGCACATGGATAATGGTGGCTCTGGTAAAGCCCAGCGGAATATACCCCAGAAACGGCACAAATGCCATCAGAACAATCACGGCGGCAAAAAGTGCCATCTGTGTCATTCCTTTGATCTGGTTCCTCTGGTCCCCTCTTCTGTTGTTTGCGGTTGCTGCTGTTGTTCTGTTCATAATAGCCTCCTTGTTACTATTCCCCCTGCGGGATCCCTCTATGGCCATCCGGCCAGTAATTAGGAAACCCTGCGTCGGGATACAATACATTATGGCAGGTTGATTTTTGTGACAGTGAAGCCGAACGGCTGAACTGTTGCACTCCGGCCCGCATCCCCGCCGGGATGCAGCCTCAGCGCTTCGGCAGATTCCCGGCCTCAGCGCTGCTCGCTGGAGATCATCTCCAGAATTTTATCGAGAATACGGACCGCAGTTTCCTCCTTGCTCATCAGGGGAAGCTCCGTTTCCTCCTTCTCTGTAATCAGAGTCACCACATTGGTGTCGCCCGCAAATCCGGCTCCCGGTACTTTCAGGTTGTTGGCCACAATCATATCCAGGTTCTTTTTCGCAAGCTTCGCTCTGGAATTACCCAGCATATTTTCCGTCTCCATGGAAAATCCGCAGAGAAACTGACCTGGCCGTTTCTTACTTCCCAGACTGGCAAGAATATCTTCCGTTCTCTCCAGACGTATTTCCGCGGTATCCTCCGTTTTTTTAATTTTTTCACTGCTGACGATGGCGGGACGGTAATCGGCCACTGCGGCAGCTTTTATCACAATGTCCTGATCAGGGAACGCCTTTGTCACGGCTTCATACATCTCATGAGCTGTGGTGATCTCCACCGTCTTCACAAACCGGGGCGGCGCGATACTGGTTTTTCCCGTCACAAGGGTCACATCCGCGCCCCTCAGACTGCAGATTTTCGCCAGGGCATATCCCATCTTTCCTGTGGAATGGTTGGTCAGATAGCGGACCGGATCCACCGGCTCCCTGGTGGGGCCCGCCGTTACCAGAATCTTCTTCCCGGCCAGGTCTTTTTCAAAGGCAACGCTGCGCTCAATATAGTCCACCAGCACCTCCGGCTCCGGAAGCTTCCCGGCTCCCACATCCTTACAGGCCAGCAGCCCCACCGCGGGCTGCACCACCTCATAGCCGAACCGCTCCAGCTTCTTCAGGTTGTCCTGCACAATGGGATTTTCAAACATGTTGGTGTTCATGGCCGGTGCCACAATCTTCGGGCAACGGCAGGCCATCACCGTGGTGGTCAGCATATCATCGGCAATTCCGCCGGCCAGCTTCCCGATCACATTTGCCGAAGCCGGAGCGATCATCACCACATCCGCCTGCTTTGCCAGCGACACATGCTCCACACTGAACTGGAAATTCCGGTCAAAGGTATCCACCAGACACTTGTTTCCTGTCAGCGTCTCAAAGGTAATGGGATTGATAAAGTTGGTGGCATTTGCTGTCATCAGCACATGCACATTGGCGTGAAGCTTGCCCAGCATACTTGCAAGGCTGGCAGCCTTGTAGGCGGCAATGCTTCCGCTTACGCCCAAGAGCACTGTTTTCCCTCTCAGCATAATTTCCTCCTGTTCCGGCCGTATGGCCATGAAGGTATCCCCGTGGGATTTCCTCTCTTTCCGGCCGTATGGCCATAAAGGTATCCCCCTGTGGGATTTCCTCTCTTTCTGGCCGCATGGCCATTGGTCCGTGCATCCGAATTTGTAATGCCGGACTTTTCCAAAATACCAGCTATTATTATAGTCTCCGCCTTATGAAAAAGCAATACGCAGATTATTCTCCAAATCTGAGTGTAATTGTTCAGCTCTCCTCTGTCCCGCTACATTCGCCACGGGATCCCGAGGGCTCCGGGCGTCAGGCTGCGAAAAATGAGGCTGCATGTATACTTTTGTAACGGTGAATCCCGAAATCCGAACTGTTACTAAAAAATTACTAAATCGAAGAATTTTGAAAAAATACTTTCAGATCGGGAAAAGCGGCTAAATAGGAGAGAATCCTGAAAAAAGATGCCTTCAAGACCGGGAAAAGCAGCTAAACCAGTGAAAAGCCTGAAAAAAGATACTTTCAAGACCAGGGAAAGCGGCTAAATCGGGAATAAATTTCAAAAAAGATGCTTTCTGGCCCGGGAAAACCCGGACTGGAGTTTGACTGCCATGAACTGCCTTATTCTCTGATATCTTTTGTTCTCTGGTAAAGAAAAATTTATTAACATCTGGTGCATTTGCTAGATTTATTTGGCAATTGCCTGTAATTATGTTATGGCAGCACACAGGAAAAGGCAGGAGTCAAACATACAAAATCTGTCTCCTGCCTTTCAAAAACAACATAATCAATTTTTACCGTTACCTTCCGGTAAACTCTCCATATTGCCTTTCCTTATATTTCCGTTCCAGTTCCGCCGAATCAGCGTTCTCCCACCCGGACAATATACGTTCCGCTGGTCTCATCCCGGAACACGATCTCTCCCAGCCCCGCAAGGAACTGGTCATTCAGCTGGTCTCCGTATTTTTCCCGTTCCATGGAACCCACAAAAATGTAAGACACATCCAGTTCTTCCACCAGACGGGCGGCCGTCTCCGGGTCTGCGGCGGTGTAGATGGCTTCCACCTGGGCGGATTTTTCATTGAGATCCTCAATATTTCCCCGCCAGAGCCATTCGTGGACGTACCAGCCCAGCACCGTGGGCAGTCCCGTCATGGCCGACACCCGCTCGTAATCGCTGTAGCTGTCCCCGTTGGCCTCCAGCACCACCGGCTGGCCCTCCACATGGTCGTTCAGCCAGCGGATGGCCGCGGCGTCCTCCGGAAAATCCGTCTCCAGAAATGCCGTGGCGTCCAGCCCCTGATACAGTTCCCGGTTCCACACCTGGCCGAACCAGGAATGTACGGCTGTACCCACATAACAGCAGCAGCCCGCAAAGCACACAAATCCGGCGGTCATCAGTGCCTTCCGGATCCGGTGTTTTTTCGCCAGCCACAGCCGCACAAAGGCGTAGGCCATCACCATGCCGAACATCATGAACGCCTGATACGTCAGTTTGAACATGGTATTGGAGCGGGCATACTCTTTTTCATAGATATCCCGCACATAAACCAGCTCCGGAATCAGGATCAGCCCGATGGCGGAAAATCCCAGGATCACTCCGAAAAAATCCGCGGAGGGCGGCAGAAGCTTTCCCGGCTTCCGATCCCGGAACACACAGACCATAAATACCAGCGTCACCAAAAAAGGCAGTCCCCAGATCAGCCACCACTGATAGGGGCGGGTATGATTCTGGGCCAGGGCGATGCCGTTGACCATGGTTTCAAAGGTGGCGGTGAAGGGCAGGGCAAACACCGTTCCCAGAAAGAGCACCCACACCGCATGGATCAGGCTGGTCAGGGCCGTACACCGCAGCGCCTCCCGGCGGTTCCGCTGCCGGCTGTATTTCAGGTAATTGCAGTAGATCACCCCCAGGCCGCCCATCACATAGTAGATCACAAAATCCCAGTAGTTGGTCCAGTGAAACAGGCCGATAAAAAATCCAAGCAGCCACACATAGGGTTCCAGAAGAGCCTGCCGCACCGCCGCCCGCCATCCTGCCGCGGCGATTTCCCCTTCCGCTTTTCTCGCATAGCGCTGCACCATGGCGTAAACCAGACAGATCAGCGCCAGCACAAACATCACATTAACCACATGGGCGTGCAGGTCCCCCAGCACGAAAGAATAAGAAGGAAATTCATGGATGGTTTTGTCATTTCCTTCCGGATAATAGCCGATATACCGGGTGGAATTGGGAAACCAGTAGGTGTAATCTCCCTGGGGAAGTCCCAGGAGATTCTTCACCCATGGGATCACCTTTCCCACCAGCACATAGTGCATATTTCCCGCCAGACTGACTCCGGCGCCGGCCAGCAGGCCGCCCAGCGCCGCCGTCCATCCCGCTTTGGCCGCCACTGCCTTCCGCGTTTTGGCCAGATGATCCAGCAACATCTGCCGCACCAGGGTAAACGGCAGCACAAAGGCAAAGGACGCCACAAAGGTTCTCATGATATTATACGTCTTCTCCACCCCTGTGCCGGTGAGCTTTGTGAGAAATACGGCGAAATACTGACCGCCGTAATAGTAGTTGATGGTTCCTTCACTGTACCAGAGATCCCGGGCCGGCAGCGTGTCGCTGCGCATCATGGCCATCATAAATCCGTAGTCCATGAATTTCTCCGTCCCGTAGGCCGCCGGACGGAATCCCGCGAAGTAGGTCCACAGAAGGAAAAACAGGACAAACAGCAGCTCTCCGTCCACCATGGCTCCCATATGCCGCTCCGTGAACATTCCCCGGTAGGCCTGGGGCCGCACTTTTCTCATCCGGAAACCCAAACCCCAGCAGGCCACGCCGGTGACCACAGCCGCCCCCAGGCATACATATGGCCGGAAGGGCAGCAGGCCGCAGGTTACGGATACCCAGGCCAGAAATCCCGAAAAAGCCACGCCCAGCACTTTGGATACCATCCAACCCCGGTCCGCGAAATCCCTGAACAACAGGGACGTCAGGGGATAGCAGGCCACCCCCAGAAGCACAGACATCAGCCACCATTTCAGAAATACATCCGCGTCCTCTCCCAGAAGCCAGATACTTCCTGCCAGCAGTATGCCGGTCAGAATCAGTTTTGCCAGCGTCCAGATCTGTCTGTTATTTTTCACTTTCTGCCTCCTTGTTCTTTCACAACACGGGAAAATCCCCGCGTCTTTTTGCCCGTCCCCATTCAGAGGGCGCGTCCGGTCTCATATTTTTCCGGACTTACACCTCCCGGATTTCAGAGGGTCTTTCTGAGATTCCGGAAATCCCGCACCGCATGCAGGCCGATACGAACGATTTTCTTCATGTTCAGAGAATTTTTTCCGCCCCTTCTGGGCCCGAAAAAAATGGGATAATAGGTGACTCCCATTCCACTGCGGATGTAAATCACGGTCATCAGCACATTGGCCAGCGGGTGGTTTTCCGGAATCTTCCGGATCACCTGCTCCAGCTGATCCGCCCGCATCAGCCGGAACGGCGTGTTTGCGTCCTCCGTGCGGCAACCGAAGATCACCCGGATCACCGCCCGGAGCGTCCGGGTCACCAGCACCCGCTGCCAGCCGTCCATCCGGTGCACACGGCTGCCGATCAGAAGGCCGCCCCGCCCTCTCTCCTTCCACAGCTTATCAAAATCCGCCGGATCCGTCTGTCCGTCCGAATCCGTCTGAAATACGTAGTCGGCGCCTTCCGCCAGCGCGCACCGGTAACCGTAAAGCACCGTGGCGCCGTGGCCCTGGTTTCCCTTGTGCACTGCCCGCAGGCAGGGATACTGCCGCATCAGTCCTCCCAGCAGTTTCCAGCTGCCGTCTGTGCTGCCGTCGTCAATGATAAACAGACGGCTGTTTTTCCCGGACCGCTGGGCCACCGGATGCCACTGGCGCACCACCTCTTCCAGGTTGCTCTCCTCATTATAGGCCGGGATCACAATGATCAGCCGGTCCTCACTGTTTTCTGTCATACTGCTCCCCTTTAATCTGCCTTCGATATTCTTTGGGAGACATCCCATATTCCTTCCGGAACGCCCGGAAAAAACTGGAATAATCCCGAAATCCGCACAACACATACACCTGGCTGATGGGCGTTTCCCCCGCCAGCAGGAACCTGCAGGCCTCCAGGCGTTTCTTCAGTATATACTGGTGCAGGCTCAGCCCGCCATTTTCCTTAAATAAATGGGCGATGTGGTATTTGCTCAGGTAAAATTCCCCTGCAATCCGATCCAGCGTCAGTTCCCCGTCAAGATGCGTCTCCACATAGCCGCAGATTTTTTCAAAAACACTCTGCTCTCCGTTTTCCTCCGGATGCTCCCTTTCATAGAGCAGCCGGTTCAGATAAAGCAGAAGCCGCTCCAGCAGCAGCCGCTGTTCCACTTCTGTCCCATAGTGGCCGCTGTGCATCTCCTCAATCAGTTCAAACAGCCGGTTCTGAACCCTTCCCGCCTCCAGCGGGTCACAGGAAAACCGGAACAAACCTTTGCCTGCCCGCTCCTTCAGGCCGCCGAAGCAGCTGCTTTTCTCCTGCAGTTCTTCCCAGAAGCTCTGACTCACCCAGAGAATCACTCTCCGGTAAGGCTTCTCCCAGCCGCCGAACCGGGGAAAATGCACCGTATCCGGCGGAATTACCAGAAAATCCCCGGAAAGAAGCTCCGTCCCCTCATCCCCCGCCTGCATCCGCACCTTTCCCTCCAGGAAAAAGTAAATCTCATAGCAGGAATGGCTGTGGGGCTGCACCGGCTCCAGATACGTGTCACTGTAGTAATACAGCTCAAAATCCTCCCGGATCATCTGCTGTCTTCTGGTAAATTCTGATTTCAGGCTGTTTTTCATCGAAATCTCCATTTCTTTATGCTGCCGCGGCACAGTATTGCCGCCGAACCTCATTATAACCGATCACCGCAATATTTACAATGTTTCTGCCAACTTCGCCAATCGAATTTTCGCTGAAATTCCTGTAGACTGTAAACAAAAAGTTACAGTTCAGCCTTCCGGCTTCACTGCCACAAAAGCATGCACACAGGCTGCGGGAAACGCAGCCTGGCGCCCGCAGGCCTCGGGATCCCGCTGCAAA
>CBJMC01400__coassemble_2013_pt1 | contig 9925 bp, 6 predicted proteins | sample CBJMC01400__metabat2_low_PE_039 | metagenome-assembled genome bin CBJMC01400
TTGTAACAGTTCAGCCTTCCGGCTTCACTGTCACAAAAGCATGCACACAGGCTGCGTTTCCCGCAGCCTGGCGCCCGCAGGCCTCGGGATCCCGCTGCAAAAGCAGCGTGACACCTCGCGGGACAGTGGAGGGCTGAACTGTAACCATTTTCCCTTTCAGGAGTGTCTGGCGTCCTCCCGCCAAATATCATGAGAAATGCTGCCAGGCAGGCCGTTTCACCCCTTCCGGGCAACGGCCTTCCGGTACACTGCCAGGGAAACCGCCGCTGTCACCAGCTCTGTGATCCAGAAAGCGTTCCACACGCCTGTGGGCCCGAAAATCCTGGCCATCACAAATGCCACCGGAACAATGATCACCAGGTAGCGGCACAGGGAAATCACCAGGGAAGGCACGCCCTTTCCCAGTCCCTCCAGGGCTCCCGAGGAGGTGACAGAGACAGCGGAAACAATAAATCCGGCGCTGATGATCCGAAGCGCCATCTCTCCCGCCCGGATGGTTTCCGGATTGCTGGTGAACAGTCCCATCAGCTGGCCGGGAATCAGCAGGCAGATCACCGTCCCCGCAGCCATGATGATGCCACTCATGATCAGCACCAGACGGTAGAGCTGGCTCACCCGCCGGTGTTCTCCCGCTCCGTAATTGTACCCAATCAACGGCCGCATTCCCTGAACAAAGCCGTTGGCGGGCAGATACAGGAAGGTCTGCAGCTTGTAATAGATACCCAGCACCAGAATATAAACCTCGGAAAATGCCGCCAGGATCCCGTTGAGCAGAGAGATCAGCAGGGATGGCAGCGCCATATTCAAAGTGGCGGGAATTCCCACGCCGTACAGTTTTTTCACCATCTGGCCCTCCGGTTTCATCCATTTTCTCCCGATTTTCACCGGAATCGGCCGCGCAAAATACACCGCCAGATAAATCACCAGCGACAGTGTCTGTCCGATCCCCGTAGCCAGAGCCGCTCCCTCGATGCCCATGGCCGGGAAGGGCCCCAGCCCGAAAATCATCACCGGATCCAGAATGATATTGGCCACACAGCCGCTCATCATACTCACCATGGTCACCTTCATGCACCCCACGGCCTGAAAAATTTTTTCAAAGGTAACGCCCAGCTGGATCATCATGGTAAAGGCATAGGCGATGACCGAATATCTCATTCCCAGATCAATCACGGCCTCCTGTGTGGTAAACATTTCCAGGAACGGACGCATAATGGCGATACAGACCACAGTCAGCACCAGCCCGTGAACGACAGCCAGCAGCAATCCCTGGCTGGCCGCCTGATTGGCCTTGTCCTTTTCCATCGTTCCCAGATGGTAGGCAATGGCCGCATTGATTCCGATTCCCATTCCCACCCCTGCCGCATTGATGAAATTCTGGACAGGATACACCAGGGAAAGGGCCGTCATGGCCTCCTCACTGATTTGTGCCACAAAAAAACTGTCCACAATGTTGTAGAGGGAATTTACCAGCATGGACAGCACCATGGGAAGCGCCATGGATAAAAGCAGCGGAAACACCGGCTTTTCTTTCATAAAATCTTCTCTCATACGTTTCTCCTTTTTTTCCTTGTTTTTGGCCAAATGGCTATGAAGGTATCCCCGGAGGGGGTCCTTGTTTTTGGCCAAATGGCCATGAAGGTATCCCCGGAGGAACCCTCTCCGGCCGGATGGGCATCCGGGGAGATTGTTCATGGTTGGCCGGGCACATCTTTCCAGTCGGATAGCGGAAGGTTCCTTCCCCTATCCGCTCACTGCGATATCCCGCTCATCTCGTGGCATTGCCGCTTGATGGTCTCCGCTCCGGTCTGCACTAAGCAAACGTCCACCGAACGTTCAGCGCCGTGGCCCATTATATGCCCGCTCATGCAAGCACGTGGCCGCTCTCCTGGCTTATCGCAAAAAAATGCCACACAGCTGCATACATACATTATCAGCTGTGTGGCGAAAAGAAGAATCTATCTGGAAAAATCCACCCATAATTTTCATTTTATTTTTATATCATAAATGAAAGTCTCTGTCAAGAATTGCGCGATCTATTATCTGTTGATATATTACAGTTCAGCCCTCACGGAGTTCTGGAGAGGTGATCCGGACCAATTAGCCGCTTTTTGCTTTTCCACGCCCAATTGCATTGCATCTTTTCTCATATACTGGCTTCGCTGTCGCAAAAGCATTTGCGCAAAGGCTGTATTTCCACACAGCCTTGCGCCGGCGCGCGGCATACCTGCCGCGCGCATCGGAAGGCGAAACTATTACGCCTCCCCGGATTTGATTTCTTCAATGGTATACAGCAGGGAAGCAAAATCTCCCCCTTTGCGGTTCAGATCATCCCGGCTGATGACGATTCCCGCATACATCAGTTCATCCCCATAAGCTTCCAGCACCCGCTGCCGGGGCAGGCCGCAGGTTCCGTATACCCGGTCCAGCTGTGCATTGTCTTTTTGGGCGCCGTCCAGGCTGCAGCAGACCCGGTATCTGGCATGCTCTTTCAGCCCGGTAAGCCGCAGGCGCAGCCAGGAGGCGTTGACCTTGTTCAGACGCTGGAAAAACAGCGCCAGAGCGGTGGATTTGTCCTGGGATACCACCATCCAGGCGGCGTCATTTCCCTCAAAGGGGCTCTGCAGCCGGTAAAAATCTCCGTCCAGCTGAATCAGGTTCCGGTATTTTTTCATAAAGGCGATCTGATCTTTCACCTGTTCAAACTCTTCATCGGAAAGCAGGTTCAGATCCAGCTCATAGCCGAAGGTTCCGAAGTATGCCACATTGGCCCGGGTATCCAGCGGGGTTTTCCGATACAGCTGATGGTTTGGCACCGCCGATACGTGGGAGCCCATGGAAACCAGCGGATATACCATGGAGGTTCCGTACTGGATCTTCACCCTCTCCGCTCCGTCGGTGTCATCACTGGTCCAGGTCTGCGGAGCAAAGGCAAGCATGCCGGGGTCAAACCTGGCGCCGCCGCTGGCGCAGGACTCAAAGAGAATATGCGGAAATTCCGTGGTCAGCCGGGTATACAGATCGTAAACTCCCAGAATGTAGCGATGCATCATTTTTCCCTGATCCGCCGGGCTTCCTCCCCGGGAAAACGGCTCTGTGATATACCGGTTCATATCCCACTTGATATAGGAAATTCTGGCATCACGGATCTCCCGGGAAATCATCTCGTAAATGGCATCCACCACCTCTTTCCTGGAATAATCCAGCACATGCTGATGGCGGGAATGGCTCTCAAATCTTCCCGGCACTCCGATCACCCAGTCGGGGTGGGCCCGGTACAGGTCGCTGTCTTTGTTCACCATCTCCAGTTCCACCCAGAGGCCGAATTTCAGGCCCAGTTTCTCCACCTTTTCCGAAAGTCCCCTGATTCCGTCGGGCAGTTTTTCCAGATTCACATACCAGTCTCCCAGCCCCCGGTAATCGTCATTGCGGGCTCCGAACCAGCCGTCATCCAAAACAAACAGCTCCGCGCCCGCCTCTTTTGCTTTTCCCGCGATGGCAAGAATCTTCTCTTCGGTGAAGTCAAAATAGGTGGCCTCCCAGTTGTTCAGCAGAATCGGCCGCACCTTGTCTCTCCATTCTCCCCGCATCAGACGCGTCCGGTACAGCCGGTGGAAGGTCTGGCTCATGCCGTTCAGTCCCCGGCCGCTGTATACCATCACCACCTCCGGCGTCTGGAAGGATTCTCCCGCCTGCAGTTCCCAGGAGAAGGTCTCCGGCTGAATTCCCATCATCACCCGGGTCATCTCATGGGTATTCACCTCCACCTGCGCCAGAAAGCTGCCGCTGTACACCAGGCTGAAGCCGTAAACCTCTCCCTGCTGCTCTGTAGCCTCCGGTCTCTTCAGTGCCAGAAATGGATTCTGCTCAGAGCTGCTGGCTCCCCGCAGGCTCTGAATCGCCTGAATACCCATCTCCAGCTTTCTGTTCTTCACGTACCGCTCCCGGGACCAGGCGCCGGACAGCTGCACCATTTCAAAATTCATATCGGAGAATTCCACACTGGCGCTCAGGGCCCGGTCCAGGATGATCCGCTCTTTTCCCATATGGAAAAAGCGGGCATGGCGGGTCACCACCGGATAATCCCGGTAGATGGTGTAGGAAAGTACCAGATCCGTATCCGTCAACGGATCATGAAGCGTGATTTCCAGAGTCTCCGCTTCCTCATCCTGCTCCACATAGGTGGACGGCAGCGGCGCGATGCTCTTCTTCCCCGGAAAGATTTCATGGGATACATAAGTGAAGGCGGAAATTCTGCTGCCATTTTCCTGCTGCACCGTCACCGCCGGGCTCCGGTAATCCCCGGTTCCATAGGAAGGGTACTCCTGCCGGGCAAACTCCAGGGACAGGGTTCCCGGCTCCGGCACATTTACCGCCATCAGAGAACGGGGCTCCTCCTCATGCAGATGATGGAAAGATTCCCGGTCCGTAATCGCACGGCCAAAGTACAGATGCTCCATCTGCCCGTTGGCCATAATCTCCATGATATAACTGATTTTTCCGTTTGTCAGATGAAATTCTCTCGACTGCTCATGAAATGTGATCGCCATTTTAATATCTCCTTTTTGTTGAATTTTCGTAACGACTCATTCTTCGGACTTCACTGTTTATCTATTGCTTTTTCCTGCGGATATTATATAATGCTGTATAAGAAAATCCTATTCTTTTTGTTGTAAAATAGTTTTGATTTTGTTGCAGAAAATGGCAATATGGAGACAGGCATGTTTTCGGATTCCGGCTTGATGCCTGACGGACGGAAAGGACAGTGACTCATGGAAAAGATGAAGGAAGAATTGAATATTTATTACTGCGGACGGGAGCAATGCGCGCCGGACCATTTCTGGGGGCCTGCCATCCGTCCCCACTATCTGCTCCATGTGATTCTGAAGGGGACGGGAAAGTTCTCCTGCCGCCGGCAGACCTGGCAGCTGGGGGCGGGGGACGCTTTCCTGATCCATCCCCAGGAATCCCACTATTATCAGGCGGATCATGAGGAGCCCTGGGAATACGTCTGGGTAGGATTCGATGGCCGGGCAGCGGAATCGCTGCTGGAGCAGACGGCGCTGAAGGATGCCCTTGTCTACCGGAGATCCCCTTCGGACCCGGAAAATCCGGACTGCCGCCAGGCCCTTCTGGATCTCAACGAAGCTTTTCAGGGAACCGACCGGAATGTGCTGGAGCTGACGGCCCGGCTTCTCCTGGTTTTCTCCCGCATGCCTGCCGTTCCGGCTCCTTCCGGCTTTTCCAGGGAAGAACAGTATTACCGCACCGCAGTGGAGTACATCCGGAACAATTATTCTTACGACGTGAAAATCCAGGACATCGCCGGATTTGTAGGGATTGACCGCACCTACCTGTACAAGATTTTCATGCAGGCCGCCGGTGTTTCCCCAAAGCAGTATCTGCTCACCTACAGAGTCCGCTGTGCATCCACCCTTCTGCAGACTCAGCGGTATACCATCACAGAGACCGCCTATTCCTGCGGCTTCCGGGACGCGGCAGCCTTCTGCACCACCTTTCGCCAGCATATGGGCATGACGCCCATGCAGTACAAAAAGCGCACCGCCCGGTGGCTTCAGGAAGAAGAATCCTCCCGGGCGAATTCCCGCTCCTCACAGTAGGCAAGCACAGATTCCAACGCCGGCGACACCCATTTATCCCGGTGATGGATCAGCTGCTTCCATACCTGTACGGATACTTCTTCCACTGGCAGCCGGATCAGCCGCCCTTCTGCCGCCAGCCTGTCCGTCACATAATCCGGCAGAAAGGAAATCTCCGTTCCCTGCTCCACCAGCCGGCAGATACTGTCAGGATTTCCAATCTCAAGAACGGGCGAAATCTCAAGGGAAAGTTCTGCCAGTCTCTCCTCCAGAATTCTCCGATAACTCATTCCCTTTTCCGTAAGAATAAAGGGACAGTTCACCAGATCTTTTACAGAAACCGGCACATCCCGCCGCCACTGGCCGGCGGCGGCAACAAAATGCACCTCCACCCTCTCCTGCCGTACAATCCGGTACTCTCTGTTTCGCACAGGGGCATCCAGCGTCAGTATGGCATCCACCTCATTATGATCCAGCAGCTGAAACATTTCTTCAGTTCCCGCAGTGATGATTTTCAGGGAAATCCCGGGATACTGTCTGCGAAAATCTCCGAAACTTTCTTTCAGCAGCAAATTACACAGGGATTCCGCCATTCCCAGCCGGATATGTCCGGCCACCTGCTGTCCCTGCTGCATATTCTCCTTCAGCTCCATGGTCATCCGGTGTACCCGGTGAGCATATTCCAACACCTCCCGGCCCTTTTCCGTCAGAAGAACTGTATGATTGATCCGGTCAAACAGAGACACCTTCAGTTCCTCCTCCAGCTGCCGGATCTGAAAAGAAACGGTGGATTGAGAATAGCCCAGCTGCCTGGCTGCCTTTGTAAAATTTCCCAGCTCCGCCACCTGCATAAATGTAATTAAATTTCTGATATCCATACGTTTTTCCTCTATCGAAAAATTCGATCTTGCTGATTATTTTTATCAATTTTACAGATTTCACCTTTTACTATATACTGGTGGAAGGAAAAAAACAAGAAAGGATTTCGTCATGGAACTTATCAAGTCAGTGATTGACACTCTCTATTATCTTCTGTGGGGAGATATTATCACCATCCCCCTGCCCGGGGGCAGCTCGCTGGGGCTTTCGCTCCTGGTAATCATACTGATTCCTTCCGGCATTTACTTCACCATCCGGACCCGCTTTCTGCCCTTCCGTATGTTTCCGGAAATGCTGCGGATCACCATGGAAAAACGAAATGTGGCCGATAAGGACGCCATCTCCGGTGTGCAGGCGCTGATTGTCTCCACCGCCACCCGGGTGGGGATGGGGAATCTTGTGGGCGTGGTGGCAGCCATCTCCGCCGGAGGCGCGGGAGCTGTTTTCTGGATGTGGGTCATCGCCCTTCTGGGCTCCTCCACTGCCTTTGCGGAGGCTACCCTGGCCCAGCTGCATAAGGAGAAGGATCCCCTCTACGGCGGATTCCGGGGCGGCCCGGCCTACTACATCCATCATCTTTTCATCAGGAAAGGCAGCAAAAGAAAGCGTTCCGTCATTGCCTGCCTGTTTGCCCTCTCCGGCCTGATCTGCTGGTGCGGCATCAGCCAGGTGGTGGGAAATTCCGTTTCCTCCGCCTTTGAAAATGCGTTTCAGATTCCGCCAGTTTTCACCACCGTTTTTCTGGTTGCGCTGGCAGCAGTGATCGTTCTGAGAAAGCATGCCACTGTCCGCGTTCTGGATGTGATGGTGCCGGTAATGGCGGTGCTCTACTTCGGAATCACGATTTTTGTGATTGTCACTAACATCACCCTGCTGCCTCAGGTGTTTTCCCGGATCTTCCAGGAGGCCTTCGGTCTGCGCCAGGCAGTGGCCGGAGGTATCGGAGCTGTCATCATGAACGGCGCGAAACGGGGACTGTTCTCCAATGAGGCCGGTTCCGGCTCCGCCCCCTGTGCCGCTGCGGCCGCGGACATCAGCCATCCGGCCAAAGAAGGACTGCTACAGGCCCTGGGCGTATTCATCGACACCATCGTAATCTGCAGCTGCACCGCCATGCTGATGCTTCTGACGCCGGAAGGACTCACCAGCGGGCTGGAAGGAATGGATCTTCTGCAGACGGCCATGAAATATCATCTGGGAGAATTCGGCGTGATCTTCATCGCCGTGATCCTGTGGCTGTTCAGCTTTTCCACCTTCATCGGCATCCTGTTTTATGCCCGGTCGAACATCGCCTACCTGTTCGGGGACCGCTGGATCTTCCAGACCGCATATAAGATTCTTGCGCTGGTGATGCTGTTCGTGGGCGGTCTGGCGGCCTACACCTTTGTGTGGGATCTGGGCGATATCGGCGTGGGTCTGATGACCATTTTCAATATGATCGCTCTGATTCCACTGTCCTCCCAGGCGGTAAATTCCCTGAAGGATTACCAGAGGATAAGGGCAGAGGAAAAGAACGCGGGAAATTGACGGGAGGGTCCACGCTTTTCCGGACATGATCTTTCATCCGGCGGACTTTCAGTCAGAAAAAAAACTTTTATCAGGAAATGCCCTGTACATGCGTTTTCATGTACAGGGCATTTTCTGATTCTTTGTTCATGACAATGTAAAGTTCGCGCAGCTTGCTTTCCATTGTTTACCCGGGTTTTCCGTGTTCCGGGCTTTCCCGACGCCGTATTCCGGCATACACATTGTCCGGTCCGTCAGCGGTACATTTTCATGTAATCTCCGTGGGCTTCGATCAGCTCGTCGCACATGGAACGGATATCGTCCATATTCAGCTCCGCGGCCGTGTGGGGATCCAGCATGGCCGCCTGGTAGATCTTGTTCCGGTCTCTGGTCACCGCCGCCTCAATGGTCAGAAGCTGCACGTTGATGTTGGTCATGTTCATGGCTGCCAGCTGCAGAGGCAGACGTCCCACCCGGCAGGGATTGATGCCGTTGGCATCCACCATACAGGGAACTTCTACGCAGGCTTCCCGGGGCAGGTTCTCGATCAGTCCGTTGTTGATCACATTGCCGCCGATCTTGTAGGGCTGTCCCGTCACCACCGCTTCCATGATGTAAGAAGCGTACTCCTTGCTGCGCTCGTGGGTAACCTTTCCGTCCTTCAGGATATCATTTTTCTCCTTCTCCCATCCCTCAATCTGGTTGATGCACCGGCGGGGATACTCGTCCAGCGGAATGTTGTACTTGTCGATCATCTCCGGATAACGGGATTTGATAAACAGCGGGTTGTACTCTGCATTGTGCTCGCTGGATTCCGTGCAGTAGTAGCCCAGATTGCGAATATATTCAAACCGCACCATATCGTCGTGCTTCTCTGTGGCATTTTTCTCGGCAGCCCGGCGGCGGATCTCCGGATACAGGTCGTTGCCGTCCTTATCCCGGAGATCCAGCAGCCATCCCATATGGTTGATTCCGGCGATGGTCTCCCGGCGTCCCTCCAGCTTATCCTCCATACCCAGCTTCTCCAGCAGTTTCTCAGAGCAGACCTGTACGCTGTGGCACAGTCCCACGGTACGCACTTTGGTGTACCGCTGCATATAGCCGGTGAGCATGGCCATGGGATTGGTGTAGTTCAGGAACAGGGTGTCGGGGCAGACCTCCTCCATATCCCTGGCGAACTCCTCCATCACCGGAATGGTCCGCAGCGCCCGCATGATGCCGCCGATTCCCAGCGTATCGGCGATGGTCTGACGCAGGCCGTACTTTTTCGGGATCTCAAAGTCCGTGATGGTGCAGGGATCATAGCCGCCCACCTGGATGGCGTTCACCACAAAGTCCGCGCCCCTGAGGGCTTCCTTCCGGTTCTCCACACCCAGATACGTCCCGATCTTCGCCCGGCCTTCATTTACGTTTTTGTTGATGGCGTCCAGAATAATCCGGGACTCCTCCAGCCGTTTCGCGTCAATGTCATACAGCGCCAGCTCTGCCTCACAAAGAACGGGAGTACACATACAATCCCCCAGCACATTTCTGGCAAATACGGTGCTTCCCGCGCCCATAAACGTAATTTTCATGATACATCCTCCTCTTTCATTATTTTTGGCCCTATGCCATTAGTGTATTCTGCCGTTTTCTTTCCTCACCGGGAAAGCTATGGCTTCATTATAAAGCAGGATGCGGAAAAATCCTATGTCGTTTTGTTGCATATTTTTTGTGATTTCGTTGAAAAAAACGTTTATTTCGTGATATTTTTCAGCCATTTTTCCTTACGATAACGGAGAAGAACGATAGGCGTCTTGATGCACTCGTCCAGCTTCAGAATCAGAAAAATCAGAAGCGGCGGCAACTCCATCTGAAAGGCCAGATATCCCACGGCAATCAGCGTCCACATGGTAATCCCGTCCAGAAACATGCCGAACCGGGTGTCACCGCCGGCCACA
>CBJMC01400__coassemble_2024_pt1 | contig 9864 bp, 8 predicted proteins | sample CBJMC01400__metabat2_low_PE_039 | metagenome-assembled genome bin CBJMC01400
ATATGATACTATTGATTTATATCTAGCGCGAAAAGAGTAAGAGAAAATACTCCTGTGGATCTTTTAAGTCACAACCACCACTTCAATGGTGGTTATGACTTAAACTTTTGTCAGCGTCAGATCGTTCAGAATATCTTCATAGGTAACCAGTGTTACATTTCCCATTTCTTTGGCCATTTCGGAACAGTTCTCCGTAAACCCGTTTTTGGAAAACAGATACAGCGCTGTCTTTTCATATCGGAACAGCCTGCTGCGCTGGGCCAGCTTTTCCAGTACACTGGTATTTACTTTCTCATTGGTCCATTTACACTCACAAAACAGCGCAGTATTTTTATCCTGCTCTCCCATGATATCAATTTCCTCCTGGCTGTGGGAAAGGGGATTGGTTCCCCACCAGCGTCCCAGATCTCTGAAATCCACAGGAGATTTTCCTTCCAGCAGCAGGTGCCACAAATACTGGCTGCAGATTTCCTCAAAAATCTTTCCCATATAATCGGAGAGCTGCGGCTCGATTCTCCGGTAGGCCAGATCAGCGGCTCCCCGGGCGATGATGGAACTGTTCACCGGCACGAATCGGTACCAGAAGCGGAACATGGGGTCCTCGATGGAGTAAATGGATTTTTTGGAAGAAGTCTCTCCATAAGGAAATTCCTTTTTTATCAGGCCAAGCGAAATCAGATTTTTCAAATACGCGGCGCAGATACTGGAACTTTCCCCCACCTTTGTGGAAATTTCGGCCATGCGGGAAGCGCCCAACGCGATGGCGGTGATGATGGCATTGTAAAGTGCCGGTTCCCGTACTTCCTGTTTCAGCAGGTTTTCCGGTTCCTCAAAGAGAAAAGAGGATGGGTTGAAAAAGGTATTTTTGATGTTGCCGGCAACACTCAGCCGGTCGTCCATCTGCAGCAGATATTGCGGTGTTCCACCCACGATCCCGTAAATCATTGCCTTTTCTTCGGCGGAAAAATTTTTACAATACTGGCAGGTTTCCGCGAAATCAAAAGGGAGTATTTTCATCTGTGCGGTTCTTCTCCCGTAAAGCGGCGCTTTATAGGATAGCACATGATCCTCCATATAGGACATGGAAGATCCACAGAGAATCAGCATCAGCCGGGAATCCTTCTGATATTTGTCGATCAAAAGCTGGAGGGTGGATGCGAAGCTTGCCTGGGAACGGGCCACATAGGGATATTCATCAATTACCAGGACAAGACGCTCCTTCTGCGCCAGCTGGAATACATATTCCAGTGCTGTCTGGAAAGAAAGAAAAGCAGATTCGGTCTGGATACCGGTTCCGTATTCCAGGATATTCCTGCTGAAATTCTCCAGATTCTGACGGGCATTGCTTTCCACGCCCATAAAATAGATCGCCCGCTTCTTACGGATAAATTCATTAATCAGTGCGGTTTTTCCCACACGCCGGCGGCCATAAATCACAACGAATTCAAATTTTCCGGATGTATATAATTGATTCAGGGAATTCAGTTCCCGTTTTCTTCCGATAAACATACCATGTCCTCCCGATTGGTTTTGCAACTGAAAAATTCGTGTCTTCTGTATTCATTGGATATTATACCACGGGAAGATCATTTAGTGAAACATAAATTACTAAATCATAAATGACTAAATGATACCTGAGTAAAAATAACAGCTTCGTCCACTGCCTGCCCATTAAAATATGGAAAAACATTCAGCCATCAAAAGCCTCCAAAAGCATCTTGCATATTACTTTTTGATCTGTTATGATAAGAAAAAGGAACAACCGCCCACAAGTGGTTTGACCTGATTTTTGGTAGAAAGACCACCCTATTCGCTGGTCAAAGTTTCAAGGGTGGTTTTTCTGTGTGTTTCTAATGACTGATCATATAAATGAATGTCAGTAGTGTGATCAGAAATAATCCGAACTGCATCAGATCGTTAAAACTGAATTGGTTCTTCATAAGCACCACCCCCATTCTATGTAGAATGAGGTCGTCGCCACCCTGGAACACGGCTGTTCCTTCCGAAAATATAGCATAGTTTTTTGTAAAGTGCAATGTATTATAATAAGTTTTAAAGTTCATTATAATACATTGCACTTTTTGCTTCCTATAACCGCTCCAGCCGCACAATCCTCGTACACCCCGTCAGCGTGGACGGCCGGTGGGACACCAGGAAAATCATTTTATCCTGAAATCCCTCCTGCAGTGTTTTCAACAGCTCTTTCTCATGCAGCACATCCAGGCTGCTGGTGGGTTCATCCATCACCAGCACATCCGGGTCGGTGAGCATGGTGCGGGCGATGCCCACCCGCTGCCGTTCGCCGCCGGAGAGCCGGGCGCCCATCTGGCCCATCTGGGTGTCGTAGCCGTCGGGCAGGGTAGTGATAAAATCATGCAGCCCTGCTTTTTTGGCCGCCTGTACGATTTCTTCGCGGGAAGCCTCCGGCTTTCCGATGGCGATGTTGTCCGCGATGGAGCAGTTAAACAGGAACGTATCCTGTTCCAGTACGGCGATGCGCCTGTGCAGTTCCTCCAGTGACAGCTCCTGGATGGGAATGTCGTTGATGAGAATCTGTCCTTTCTGCGGATTCCAGAAGCGGAGCAGCAGCCGGAGAACGGTGGATTTTCCGATGCCGCTTTCCCCCACGATTCCCACCTTTTCATTGCCCTCCACATCCAGATAGAAATCCTTCAGCACTTCTTTCCCGGATCCCGGATAACCAAAGGAGACGTGTTCAAACCGGACAGAGCGGATGGGGCCGCAGGTCTTCGGATGTTCGCACTCCACGATTTCCGGCCGGGTATCCTCGATGAGGAACAGCCGTTCCGCCGCCGCGTAGGTTTCCAGCAGGCTGGAGACCACCGTGGTCAGGGACTGGGTGGAGGAGAAGGAAGCCATGGCCACAAAGGACAGCACAATGGTTCCCGCCGGTTCGCTGATGCCGGAAGCCGCCAGATAAGAAGCTGCCGCCAGAATGGCGATCCGTGCCAGATACACGAAAAAGGTGGGCGCCGCCAGCACCGTCTGCTGATGCAGGGTGAGGCCGTGGGCCGCCCGGTTGATGGCCCGGTTCTGCTCCTGCACCATGGCCAGCCGCTTCTGGACGAAATCGAAAATCTGGATATCCCGGAGACCGTAAATGCTTTCCAGAACCAGGGATTTCATCTTTCCCAGCCGCTCCCGGTAGCGGGCTCCGATGGGGCGCCCCGCTTTCACGGCAATGCAGGGGAACACCACGCTGACCACCAGATAAATGGGAAGCAGCACCGCCGCAAACAGCGGGTTGACGGCAATGGCGATTCCCAGGGTCACGCAGGGAAGAAGAATCACCGTGAACATGGGCCCGATGGTGTGAGCAAAGAAAAATTCGATGGTTTCAATGTCCGACACGGCGATGTTCATCAGATCTCCCTTTTCCCGGTTCATCAGGCAGGCGGGGGCCAGACGGCGGATGGAACGAAACAGCTCCACCCGCATATGTGCCAGCAGCCCGTAGGCGCCCACATGGGAAACCACACCCTCCAGATACCGGCAGATCACGATCAGCGCGCCGCTCACAAAGGTGAGAAGGCCGTACAGCAGGGGCGATCCCGCCGAAATCCATCCCGCGCAGGATAAAAGCAGCAGAGAGCCGAAGCCCATCAGCCCCATCTGGGAAAGATTGCCGATGATGCTGGCCAGGGTGGAGATCAGCAGCGTGCCTTTTACCGGAGCGGCGATTTTTAAAAGCCTGCCGGTCATGGCAGGGATGGAATATTGAAATTTTCTACGCATGAAGCATGTCCTCCTTTCCGGCGTGACTGGCAAACGGTGAAAAATCAGCGGCGCCGGGGGTATTTCCCAGCTGTTCCAGCTCTTCCTGCTCTGTCACCAGGCGGCTGTAAAGTCCCTGCTGTTTCATCAGCTCCTCATGGCTTCCCTGCTGGACAATCTGTCCGCCGGACAGCACCAGGATCTGATCCGCATTCCGGATGGTGGACAGCCGGTGGGAGATGATGATCAGGGTCCTGGTGTGGGCCAGCTGTTCGATGCAGTGCCAGATCTCCTGTTCACTGCGGATATCCACGCTGGAGGTGGCCTCATCGAAAATGATGTACTCCGCCTGGCACAGAAGCGCCCGGGCGATGCCGATTTTCTGCCGCTGGCCGCCGGAGAGGCGGCTGCCGGAATCTCCCACCTGGGTGTCGAGTCCCTCCGGGCAGGAACGGATCCAGTCCCCCAGCATCACCTGATCCAGTGCTTCCAGAAGCTGTTCGTCCGCGGCGTCCGGGGCGGCCATCCGCAGATTGTCCCGGACGGTACCGGCAAAAAGGCTTACGGTCTGAGGCACCATGATGATATGACGGCGCAGTTCTTCCGGGGTCATGGAGATATAGTCTTTTCCTTCCAGAAGAATCCGGCCCGAAGCGGGATCGTAAAAACGCATCAGCATGCCGGCCACGGTGCTTTTTCCACAGCCGGAAAGGCCCGCCAGGGCAGTGACGCTGTTTTTGGGAATGTCAAAGGAGATATCCGTAAGAGCGGCAGCCCGCCCCTCATAGGCATAGGAAACATGCTCCAGGCGGATGCCCCGAAAGGGCTCTTTTTCTGCCGGCAGATCCGGATTCCAGGGACGGCTGGTGTCGATGGAGAGAAGCTGCTCCACTTTTTCCGCCGCGGCCACACCGGCCAGCGCGGAGTGGGTGGCGTTCATCAGCTGCCGGAAGGAGCCGAAAAAGCTGTAGGAGAGCATCAGCGCCATCAGCGCGGCGGAGAAAGAAATACTTCCCGCAGCCAGCTGACAAAAGGCAGTGACAGCAGCCAGCACCACGCAGCCGTAGATCATGCCGTCCGTGAACAGGAAGGAAGTGAAATTCACCCGCATCACATCCATGATTTTGTTGTTGAACCGGTCCGCCTTGTCCTGCAGCACTTCCGTCCGGCGTTCATCCTGATGGAACAGCTTCAGGGTGGTCAGGCCCTGGACGCTTTCCAGGTAATAGCCGGTGAGATCCTCCATGGACTGCCAGTAATCCGTCTTCAGCGATTCAATGTGCTTCCGGAACAGATTGTTGGCGGGAAGCAGGATCAGCGACACTGCCAGCAGCACCAGAGCGGTGGGCAGAGAACTGTCCTTTAACTGGAAGAACAGATAAAAAGGAGCAATCACACAGTAAATCAGTCCCGGAAGATATTTGCTGTAATAAATCTGCATGGATTCCACCCCGTCCACGGAAGAGGTGATGGCGGAAACGGGCCCGATTTTCTCAATATTTCCCACATCCAGCTCCAGCGCTTTGGAGAAAATACCGGTTCGCAGCGACTGACGGGCTTTGGCCGTGCAGCGGTATTCCGCCTCCCCGGTGAGCAGATCCGCCGCCAGGATGACGGCTGCTGCCATAAGCGCCGAGGCAATGGCTGATCCGGCTTCTGCCAGTGTCATGGCGGGAGAGGTCAGATCTCCCAGAAATCCGGAAACCGTCCGGGCAAAAGATGCAGTGCCCACCAACGTAAGAAGACGGCACAGAACAATGGCTCCCATCCATCCCCACAAACCCCGCGCCATGCGGATCAGAGTTTTGTTCATTAAAAGCATATGTTATCTCCCTTCGCTTGTTTTTGATATTAGTCGAAACTAACCGATGTTCCGTGCAAAGGGCTGAAATCAGCCCTTTACACTAACGATATCTTTCCGTTCTGCCAGTTCGCTGATCAGATCCGGTTTGTTGCATGAGGGCGGAAGAAGCAGCTCCAGTTCAATTTTAGTCTGCTCCCGGTTCGCCTTGCTGACCTTCAGCCCGGTGATATGTATTCCCTTCTCCAGAAAATACTGCTCCAACTGCTGGACACTGACGCGTTTGCTGTCTCCGATGATTTTCAGGTTGGCATAATAGGATTCGCGTCCCAGAAACCCGATTTTATGGAGAAGCACCTGCAGAAGCACCAGAATCATGCCTCCGGATACAGCGATAAAATACTGGCCGGCGCCCATGGCCATGCCCACACCTGCGGTAGCCCAGATTCCCGCCGCAGTGGTGAGACCGCTGACGGAGTTGTTGTGCCGCACAAAAATAATGCCCGCCCCCAGAAAGCCCACGCCGCTGACAATCTGCGCCGCGATCCGTGAGGCGTCGTAGTCAGCCACATCGGAGAACCCATATTTGGATACCACCATCATCAGCGCCGCCCCGAAGGCTACCACCGCATGGGTGCGGACGCCTGCCATCTTGTTACGGTTTTTTCGTTCAAAGCCGATGGCACAGCCCAAAATACCTGCCAGAAGAATCCTCAGCACCAGCTCACACTGTGGCAGGATTTGCTGTGCAAGTGAGGTAAGAAAGTTCATAACTGTCTTCCTGCCTTTCTGAAAAATATGGACGATTACCTATATCATAGCAGATTCCCCTTTGATTACAAGGGAAAATATACAACTTTACATCTCTCTGTACCGGGTGGGCGTGCAGCGCATACGTTCCCGGAATACTTTGGCATAATAGGCGGAGGTGGAAAACCCCACCCGCCCGGCGATTTCCGTCACCGGCAGATCTGTCTCCCGCAGAAGGGGCAGGCTTTTTTCGATCCGGAAGGAAATCAGATAGTCGAACAGGGATTCCTTCATATGCTTTTTGAAAAACCTGCAACATTCGCTCTGACAGATGCTGGCCTGAGCCGCGATATCCTCCAGGGTGATTTTTTCGCTGTAATGCTGCTGGATATATTCCAGAATTTTCCTCAGGCGGTCCATGTGGCGCAGCGTGGAGGCGGGACTCTGAACATTCTGAAAATCACCGTGTTCCCAGAGCACATTCCAGATGGACAGCAGGTCGATCTGCAGAAGTAGCTCATAATTTTGAGGGGGTTTTCGCGACAGCAGGAAAATGTTTTTCAGCTGTGTGAGAATTTCCAGCTGCCAGGGGGAGGAAGGAGAAAGCCGCAGCCCCGGTATGGCCGGATTTTCCGTGATTTTCTCCACATATTTGGTCTGCAGCACGCTGCCCTCATAGCCGCATAGAAAACGGGGATGAAAGGTTACTGAAATATAACTGCAGTCATCGCCTCTCGCATCCGGAAAGCCGGTATGCATGGTGTTGGAATTGCAGAAAAGACCGTCGCCGGCCTTCAGATGATAAACCGTCTCATTGAGCTGGTAGCACATTTCCCCTGACAGCACCAGCGTCAGCTCCACTTCCCGGTGCCAGTGCCAGAGAAAGCTGTTTTTTTCGTACCGGGAAAGCTGCTCCAGGCTGACATTGACGGGAAATCCGTACGTTCCGTGGGCTTTTACCTCTTTTTTGTTGGGATCTAGCTGTAACTGCATGGAATACCTCAAAATATTGATAATAGATGCAAAAATAATTGTTGTAACTGTCTTATGATCTCATTATAATCATAAAAAAAGAAAAGTCAACGAGAGGAGAAGGGATATGAAAGCAACGGAGGTTAAGGAACTGGTAAAGCATGTGAAAAATGAAAAAATGGTACAGCTTTTCACCCAGATGTATGGAGAGAGCCGGGTGGAGGAAAACGCGAAGCGGTATGAGATGGTGGCGGAAGGTTTCGTAAAGGAGTTCGGCGATAAAGAGTTTGAATTCTTCTCTGCTCCCGGAAGAACGGAGATCGGCGGAAACCATACGGATCACAACCATGGAAAGATTCTGGCCGGCAGCGTACATCTGGACTGCGTGGCAGCCGCAGCGCCCAACGGCACCAATACGGTGAAGCTGATCAGTGAGACGTATCATCAGTACCTGACGGTGGATCTGGATCACCTGGAGCCCATGGAGAAAACCACAGGGACAGAGCCGCTGCTGAGAGGCATTTTCGCGGGCCTGAAAAACCGCGGCATGAAGGTGGAAGGCTTTGACGCTTATGTGACCAGCAACGTGATCGGCGGCGCGGGCGTCAGCTCCTCCGCATCCTTTGAGATGCTGGTGTGTGTGATGGTGGATTATCTGTTCAACGGCGGAAAGAGGGACATGGTTACCTATGCCAAAGCGGGACAGTATGCGGAGAACAAATACTGGATGAAAGGCTCCGGCCTGCTGGATCAGCTGGCCTGTGCCGTGGGAGGCATCATCACCATTGATTTCGCGGACATTGAAAATCCCAGCATCCGGGAGGTAAACTGCAATTTCGATGAGCTGGGCTACGATCTGGTGATCGTAAATACCGGAAAAGGCCATGCGGATCTGTCGGCGGAATATTCCGCGGTTCCCAATGAGATGAAGGCGGTTGCCCGGTATTTCGGAAAAGAAGTGCTGCAGCAGGTGGATGAGGACGCTGTCATTGAAAATGTTCAGGCCATCCGCAAGGCGGCCGGTGACCGGGCGGTGCTGAGAGCGTTCCATTTCTTTGAGGAGAACAAACGGGTGGACGCACAGGTGAAGGCGCTGGAAGAGAAGGATTTCGACACCTTCTTCCGGAAAGTCACCGAGTCCGGAGATTCCTCCTGGAAATGGCTGCAGAACTGCTACTGCAACGAGACACCCGATGAACAGTCCATCACGGTGGCGCTGGCCCTCACCAAACTGTACCTGGATAAAATCGGCTGCGGCGTCTGCCGTGTACACGGCGGCGGATTTGCCGGTGTCATCGCCGCATTCCTTCCGAAAGACAAAACGGCAGGATACGCCGAATACATCAACAAGGCGCTGGGAGATGGCTCTGCTTATGTGATGCACATCCGCCCGCAGGGCGCTATCCGGGTAGAACTGTAATACCGGAAATATACCGGAAAGAACGCTTCGTGAACTTTCCGGTGCTTTAAAAACTTTTATAAAAAACCCGGGCTGTACAGAAGGGCTGCCGGCATCAGGCCGCGGAAATCGCGGCCTGTGTGCATACGGCTGCGGCAGGGAAGGCAAAAGGCCAAGCTGCCGCGTTTCTGTATGACCCGGGTAAAATTTTTCTTGCTGATGGATGGGAAGTCCGTTATACTGTCCTTACATTTCAAATCATTTGTCCGGTGTTCTCCGGACAGTTACCCTGTGATAGTTAAAAATGCTGAAAATGGGAGATGCCGGGCGTTGTGTGGCCGGGGTATTTTTGGTATACTTTTCTGGAAGGATACACTGCTTTTGCATACCGGGAGCTCCTGTTTGGAACCACGGAAGCGTTCCGCGTCAGAGAAAGGAGCCGGACTGCCGGGTTCTGTATGAATATGCCATGTTTGTGGAGCTGGTGAGGAGGTGTTTGAGGGAAATACGGGGAAACCCGGAAGAGGCGGTGGATATGGCGGTGCGAGAAAGTATTAAGAAGGGAATCCTGGCGGATTTTTTGAAGAAACACAGAGCGGAGGTGAAAGATGTGATACTGACGGAGTATGATCAGGAAGCGCACATTCGCAATGAGAAAAATGAGAGTTGGCAGGAAGGCTGGGAAAAGGGCTGCCGGTCAGTGATCAGGCAGGTAGTTTTGTATCATAAGGGAGAAGGTATGTCTTCTGAGAAGATTGTGGAAATCCTGCAGAATCACTTCCGGTTGAATAAAGAGGATGCGGAAAACTGCCTGCGGGAACTGGATTTTGAAGAGACACAAAGTGGAGGCGAAAACAGCGATACTGACAGTGTATGATCATGAGGCGCACATTCGCAGTGAGAAAAAAGCTGAAATACAGGAAGAGAACAAAAGAAGAGAAAGGAGCTGCACAATATATGAAATTGCTGCTGATCCGGCATGGTGATCCGGATTATGAGAAAGATTCCTTGACGGAGAAGGGATGGAGGGAGGCCCGCTGTCTGTCGGAGCGGATTTCCAAAATGGATGTGAAAGATTTTTACGTTTCTCCCCTGGGCCGGGCGAAGGATACGGCATCTTTTACGCTGGAAAAGATGGGGCGGCAGGCTGTGGAGTGTGAGTGGCTGCGGGAGTTTGCCTGCAGGATCCGGCGGCCGGATAAGCCGG
>CBJMC01400__coassemble_2041_pt1 | contig 9786 bp, 8 predicted proteins | sample CBJMC01400__metabat2_low_PE_039 | metagenome-assembled genome bin CBJMC01400
CCGCGAAACGCTGGGACAGATAGCGCATGGAAGCGCCGATTTCGCCGTCGGGCCCGCCGTACTGACTCATGATCAGCTGGGCGATTTTGGCGTTGGGGGTGGTAATGTTTACGGGGTACTGTAATCTCTTTTCATAAATCCACACTGATCAGCACCTGCCTTTCCGGGTAATTTCCCATGGCCACGGCTGTTTCATCCATTCCCAGGTATCGCTGCAGGTATCGTCCACACTGTCAACGGTCAGCGGGCCGAACCGGGCGGCGTACTCTTTCATGGCCGCACGGCGCACGCAGGCCTGTTTCTGGAAATATGCCATGGCATCCGCATCGTCGGGATGGGTATCAAGATACAGAATCATTTCGTCCACCGCGAAACTGGACTGATTGATGGTGTCCATCAGCTGGCATTTGGTCATCTGACGGCTGTTGGTTCTGCCATTCATCTGCACCGGCCTCCTTTCCCGCAGAAGGGTTTGCAGAGCTCCGGGAAAATGGTGCCCAGTTGAAAGCCTCTGCACAGTTCAAAGGTATCCTGAAAATGCTGTGTGGGGACATATCCCATGGCCAGCGGAAGATGGGACAGATGCTGATAAAAGTCTGCCATGTCCGTCTGCGCGCATCCGCAGGAAGATCTGGTCTGTTTGGAAACGGCGGAAGTTCCCCGCCGGCAGGCGGAGTTTGCGCAGCCTGAATTTGCGCGATAATGATAATCCATGCTGATTCCTTTCTGTTCAGAAGTTGATTTTCGTTTTATTTTATGACAGGAAAGAACAAATGGTTCATGAGCGCCATACAGATGGCATAGGATAAAGCGGGATGCGTGGGAAAAACCAGAAAATTATAAAAAAATAAATTTAGGTATTGATTTTTATCTGGAATCTGTTATACTAAGATTCGTTCGGGGCATTAGCGCAGCTGGGAGCGCGCCACAATGGCATTGTGGAGGCCACGGGTTCGAATCCCGTATGCTCCATATCAAAGAGGCCTTAACTACAGGTCTCTTTTTTCTGCGTGTTGCATGTCGTGTTGCATAGCGAGTTAAATTCCGCATTGATTTTGCCACCCAAAATGCACGTTCTGGATGGCGGCTGCCCTCCGGAGATGATACAATATATTTTACAGATAAGGTAGTATCTTTTCGGAGGTGCGATCCGCTACGGTATTGGCGTATCGGGGCGGTTTTTCAGTTTGACAACTATTAAGACTTGACATATAATATACTTAACAAGACAGCCGGAAGGTAGGTGAAAGCTACCCGTCCCGGCGAACAATAAAGCGAAAATAGCCGTTCTATTCTTTACCAGGGAGCAGGACGGTTATTTTTTATGTATCTGATATATAAGCGCTATAATACCCGTTATCATCATAACGAAGGTAAAGAGGTCACCGTATGTCACGTACATAAGCACCACCCCTTTCCGCAAGACTCGGAACGGGCAGAGCCGTCTTACCGGCTGCCTGGGTAAGCATATTATATTGTCAAGGATCAATCGTGGTTTGACAAATTTCAGCGCTGGACATATAATATACTTAACAAGACAACTGGAGAGATGGCTGCAACCCATCCGCTCCGGGAAGATTTAAAATCTAGTTACAAAAAGTAGTCGCCAATCTTGACCAGAGACAGGGCGGCTACTTTTTATTTTTCATGTCATAGGAAATTGCTTTCCTATGACATGAAAACGCTCCGCGAGGATCGCACTGCGGCGGAATGGAAGATGTCGCTTGCGCGACCCGCCGCAGGCGGAGAATCCTGCTTTGCAGGATTCTTTCTTGTATTCAGGATGGATACAATTAATCCTGCAACAGACAGAATTATCATAAACTCTTCTGTCACATCCCAAAATTCTGCCATTTCCGATTGGGACTGACAGCCAGCCTCAAAGCATCTGATGATTCCGATCCGCCCGATCTGTCTGTCATAGGCCCACATCCGGGCCCGAAGCTCCTGTATCCGCATAAACGTCCGTCATTGCGATCCCTGATTTTTCAGCAAGTTGTTCCTGTGTCAAATCTGCTTTTATTCTGCTTTCTTTTAACCTATCGTAAAAAACCATTACATTCACCTCTCTTTAAATATCATTATAAATGCAAAATATAAATTGATCAATATAAATTGGAAAAGTGCTGCGGGGATCTGGCTGCGGCCGGATGGAAGATATCACTTATGCGGTCTGCCGCGGATGTCATGACGGATGAATTCCGGACAGAATATTTTGGGTTTTTTTCCTGAGGGAATCGTGCTATACTACATAGTAATAAAAACTTCGGAGCTGACGTACCTCCGGCTCCGGAGAGGGGGAGTATAACGTATTGCGGAATCCATAAGGACAGATCCGCGGAAAAGAGGTTTTATGCAGAAAGCGGCGGTAAAAAAGAAAGCAAAGGTCCGCACGGGGAGGCGGACGGCGGATTATTATGATTATAATCTTCTTGCGGCAGTGATTCTTCTGGTCTGTTTCGGTCTGGTGATGCTTTACAGTACCAGTTCCTATGAAGCGCAGCTGAAGTTTGAAGGAAATGATATGTATTATTTTACCCGTCAGGCAGTGATCAGCGCGGCGGCTATTTTGCTGGCAGTGGTGGTCTCACGGCTGGACTACCATCTTCTGATTCCGGTGTCCGGCCTGGCCTATGTGGGATCACTGGTCCTGATGGCCATGGTTAAGTACACGCCTTTGGGCGTGTCAGCCTACGGCGCCAGAAGATGGCTGAATCTGGGTATTCAGTTTCAGCCGTCGGAGGTGGCTAAAATCGCGGTGATTATTTATCTGCCGGTGGTGATCATCAAGATGGGGCGGCAGTTTAAAACCCTGAAGGCGGTGATGGTGCTTCTGGGGCTGGGAGCGCTCCAGGCAGTCGCGGCTCTGGTCTGGACGGACAATCTGAGTACCGGCCTGATCATCGGCGGTATTGCGGTGCTTATGATTTTTGTTGCCCACCCGGATACCAAATGGTTCGTGGGCGTGGGAAGCGTCATAGCGGCGGTGGTGGGCATTGCGGTGGCTTATATGGGAATGACCATGACCACCAGCGATAACTTCCGTATCCGAAGAATTTTGTCCTGGCTGCATCCGGAGGAGAATATGTCCGGCGGAGGATACCAGGTAATGCAGTCTCTTTACGCCATCGGAAGCGGCGGCTTTTTCGGAAAGGGACTGGGAAACAGCGCACAGAAGCTGGGAACCATTCCGGAGGCCCAGAATGATATGATTTTTTCCATTGTCTGTGAGGAACTGGGAGTATTCGGCGGTGTACTGCTGATTCTGATGTTTCTCTACCTTCTGTACCGGCTGTTTTTCATTGCCCAGAACGCTCCAGACCTTTACGGTACCCTGGTGGTCAGCGGTATTTTCGCCCATATCGCACTGCAGGTAATCCTGAATATCTGCGTGGTAATCAATCTGATGCCTACCACGGGAATCACCCTGCCTTTTGTCAGCTACGGCGGAACCTCCATCATGTTTTTGATGATGGAAATCGCCATTGCCCTCAGCGTATCCCGCAGGATTCGTTTCAAGGATATGACGGAATAGAGAAAGTTCGCATAAATGGGTTGACAAACGTATGAGGAATCGATATACTTGCGGTACAGAAAAGGTTTAAAAACTAATTCTTTAAAGGAGTCGAGGAAGTTATGTTGGAAAAAATGAAGCAGATTATTGCTGAGCAGCTGAACTGCGATGAGGGGACAATCGGTTTGGAAACCTCTTTTAAAGATGACCTGGGAGCCGATTCTCTGGATCTGTTTGAACTGGTGATGGCTTTGGAAGAGGAATATGGCATCGAGATCCCGGCAGAAGAGCTTACCGAGCTGGAAACCGTCGGAGATGTTGTAGAATATCTGAAGAACAAGGGTGTGGAGGATTGATCCACACCTTTTTCTTTGCGCGGGGACAGAAAAAGACGGACAGGATCTGCGCCGGAAGGCCAAACTGTTATGCTGGAAGAGGATTCAGCGGAAAATCCGTTGAATTTGACAAAGGATTGAAGTATAATAAGTAAGCCGAACACACGGCCGGATTCTGATAAAATCAGGAGGAATACTATGAGTCTTGATGGTTTGAAAAATGCCGTTCGCGCCAGCAGAAATCTGGTCTGTCTTCTGGGAAGAGGAGTCAGTCTGGATACTGGATGTGACGCTTACGGCGGAGATGAATTTGCCTATGATGTGGAGCAGAAATACGGAAGCTCTCCGGAGGAAATTTTTTCCAGTTCCTGCCTGAACACCAGGCCCAGGAAGTTTTTTGAATATTACAGAGCCGAAATACTGGAAAAGCGGGGACAGCCCAATGCCTGCCATGATGTTCTGGCAAGGCTTGAACAGGAGGGGAAGCTTCGCGCCATTATCACCCGGGGAATTTTCGGATTGGCAAAAAGGGGAGGCTGCAGAAATGTCATCAGTCTCCACGGAACCATATACGATAATTACTGTACGCATTGCGGGGAAAAATATTCCATCGATTATATGATGAAAGGAAACCCCATTCCTTTCTGCGAAAAATGCGGTGCCATAGTACGTCCGGGAATTGTGCTTGGCGGTGAGATGCTGGATAATAACAAGGTGACGGAGGCAGCCAGATTTATCAGCGAGGCGGATACGCTTCTGGTATTGGGAAGCAGGCTGAACGATGACCTCTGTATCTATGGAAGAAGATATTTTGCCGGAAAGTATCTGATACTGATTCATGATACGCCTCATTATCTGGACGAGATGGCCAGCTATTGCTGCATCGGGCAGCCGAAAGATATTCTGCCGCAGTTGTATCCCTGAAAAAGGCGGCAGTGAGAAAGGGATCCGAATACCTAAATTACAAGTACAGGAGCGAAAACATATGACTACAGTGAAAACAAGATTTGCGCCGAGTCCCACAGGAAGAATGCACGTGGGAAATCTGAGAACGGCACTTTACGCCTATCTGGTGGCAAAGCACGCGGACGGAAAGTTCATGCTGCGCATCGAGGATACGGACCAGGAGCGTTTCATGGAGGGCGCTCTGGATATTATTTACCGCACGCTGGATCAGACGGGACTGATCCCGGATGAGGGACCGGACAAGGACGGCGGCGTGGGCCCCTATGTGCAGAGTGAGCGCACAGCTCAGGGTATCTATATGAAATACGCAAAGCAGCTGATCGACCAGGGGGACGCTTATTACTGTTTCTGCACCAAGGAGCGGCTGGATTCCCTGAGAACCACGGTGGCGGGAAAGGAAATCGCCATCTACGACAAGCACTGCCTGCATCTTTCCAAGGAGGAGATCGAGGCGAACCTGGCGGCAGGAAAGCCGTATGTGATCCGCATGAACATGCCCACGGAGGGAACCACCACCTTCCACGATGAGCTGTACGGAGACATCACAGTCAACAATAACGAGCTGGACGACATGATTCTCATCAAGTCCGACGGATATCCCACCTATAATTTCGCCAATGTGGTGGACGACCATCTGATGGGAATCACCCACGTGGTACGGGGAAATGAGTATCTTTCCTCCGCCCCCAAATACAACCGTCTGTATGAGGCCTTTGGCTGGGAGGTGCCGGTGTACATCCACTGCCCGCTGATCACCAACGAGGAGCATCAGAAGCTATCCAAACGCTCCGGCCATTCCTCTTACGAGGATCTGCTGGATCAGGGATTCCTGACGGAGGCCATTGTGAACTTCGTGGCGCTGCTGGGCTGGAGCCCGGCGGGGGACAACGAGCTGTTCACCCTGGAAGAGCTGGTGAAGGAATTCGATTATCACCGGATCAGCAAATCTCCGGCAGTGTTTGACATGGTGAAGCTGAAATGGATGAACGGGGAATACATGAAAAAGATGGACGATGAGAAGTTCTATGAGATGGCGCTTCCATATATCCGTCAGGTAATCACCAAAGACCTGGATCTTCATAAGATCGCCGCCATGGTGAAAACCCGTATCGAGGTATTTCCGGATATTCCCGGCCACATTGATTTCTTTGAGAAGATGCCGGAGTACGGTGTCTCCATGTACCGCCACAAAAAGATGAAGACCACCGAGGAAAGCTCTCTGGCGCTGCTTCAGGAAGTGCTGCCGCTTCTGGAAGCGCAGGAGGATTATTCCAATGACGCCCTCTTTGCGCTGCTTTCCGCTTACGGTAAGGAAAAAGGCTATAAAACCGGCTTCGTGATGTGGCCAATCCGCACCGCCCTGTCCGGCAAGCAGATGACGCCGGCGGGAGCCACGGAGATTCTGGAAGTGCTGGGCAAGGAGGAAAGCCTGACACGTCTTCAGGCAGCCATCGACAAACTGAAACGGGAAGCCGTATGAAATTCAACAAAGAGCAGCAGCAGGCTGTGTCCCACCGGGAAGGCCCCATGCTGGTCCTGGCAGGACCGGGATCCGGCAAGACGGCGGTGATTACCCAACGGACACAGCAGCTGATTGCGGATTATGGAATTGCTCCCTCCTCGATTCTGGTCGTCACCTTCACAAAGGCGGCGGCCAGACAGATGAGGGAGCGTTTTTTAAAGCTGACGGGCCAGACGGCCACTCAGGTGACCTTCGGAACCTTCCACGGGATTTTTTACGGGATTCTCAGGCAGGCCTACGGCATCACCTCTGCCAATATCGCCGGCGAGGAGGAGCGGCTGGGCATCCTCAGACGGCTGATCCAGAAAACCTCCATGGATGTGGACGATGAAAATGATCTCATCGAGGCGGTGAGCCGGGAGATCAGCACGGTGAAGAACGGGAGAATTTCCCTTGACCATTACTATTCCCAGAGCTGCCCGGACGAGGAATTCCGGAGGATTTTTCAGGAATATGAACGGCTGCTGCACGGGAAGCGGCTGCTGGATTTTGACGATCTTATGGTTTACTGCTGGAAGTTGTTTCACAGGCATCCCGAGATTCTGGCGGCCTGGCAGAAAAAGTTCCGGTATATTCTGGTGGATGAGTTTCAGGATGTGAACCAGCTGCAGTACGATATCGTGAAGCTTCTGGCACTGCCGGAGAACAATCTGTTTATCGTGGGGGATGACGATCAGTCCATTTACCGGTTCCGGGGCGCCCGGCCGGAGATCATGCTGAATTTCCCCAGGGAATTTCCCCAGGCCCGGCAGGTGGTGCTGAAAACCAACTACCGGTGCAGCGGGGAGATTGTGGAAAAATCCCAGAATCTGATCCGGTACAATGAGGCCCGCTATGAAAAGGATCTGACCGCGGTCCGGAGCCGGGGGACGCCGGTGGAGATCCGGGGATTTGCCAATGAGAGCCTGGAGACCTCCTGGCTGCTGGAGCAGATCCGCAAGGACCTTGCGGAAGGATGTCCTCTGCAGCAGATCGCCGTACTGTTCAGAACCAACGTGGGAAGCCGGATGACGGTGGAGCGGCTGATGGAATATAACCTGCCCTTTACCATGCGGGATGTACTGCCCAATCTGTACGAGCACTGGCTGGCCAAAAATATGATTGCCTACATGCACCTGGCCATGGGCGGGAGACGGCGGGAGGATTTCCTGGCGGTGATGAACCGGCCCAACCGGTATCTGTCCCGGGAAGCCTTCTACGAAAAGGAGATGCCTTTTGAAATTCTTTACCAGTTTTATGAGGGCAAGGAATGGATGTGCGACCGAATCGAAAAGTTCGAGCACGATGTGAAGATGATGAAGGACATGACCCCTTACGCCGCCATCAATTATATCCGGTTCGGCATCGGCTACGATGAATTTCTGAAGGAATATGCCAGGGCGCGGAAGCTGAAGGAAGAGGAGCTTTTTGATCTTCTGCAGGAAATCCAGGAGAGCGCCAAGGGATACCGGACGTACCAGGAATGGTTTGACTATATGGAGGAGTACAAGGAAAAGCTGAAGGAACACGCCGAGCAGATCCGGCGGCAGCGGGAGGCCATCACCGTCTCCACCCTCCACAGCGTCAAGGGGCTGGAGTTTGACCGGGTGTATATCCTGAACGTCAATGAGGGCAGTATTCCCTACCACAAGGCGGTGCTGGACGCGGAGATGGAGGAGGAACGCCGGATGTTTTATGTGGGAATGACCAGGGCCAGGGAAAAACTGGAACTGTATTTTATCCGGGAGCGTTTCGGAAAAGAGAAGCAGCCCTCCCGGTTTCTGGAGGAGCTGAAGGAGGGACCGGATGAAGAATGAAATTGAAATCCGCTGGGCTCTCCTGGAGCCGGAGGCAGAGGAGCGGCCCGGCGGCCATTCAGAGCAGGCCGCGCGGGAGACGGCCGGGAATGGGACGGCGGTGCCGAAAGTATCCGGGCAGGAGCAAAACGGCAGGCAGCCGGCTTTGGCCCGCAGCCGGCAGGGGCACCGCCTGTCCGCCCTGGGAAGGGAGCTTTTGGCGGATATTCTTCTGGAAAGCTATGACATCGATCTGTCCCGGGAGGAGGAGCCCATCGTGCGGCATCCGCTGGGCAAGCCGTATCTGACCGGCCATGAGGGACTGTACTTTTCCATCAGTCATTCCGGCAGCTGGGCGGCCTGTGCGGTGGGACGGACACCGCTGGGGCTGGATATCCAGTACCGGAAAAAGAAGGAGACCGATACGCTGGCGGCCAGGATTCTCGACGCGGGGGAATTTTCCTCCTACGAAAATTCCGCGGACCGGAATGTCTCCTTTTATGATTTCTGGGTAAAAAAGGAAAGTTATCTGAAATACACCGGCGAGGGTATCCGGAAGGATCTGCGGACCGTTGCATATGAAAACTGCCGCTTTTTCTTCCTCCCGGAAATGATCGCCGGCTGCGCGGCGGCTCTGTGCGTGCCTGCCGGCTGGAACGGAACTATAAAAATTACAGGAAAAGCTTCGGGGAACCGGTGACCCCGAAGCTTTTTTCATTTCATTTCCAACGCTCCGCGAGGATCGCAAGGTCTGCCCCGGCGAAGCCAGGGGGCTGCGGCGGAGTGGAAGATGGGTTCATAATCTCCGCCTGTCCACATATATTAATTTTAAGAGGTGATGAAGATGAAACGGGAGGAAATTATCCGGATGTTTCCCGACAGAATCCGCCGGATTCTGCAGGGGGCGGACTGGAGGCCGGATCAGCTGCAGGAAATCCGCCTGCGGACGGGAAAACCGCTGCTTTTGCTGCTGGCGGGCCGGGAATATTTTCTTTCCCCCGGCGGGATGGCCAGCCGGAGGCCGGAAGGCGCCTATCTGGCGGACGCGGAGGATATCCGGCGGACAATGGAATATCTGGGCCAGTATTCCCTTTATGCCTATGAGGAGGAGCTGCGGCAGGGATTTCTCACGGTACAGGGCGGCCACCGGGTAGGGGTGGCTGGTAAAATTGTTCTTGAGAAAAACCGGGTGAAGGGCATCAGCCACATTTCCGGAATCAATGTCCGCTTCTCCCATCAGATCCGGGGCTGTGCGGACGCGGTGATGCGCTATGTGATCTCCCGGGGAAATGTGTGTCACACGCTGATTATTTCCCCTCCCAGATGCGGGAAAACCACCCTGCTCCGGGATCTGATCCGGCAGATTTCCAACGGCTGCCAGTCCTTTCCCGGGTGTACGGTGGGGGTGGTGGATGAACGGTCGGAGTTGGGCGGAAGCTACCTGGGAGTGCCCCAGAACGATCTGGGAATCCGCACTGATGTGCTGGACGGCTGTCCGAAGGCAGAGGGGATGATGATGCTGATCCGCGCCATGTCGCCGGCAGTGGTGGCGGTGGACGAACTGGGGGATTATGAAGATATTCATGCCATTGAGATGACGCTGCACAGCGGCTGCAAGCTGCTGGCCACGGTTCACGGCAGTTCCATTGAGGATATTCAGAAGAAGCCACTTTT
>CBJMC01400__coassemble_2077_pt1 | contig 9647 bp, 9 predicted proteins | sample CBJMC01400__metabat2_low_PE_039 | metagenome-assembled genome bin CBJMC01400
ACCGTACGTCCGGTGCTGTGAGAGGACGGGAGCTAATCACTCCCTCCTACTCGATTTTTTTGATTTGAGTACACTTCAGTACAGTTAAACTAAAGCTTGCTTTAGCATTTCAAAATTTTGGTCTTTACGGGTAAAAGAAATGAGAGTGACCGCAGTGCCTGCACGGGCGGGCATCCAACGGGCAACGAGCCGTAACAGGTCAGCCTTCCGGCTTCATTGTCACAACGAACCTGTTCTTCTGTCATGGCTGCTTGACTGCCGGAAATGACAATGATACAATGAGCCAAAGCAATTCCGCAGACGGCTTTTTCAGATAACAGACAGCGGAAGACTGTGGAAAATGATGAGAGAAATATAATGAAAATGGAAAAAAGGAGAGCAAAATGCAGGAATTTCTTAGTCAGTATCCGGGAATTACGGAGCAGCTGGATCTTTTAAAGCAGGTGGGCCTGATGTTCAGCCTGCTTTTCGGCGCCCTGAACTGTTTTATGGGTTTCCGGCTGCTGCGGGTGTGGACGGCGCTGGGCGGCTTTGTGCTGGGGGCCGGAGTGGGTTTCCTTCTGGGCAGCCGTTTTCTGGACGTGCAGTGGGGCGTCTGGCTGATGACCCTGGGCGTGGGGCTGGTGGCGGGAACGCTGGCCTATCAGATTTATCTGGTGGGAGCCTTCCTTCTGGGCTGGCTGCTGACTGTATCCGTCACGGTTTCCCTGGTGCGTCCCATGGACATCGGTGATAAGGAAAAGCTGGCGCTGATGGCCGGCGGCGCTCTGCTGGGCCTGGTGGTGGGCGTGCTGATTGTGGCTTTTTCCAGACCGATTATCATCGTGGCCACCGGCATCAGCGGCGCGGCCAGCATGGCTTCCGGCCTGGGCGGAATTCTGGGGTGGGGCGCTCCGGTAGTGACCATCCTTACGGCCGTACTGGCGGTGGCGGGTATTGCCGTCCAGTTTTTCACCGAACCAGGGAAGAAAAAAAGAAGACGGGAAGAGTAAGGACACAGAAGCGACATATTTTCCTGTTAGAATGGACGGGAAAGGCAGGAGGTAGACTATGAGCAAACTGAAAATCCTGGTGGTAGACGACGAGAGCAGAATGAGGAAGCTGGTGAAAGACTTCCTGGTGAAACATGATTACGAAGTTCTGGAGGCCCAGGACGGGGAACAGGCAGTGGATATCTTTTTCGAGGACAAGGACATTGCCCTGGTGATTCTGGATGTGATGATGCCGAAAATGGACGGCTGGCAGGTATGCCGGGAGATCCGGGCGCACTCGAAGGTGCCTATTATCATGCTGACCGCCAAAGGCGATGAGCGGGATGAGCTGCTGGGGTTTGAGCTGGGAGTGGATGAATATATTTCCAAGCCCTTCAGTCCCAAGATCCTGGTGGCCAGGGTGGAGGCCATCCTCAGAAGAACCGGGCACGGAGAACAGGAGGAAATCCTGGAGGCCGGCGGCATTGTGCTGAACAAGACGGCCCATCTGGTGACGGTGGACGGGAAGGCCATGGATCTCAGCTATAAAGAGTTCGAGCTGATGACGTATTTCATGGAAAACCAGGGGATTGCTCTTTCCCGGGAAAAGATTCTGAACCATGTGTGGAATTACGATTACTTCGGTGATGCCAGAACCATTGATACCCATGTAAAAAAGCTGAGAAGCAAGATGGGGGACAAGGGCGAGTATATCAAGACTATCTGGGGGCTGGGCTACAAATTTGAGGTGGAGCCATGAGAAACCTGATTCACAGATCCATCAAATGGCAGATCATTGTAGCTTTTATGGCTTATATTCTGCTGACCATACTTCTGGTGGTGTTTCTGAACGTGGGATTTCTGGAGCGGTTTTATCTTCACGACAAAGAAGAAAAACTGCTGACGGGCTATGAGACTTTCTTCCCGGATGTTTCTGTGACGGCAGCGGTAGATACGATTCAGTACTGCAATACCAATAATATTGTGTTCCTTCTCACCAATATGGGCCAGAGGGATTCCTATATAGGAAATGTCAGCTATGATGATTATCAGAAAATATCCGCCAGACTGTTTGGCTATATGTCCGGGCTGGAGGCGCCGGCGGACCGGATCCTGCATTCCACGGACCAGTATACGATACAGTATAACCGGGATGACGAGATGAAAATTGATTATCTGGAGCTGTGGGGCATAGTATCTGCCAACGATACCAATTACGCCTACATTTTCCGGACGCCCTGGGAAAGTATTGCTTCCAGTGTGCGGGTATCCAATCAGTTTTATCTGTTCATCGGCGGGATTATGGCGGCGCTGGGCGTGGGATTTGCCAGCCTTTTTGCCAGCAGGATTACCCGTCCTCTGACGGAACTGACCCGGATTTCCCAGCGGATGGCAAATCTGGACTTTGAGGCCAGATATACCAGCGGCGGCGACGATGAGATCGGAACGCTGGGGCATAATTTCAACCGGATGTCCTCCACCCTGGAGGAGACTATTTCGGAGCTGAAGACAGCCAATAATGAGCTGCAGAAGGATATTGAGAAGAAGGAACAGATCGATGAGATGCGCAAGGAATTTCTTTCCAACGTGTCCCATGAACTGAAGACCCCTATCGCGCTGATTCAGGGGTATGCGGAGGGTTTGCAGGAAAATATTAACGATGATCCGGAAAGCCGGGCTTTTTACTGTGAAGTAATTATGGATGAAGCGTCAAAGATGAATCAGATGGTAAAGAAACTGCTGACGCTGAATCAGCTGGAATTCGGAAATAATCAGGTGAGCATGGAGCGGTTTGATCTGACGGATCTGATCCAGGGCGTCATTCAGTCTTCCCAGCTTCTGGCACAGCAGGCCCAGGCGGAGATTCTTTTCGCCCAGACGGAGCCCCTGTATGTGTGGGGCGATGAGTTTATGGTGGAGCAGGTGGTGACCAATTACCTTACCAACGCCATCCATTATGTAAAGAATGAGAAAAAGATCGAGATCCGCTGCCAAGAAGAAAACGGGAAAATCCGTACCACTGTGTTTAATACCGGCGACGCGATCCCGGAGGAGGAGCTGGACAAGATCTGGGTGAAATTTTACAAGGTGGACAAGGCCAGAACCAGGGAGTACGGCGGAAGCGGCATCGGCCTGTCCATCGTGAAAGCCGTCATGGAATCCATGAATCAGCAGTGCGGCGTCGTCAACTATGACAACGGCGTGGCGTTCTGGTTCACGCTGGATCATACCAGCACGGAAGGACAGGAGCAGCTGAGATCTTCCGGATGACGGTAGCGGGAGAGAATATCCCGGAAACACTCCATGGAAGGGGTCAGATATTTGTTTTTATGGTATACCAGGCGGAAGTGCCGGTTCCATTCCCCGCTGGGATTCCGGATGGGATGAATGAGGCCGGTGCGGATTTCGTCGGTGAGCAGACGCACGGACATGACAGCCAGGCAGTGGTTATGTATCACCGCCTGGCGGATGGTGGCCGGGCAGTTGGCTTCCCAGCGGATATTTAGCCGCAGGCCGTGGCGAAGGGCAAATTTTTCAAAAAGAGCCCGGGTGCCGCTGCCTTCCTCCCGCATGGCGTAGTCCTGCCCGTCCAGGGCGGAAACGGGAATTTCCTTCTGCCGGGCAAAGGGGTGGCCGGGACCGCAGGCCATAATCAGATAATCCTCCACCAGCGAGTGGCAGATCAGATCGGGGGAAGAAATCTCGCCCTCCACCACCGCCAGATCCAGCTGGGAATTCAGCAGCATTTCCTCTATGATATGAGTGTTGGTGACATGGACAGAGGTTTCCACCTGCGGCATGGCCCCTTCAAAATCTTTCAGAAGAGCAGGAATCAGACAGGTTCCCACGGTGATGGAAGCTCCCAGGCGGAGCACCTCCCGCAGGGAGCCTTCTTTCATGTTCTGCTCCAGCTGGTCAAACTCCCGTACGGCCTTCAGCGCCCCGGCATAGAGTTCCTTTCCGGCAGGCGTGATGTACAGTTTTTTTGAGAGACGTTCAAAAAGGCGTGTGCCGTAGTGATCCTCCAGTTCCCGGATGGCCTGGCTGACGGTGGGCTGGGAAATATAGAGTTTTGCGGCGGCTTCGCTCATTTTTCCCGTTTCGGCCACCGCCAGAAAAATTTTCAGGTGGCGTATGGTCATGAGAATCCCTCCTCTCTTTGATAGGTATTTTCTATGATATTCATCAGATTATATCACTTTTCATATGGAAGCTCAAGTGATATAATTGCTGTGATAACGGGAAAACGGCGGGCCCCCAAAGAGGCTGCGGCCAGGATACATACAGTGGAGCGCCGGGCAGGAAGGCGGCCCGTAAGGGCCTCGGCTTCGGAAAAAATGAAAAGGGGCGGCTCCGGAAAGGAGAACAGAAAGGTGAAGGTACTGATTATTGGCGGTGTGGCTGCGGGAACGAAGGTTGCCGCAAAGCTGAAACGGGAAGATTTCGGCGCGGATGTGACAATTCTCACCATGGGGAAAGATATTTCCTACGCAGGCTGCGGGCTTCCCTATTATGTGGGAAATGTGATCCGGGACAGAAAACAGCTGATTGTGAATACACCGGACAGCTTTGAAAAACTGACGGGTGTCCGGGTGGTGACAGAGACGGAGGCCGTGAAGGTAAACCGCCAGGAGAAGACAGTGGAGGCTGTCAGCACAGTTACCGGGGAACGTTCCGTTTACGGCTATGACAAGCTGGTGATCGCCACCGGCGCTTCTCCCATCAAACCGCCTCTGGAAGGGATGGATCTGGAGGGCGTATTTTTTATGCGTACCCCAAAGGACGCCATCACTCTGCGGGAGCGGATCGAAGCGGGGGACGTAAAGCGGGCCGTGGTTGCAGGCGGCGGATTCATCGGCCTGGAGGTGGCGGAGAATCTGCTGGCCCGGGGTATAAAGGTGTCCGTGATCGATATGGCGCCCCATGTGCTGCCGGGATTTGATCCGGAGATGGCTGAATATGTGGAGGACCACCTGGCAGACAAAGGGATTATGACCTTCACCGGGACCCGGCTGGAGGGCTTCCTGGGAGAGGGCAGACTGGAGAAGGTGCAGACCAGCCGCCGGGCCATGAAGGCGGATCTGGCGGTGCTGTCCATCGGCATCCGGCCCAACACGGGGTTCCTGGCGGATTCCGGCATTGAGCTGATGCCCAACAAGACCGTGAAGGTGGACGCGTATTTCCGGACCAGCGACGAGAACATCTACGCGGTGGGTGACTGCGCCACGGTGACCAACCGGGAGACGGGACAGCCGGCCTGGTCCCCCATGGGTTCTTCCGCGAATATCGAGGGCAGGCTGCTGGCGAAGACACTGGCAGGCGGCGGACAGCCGTATCCCGGCGTGCTGCAGACGGCGGTGTGCAGGCTTCCCGGGCTGAACGCGGGCCGCACCGGCCTTTCCCAGGAGCAGGCCAAGGCGGCCGGATATGACCCGATAAGCGTGGTGACGGTGGTGGACGACAAGGCCCATTATTATCCGGGAGCGGGGAATTTTATCGTAAAGATGACGGCAGACCGGGCCACCGGAAAATTCCTGGGCATTCAGGTGCTGGGGCCGGGGGCCGTGGACAAGATGGTGGATATCGCGGTGACGGCGCTGACTTTGAAGGCGTCCCTGGCGGATCTGGAGAATATGGATCTGGCCTACGCGCCGCCGTTCTCCACAGCCATCCATCCCTTCGTCCATACCGTCAACATTCTGCTGAACAAGATGAGCGGCGCTTTTGAGACCATGACCCCGGAGGAATTTGCCGCAGGGGCGGCCGGGGAGTATCAGATTGTGGACGCGGCCGTGCAGCCGTCTTTGAAAAATGTTCCGTACCTGGATCTTACAAAGATCGATGGCCCGGTGGACGGCTTTGCCAGGGACGCGAAGCTTCTGCTGGTATGTACGAAAGGAAAACGCGCCTACATGGTGCAGAACCGCCTGAAATATTTCGGGTATACCAACACGAAGGTGCTGGAGGGCGGCGCCACCTTCAACCGTGTGGAGGATGACGAATAAGCCCGATAATTTAAGAAAAGAAACGCGAGGAAACCGGAGAAAAACAGAGTAAGGCCGCCCGGAGGGGCGGCCGGAACACAGACAGGAGGATCTATATATGGCAGCATTAACCATCAGCCCGGAAGAGGAAAAGAGAGTAAAAGCGCTGGGATTTCTGAACAATAAGGGAACGGACAATTTTTCCGGAAGGATCATCACGGTAAACGGCAAGGTTACCGCCAGACAGCAGAAGGTAATCGCGGAGGCCGCCGAGAAGTTCGGCAACGGAACCGTCACCTATACCACCCGTCTGACGGTGGAGGTACCGGGAATCCCCTTTGATAAAATCGAAGAGTTCCAGGAGTTTATCGCCAAAGAAGGCCTGATCACCGGAGGAACCGGTTCCGTGGTGCGCCCGGTGGTATCCTGCAAGGGAACCACCTGCCAGTACGGACTGATCGATACCTTTGATCTGTCCCAGAAGATTCACGAGAGATTTTATCTGGGTTATCACACCGTGAAGCTTCCCCACAAATTCAAAATCGCGGTGGGCGGATGTCCCAACAACTGTGTGAAGCCGGATCTGAACGATCTGGGAATTATCGGCCAGCTGATTCCCGACTATGACGAGGACGCCTGCAACGGCTGCAGAAAATGTTCCGTGGTCACCGCATGTCCCATGGGAGCCGCGTCCCTTGCGGACGGCGTGATGGAGATTGATCCGGAAGTCTGCAACCACTGCGGACGCTGCGTGGGGAAATGCCGCTTTGACGCCATCGAGGGTGGAACGAGAGGCTACAAGGTGTACATCGGCGGACGCTGGGGCAAGAAAGTGGCCCAGGGACGGACATTGTCCAGGATTTTCCGGACGGAAGAGGAAATGCTGGATGTGGTGGAGAAGGCCATCCTGCTGTTCCGTGAGCAGGGAATGACCGGAGAACGCTTCTCCCAGACCATCGACCGGCTGGGCTTCGAGAATGTGGAAAAACAGCTTCTGGCCAACGACCTGCTGGAGAGGAAGCAGGAGATTCTGGACGCCACCCTTCATGTGACGGGAGGAGCCAGCTGCTGACAAGGACCGGCCGGAAGCCGCCGGTTTCGGGCGGTATGCGGCAGAACAATACTGAAAAGAATATTTCCCCGGGAGGACTGCGAAAAACAGCCTTTCCGGGGCTTTTTCTTCCGAAAATTCACCATTTATCCCCAAAATGCGCGGAAATTACAAAGGACAGCCGTTGGAATCCTGTAAAATAATGGTCATGAAATTTGCCAGGAAAAGGAGGATTACAATGGCCAGAAAAGGAGAAAACATCAGGAAACGGAAGGATGGAAGGTGGGAAGCCCGATATATGAAGGGAAGAAAACCGGATGGGAAGATCTGCTATGGGTATCTGTATGCGCCTACGTACCGGGAGGTAAGGGAAAAGAAACGACTTATGGTGGTCAGGATGGAGGAAGAACAGAAAAACCATCTTGCGGGGGTAAGGTGTCCCGATGACCGTATTCAGACAGTGGGTGCACTTTGGATGGAGGCGGCGAAGAATCGTGTAAAATACACTACCTACTGCAATTACCACCTTTTGATGAAAAATCACATCCTTCCCGCTTTCGGCGACAGTTCTATCCGAAAACTTTCCAGCGTACAGATTGGAGATTTTGTCCGGGAACTGCAGAAGGAGGGAAAAAAGACGGGAACCATCCGGGTGATCCTGGGTATTTTGAAAAGTATTCTGCATTTTGCCGCGGAGTTGAACTGCTTTCCGGAGGAAACACTCCGATTTCCCAAAATCACAGCTCCCCGTTCCAGTCCCAGAATTATGTCTGCGGCTGATTACCAGAAGTTGGGGGATTACCTGGACACCAGTGAGCAACCCTTTGAATTCGGCCTGCTGGTCTGTATGTGTACGGGTATTCGCGTCGGAGAGCTGTGCGGGCTGCGCTGGGAGGATTTTGATTTGGCAAATGGCAGTCTGGCCATAAACCGCACTGTCACCAGGATTGAGAACCCGGATTTTTTTCCGGGCAGTACCCAACAGCGGACGCTGCTGTTGGTGGGTACGCCGAAGTCTCTTTCTTCCATACGTCAGATTCCGCTGCCGGACCGGATCATCCGGAAAGCCCGGAGCTGCCGCCGGGAGGATTCCAGTTACCTGCTGACGGGTACGGAGAAATGTATGGAGCCCCGCACGGTGCAGCGCCGCTATGAACGGCTGTTGCGCCGTTGTGGGATTGCCCCGGTAAATCTTCATGCCATGCGTCACCAGCTTTCCAGCCGCTGGATAGCGTACGGATTCGATGTGAAGGCCCTATCGGAGATTCTGGGACACGCTTCCACAAAGACAACACTGGACATTTATGTTCACAGCAGTCATTCACAGAAACGGAATTATCTGAACCAGGTACTGACCCTGCAGGAGAATTCGGAAGGGGAGTCCAGAGAGCAGACTGCAGCAGTTCTGCTGTAATGCCCTCTCTGATGTAGCCTGCAGGCACACGGGTACGGATTGGTACTTGCGTATCCTGGCTGCTGCGCCTATAATAGGAAAACAAAAGACCGCTACGGCGGTGGGAAGGATTTTGACTGATTTATGATTCATACGACGGTTCAGGTGATCCGGTATATTCTGAAAGATCTGCTGGAGCCGGCAGCCTATCTTCCCTTCGGGATTGCGGCCGGAGGTTTGTTTCTTCTGAGCTGGTATCTGTGGAGACGGTATGTCTGCGGGGAGAAACCGGTGCGGCGGCCTGACAGGAGCCAGTGGCTGCTGATTTTGTGCGTGGTCTACGCGGCTGTGCTGCTGAAACTGGCGTTTTTCTCCCGGGAGCCCGGTTCCAGGACGGGAATCGATCTGATTCCCTTTTCCACCTGGATGGGAGGACCTCAGGCTCATGCGTATTTCATTGAGAATATTCTGATGTTTTTTCCTTTCGGGATTCTGGTGCCTGCCAGATTCCGCAGACTGAGAAATCCACTATTTTGTGTGGATGCGGGATTTCTGGCCAGCTGTTTTCTGGAATTAGCCCAGCTGGTGACCCAAAGGGGGTACTGCCAGCTGGACGATATCGCCACGAATACGCTGGGGGCGGGGATCGGCTGGCTGATCTGGTACAAAACGCAAAAGGGATGGAACGATAACACGGAGAAGAGGAGCAGAGGGAACAGGTGAAAAAAACGGGATAAACCGACAGAAAACGGGACATCATGCTGTGGCGTTCCCTGAATCACAGCGATATAATAAAAAGTATAAATTTAGCTGCAAAAGAAGAGGTATTTAGATGAGAATTGCTGTGTGTGACGACGAGAAAATGGAGAGGGAGTCTCTCTGCCAGGAGATCCGGAGAGCCTGGGCGGACGCGGAAATTGAGGAATTTGAAAGCGGAGTCCGGATTCATGAACAGATTCGAAAGGGAGCATATTATGATATTGTTTTCCTGGATATCCTTCTGGATGATTCCAACGGGATTGAAATCAGCCGTAAGGAACGGGCGGCAAATAAGCGCAGGTATAATAACTGGATGTTCCAGAAAGTTATGAGTGGACGGCAACATTCCGTCTGAGGCAAAAAGATGAGTGAAATCGTTTACTTTTTTATACAGCTGGGAGGTTGTCTGCTGCAGCTGATCCCGGTTCCGATTCTGCTGTATATGCCCTTTTCCGACCAGCAGCTGAAGGCATCGAAGCGGAAAATTG
>CBJMC01400__coassemble_2087_pt1 | contig 9622 bp, 9 predicted proteins | sample CBJMC01400__metabat2_low_PE_039 | metagenome-assembled genome bin CBJMC01400
GACACGGTGCAGAAACAGGGATTGGATTATGCCAGACAGTATGTGGCCATCCCCGGCTGTAGCGAGCACGAAACCGGACTGGCCATCGACCTGGCCGCCAACCGGCCGGAAATCGACTTTATCTGCCCCGAATTCCCCTGGGACGGAATCTTCGGCAAATTCCGCCGGATGGCCCCTGAATACGGCTGGATTCTCCGGTATCCCGCGGGCAAAGAGGAGATCACACGGATTTCCAGTGAACCCTGGCACTTCCGCTATGTGGGAACGCCCCATGCCAGGATCCTCTCGGACCGGGGGCTGGTTCTGGAGGAATACCTGGCCGGGGATCCGGGACTTCCCCTGTGGAACGGGCCGCAGCCCGGAAAAATCTCCGGAAGAGAGACACAGCCTGCGGCGGGGAGGCAACCATGAACCGGCCCCTCTTTCCGCCCTTCTCCCAGACGAAACAAACCTCTGGGAAACCGGCAGGCCAAAAGAGGTATTACCCAGGCCTTGACGCCTTCCGTATCCCGGCGGCGCTTCTGGTGATCGCCATTCATACCTCGCCGCTGGCTTCCTTTTCGGAAACCGCAGACTTTCTTCTGACACGGGTGGCCGGCAGGGTGGCGGTTCCTTTTTTCCTGATGGTCACCGGATTTTTCCTGCTGCCGGATGCCGCGGAAGACGGCAGAGAGCACAGCGACGGGCAGGGGGCCTGGAAGGCACGCAGGCGGCTGTTTCGTTCTGTGGCGCATCTGATCGGACTGTACGTCCTGTCCATGCTTCTGTATCTGCCCCTGAACCTGTACGCGGGACAGATGAAAGGACTGACGGCAGCCGGATTTTTCAAAATGCTGTTCTTTGACGGCACCTTTTACCATCTGTGGTATCTTCCTGCCGCCGCGGAGGGCATCTGCCTGGTGTATCTCCTTTCCCGCCGGTTTTCCCTGCGGGGATGCCTGATCATCTCCGCTCTGCTGTATCTGGTCGGCCTGGGCGGCGACAGCTGGTACGGGCTGATGGCCCGCCATTCTCTGACGGCGGAGGTATACCAGGGGATTTTCTCCGTAAGCAGCTATACCAGAAACGGCGTCTTCCTGGCCCCGCTGTTCCTCTGTCTGGGATGGATGATGGCCCGGGGAAAATGGCAGAAAAAAATCCGGAAAGCTTCCGGGTGGCTGTTTCTTCTGACGCTGGCCCTGATGGCTTGTGAGGCGCTCCTGCTTCGCGGGACCGGATGGATCCGCCACGACAGTATGTACCTGCTGCTTCCCCTCTGCATGGTCTTCCTGTTCCTGCGGCTTCTTTCATGCCGCCGCGAAATGGGAAAACCCCAAACCCTCGCTGCCTGCCGCAGCCTGAGCCTGACCATCTATCTGATTCACCCCTGGGTAATCGTTCTGGTGCGGGGAGCAGCCGGGGTGCTGGGACTGGAAAATATATTTGTAACCCAATCACTGATTCATTATCTGACAGTGGCCGCAGGGTCCTGTCTGCTGGCGATGATAATATGGAAACTACAATGCAAATGGAACGCGTACCGTTCCCGTCGGGCGGCGCGCTGAAAAAAGCCCGGACCTGGGCGCTGATTCATACCGATACCCTCCGGGCAAATGCCGCCGCCATCAAAGAACTGCTGCCCGGCGGATGCTCTGTCATGGCGGTGGTAAAGGCCAACGCCTACGGCCACGGACTGCTGGAGGTGTCCACCTGCCTGAACCGGGCGGGTATCCGGGATTTCGCCGTGGCCACCCTGGAGGAAGGCATCCGCCTGCGGCAGGGCGGCGTCACCGGAAATATTCTGATTCTGGGGTACACCCCCGCGTCTCTGGCCGGTTACCTGCGGGAATACGGCCTGACCCAGACGGTGGCCGACGCCCTGCACGGCTGGCAGCTGGCAAAAACCGGCCTGCCCCTGGACGTTCACCTGAAAATCGACACCGGAATGCACCGGCTGGGAATTCCGGCCAATCGCCCGGAGGAAATCCTGCCGCTGATGACCATTCCCACCCTGCGGGTAACCGGCCTGTTCACCCATCTGTGCGCCGCGGACAGCAGCCGCCCGGAGGATGTGGCCTTCACCCGGCGGCAGATCGGGGATTTCTTTGAACTCACCCGGCAGCTTTCGGCCAGAGGCATCCCCCTGCCGGCCCTGCATGTGCAGAGCAGCTACGGGATTCTCCGTTATCCAGGCCTCCCCTGCCGGTTTGCCCGGCCGGGTATCCTGCTGTACGGCTGCCTCAGTGATCCGGAAACCATGGGTGAGATCCCCGCCCCCATCCGTCCGGTACTCTCCTGGCACAGCCGGATTGCGCTGACCAGACAGATACCGGAGGGGGATACGGTGGGCTACGGCCGCCGCTGGCAGGCCCGGGGGCCCCGGCGTCTGGCGGTGATTCCCGTGGGCTACGGAGACGGCTATCCCCGTTCCCTGTCCAACTGCCATGAGGTGCTGATCTGCGGACAGCGGGCCCCCATCGCGGGGCGGATCTGCATGGATCAGATGATGGCCGATATCACCCATATTCCCCAGGCACACTGCGGCTCCCTGGTGACCTTGATCGGAGAACAGGAGGGAGGGCGCATCACGGCGGAGGAAACCGCCGCCCGGGCCGGAACCATCGCCAACGAACTTCTGTGCCGTCTGGGGGACCGGATCCGGCGGGTGACCTGCCCGTAATGAATGAGGGGATACCGGATCGCCCCGCTATCCCCTCATCTGTCCGTTCACGTTCCGGCACCCGGCTGCAGCGCGGCAGGTTTTCAGGCCCCGGTCACTGCCTCACCGCATCCTTCATTTCTTTCACATAGGAGGCCACCTGTGGCACGCAGTCCTCTTTGTACTCCTGGCACAGCCGGACGATGGCGCTGCCCACAATCACCCCGTCGGATTTCCCTGCCATTTCCCTGGCCTGCTTGGGGGTGGAGATTCCAAATCCCACCGCACAGGGAATCCGGCGGTTCTCCTTTACCAGCTGCACCATACTGCCGATATCCGTGGTGATTTCCCGGCGCACGCCGGTGACACCCATGGAGGACACACAGTAGACAAATCCTTCCGCTTCCCCGGCAATCCGGGCGATCCGCTGATGGGAAGTTGGCGCAATCAGCGAGATGAAATCCAGGCCCGCCTTCCGGCAGGGTCCGGCAAACTCCTCCTTTTCCTCAAAGGGCACATCGGGAAGAATCAGGCCGTCCATCCCCACATCCGCCGCCGTCCGGACAAACCGTTCGGTTCCATAGGAAAATACCACATTGGCATAAGTCATAAACACCAGCGGAATATTGCTGCGTTTCCGGATTCTTCTCACCATCTCAAAGATTTTGTCCGTGGTAACGCCCCCTGCCAGGGCCCGCATATTGGCCGCCTGGATCACGGGGCCCTCCGCCGTGGGATCGGAAAACGGGATTCCCAGCTCGATCAGATCGGCTCCCGTCTCCTCCATGGCATACACCAGTTCCTCCGTCACCGCCAGGGACGGATCCCCGCAGGTGACAAACGGAATAAATGCTTTTCCCTTCTCAAATGCTCTGGCAACCTTACTCATAAAGATCCTCCCCTCTGTATCTTGCAATCGCCGCACAGTCCTTGTCTCCTCTTCCGGAAAGATTAATCACAATCACCTGATCCCTGCCCATCTGGGGGGCCAGCTTTCTGGCATAAGCCACCGCATGGGCACTCTCGATGGCGGGAATAATTCCCTCCGTCCGGGACAGATACTCAAAGGCTTCCACCGCCTCCTCATCCGTCACCGCCACATATTCCGCCCTGCCCTGATCATACAGGTCGGCATGCTCCGGCCCGATCCCCGGATAATCCAGCCCGGCGGAGATGGAGTACACCGGCGCGATCTGGCCGTATGCATCCTGGCAGAAATAGGATTTCATCCCGTGGAAAATTCCCAGCCTTCCGGTGGCGATGGTGGCTGCCGTCTCCGCGGTATTTACCCCGCGGCCTGCGGCTTCGCACCCGATCAGCCGCACGGACTTATCCGGAATAAAATGATAAAAAGCTCCAATGGCATTGGAACCGCCGCCCACGCAGGCCAGCACCGCATCCGGCAGTTTTCCCTCCGCCTCCAGAAGCTGCTGGCGGATTTCCCTGGAAATCACTGCCTGAAAATCCCGGACAATGGTGGGGAAGGGATAGGGACCCATACAGGAGCCCAGCACGTAATGGGTATCCTCCACCCGGCTGGTCCATTCCCGCATGGTCTCCGAAACCGCGTCCTTCAGCGTCCCGGTTCCCGAGGATACCGGATGTACCTTTGCTCCCAGGAGACGCATTTTATACACATTCAGCGCCTGGCGGATGGTGTCCTCTTTTCCCATGAACACCTCGCACTCCATACCCATCAGGGCGGCTGCTGTGGCCGTGGCCACACCGTGCTGTCCGGCTCCCGTCTCCGCGATCACCCGGGTTTTCCCCATCTTTTTTGCCAGCAGCACCTGCCCCAGCACATTGTTGATCTTATGGGCTCCTGTGTGGTTTAAATCCTCCCGCTTCAGATAAATTTTCGCTCCCCCCAGATCTTCTGTCATCCGTTTCGCGAAATACAGCCGGGAAGGACGTCCCGCGTACTCATTCAACAGGGTGGTCAGTTCCTGCTGAAACTGAGGATCCTCCTTATATCTGTTATAGGCCTCTTCCAGTTCCAGCACCGCGTTCATCAGTGTCTCCGGAATATACTGGCCTCCATGGATTCCAAATCTACCTTTCGACATAACTGTATACCTCTTTTCCGGCAACCGTTCCGCCTTACGGCTTCCCTGTCGCCCATTTTTCCTGTTTATCAGACGGAGGGCCTGCTGCCGTCTGCGCTCCCGGCGCAGCCATGGGCCAGCGCCACCGCCTGTTTTATTTTCTCCCGATCCTTCCAGCCGTCACGCTCCACCCCGCTGGACAGATCCACGGCCCAGGGATGCAGCCGGCCGATGGCGGCAGCCAGATTGCCGCAGTCAAGACCTCCGGCCAGAAACCAGGGTCTCTCCACCGCTTCCACCAGCCCCCAGTCAAAGGCGCTGCCGGTGCCGCCCCGGCCATGATCCAGCAGAATGTAATCGGCGCTGCTTTGCATGGCTCTGTTCAGATCTTCCTTCCGGCGGATGGAAAACGCCTGGATCAGCGGCCCGTCCGTCAGGCCTCGCAGCCGTCGGATGTACGCCTCATCCTCCTGCCCGTGCAGCTGGGCCAGCCGGATCACCCCGTCATTTAACAGGCGGGCCACCGTCTCCTCCGGCTCATTGACGAACACGCCCACGGGGCAGATATCCTGGGCCAGCATGGCGGAAAGCTCCCGCGCCTGCCCGGCGGACACGTTGCGGCGGCTTTTGGGCACATGAATCACAAATCCGGCAAAATCCGGCCCCGCTTCGTTGACGTAAACGATATCTTCCGCCCTTCGCAGGCCGCAGATTTTAATTCTGGTTTTCATCGCCGTCTCCTCTCAGCCATTTAAGCGCCGCCTTTTTATCCCGGGCCCGCATCAGGGTTTCCCCCACCAGCACCGCGTCCACGCCGTCTTCTTTCAAGGCTCGCACCTGCCGGGGATCGGAGATTCCGCTTTCCGCCACAAACAGCACCGATTCCGGCGCCAGGGCCCGCAGACGGCTGCTGTTGGCCGTGTCCACGGAAAAATCCTTCAGGTTCCGGTTGTTCACCCCGATGATTTTCGCGCCGCAGGCTGCCGCTCTTTCGATTTCCCTTTTATCGTGGGCCTCCACCAGCGCGTCCATGCCCAGCTCCTGGGCCAGCTGCCGCCATGCCACAAGCTGACCGTCATCCAGGATGGCACAGATCAGCAGCACCGCCGACGCGCCCAGAGCCCGGGCCTGATAAATCATATATTCATCCACGGTAAAATCCTTCCGAAGCACCGGTATCTGCACTTCCCCGGCAATTCTGCGCAGATATTCATCCTTTCCCAGAAAGTAAAAGGGCTCCGTCAGACAGGAAATGGCGGCGGCTCCCGCCGCCTCATACGCCCGGGCAATTTCCAGATAAGGGAAATCTTCTGCGATGATTCCCTTTGAGGGTGACGCTTTTTTCACCTCGCAGATAAACGACATCCCTTCCCCGGACAGGGCCAGCTCAAAGGGCCTGCGCCCCGACGGGGATGCCAGGCGGGGCGCTTCTTCCGCGTCCCGGCGGATGTTTTCCAGAGGGTAACGACGCTTCTCGGCAGCAATCCGTTCCCTGGTTTTTTGGGCAATTTCATCCAGTATCGTCAAAGCCTTCTCCTCCTACTTCTGATTGCTCATGGTGATGAATTCTTCCAGCTTCTTTCTGGCTGCTCCGTCATCCAGAAGCTGCTCCGCAAGCCGGACACCCTCCTCAATGGTTTTGGTCCGCCCGGTAATATAAAGGGCCGCGCCCGCGTTGAGGCAGACCGCGCATCTTCTGGCTCCCCGTTCTCTTCCTTCCAGAATGTCCAGGGTGATCCGGGCGTTCTCCTGGGGAGTTCCGCCCTCCAGTTCCTCCTTGGCGCACCGTTTGTATCCGAACTGCTCCGGGGTGATCTCGTAGGACTGATACCATCCGTCCCGGATCTCGCAGACAGAGGTGGGGGCGCTCATGGAGATTTCATCCAGCTTATCCTGACCATAGACCACCATGCCCCGGGTAACTCCCAGATTTCCCATTACCTGGGCCAGCGGTTTCACCAACGCTTCCTCATAAACGCCCATCAGCTCCATATTGGCGCCCGCCGGGTTGGATAGCGGCCCCAGAATATTGAACACGGTCCGGATACCCAGCTCCTTTCGGATGGGAGCCACATATTTCATGGCAATGTGGTAGTTCTGGGCGAACAGGAAACAGATTCCGATCTCTTTCAGAAGCTGCGCGCTTTTCTCCGGCGGAACGGTGATATTGACGCCCAGCGCTTCCAGCACATCGGCCGCTCCGGATTTTGAGGAAGCGGCCCGGTTCCCGTGTTTGGCCACCGGCACACCACCTGCGGCGATCACCAGCGAGGCCGTGGTGGAGATATTGAAGGAATTAGAGCCGTCGCCTCCGGTTCCCACGATTTCCAGCACATCCATGTCGTGGAGCAGTTTGATGCAGTGGGCCCGCATGCCCGCCGCCGATGCTGTGATCTCATCGATGGTCTCCCCCTTCAGGGAAAGGGCGGTCAGGTAGGCGGACATCTGTACCGGCGTGGCCTCCCCGCCCATGATTTCATTCATGACGGCTTCCGCTTCCTCATAACTCAGATCTTTTTTCTGTGACAATTTCATAATTGCTTCCCGAATCATTCTTTTATTCTCCTTTCCTTCACTCCGGCCGCATGGCCATAAAGGTATCCCCGAAGGGGCATTCTCAGTTGTCCTCCGGTACAGCAATGCCTGCCGTCCGCAGAAAATTTTTCAGCATATGTTTTCCCTCCGGGGTCATCACCGATTCCGGATGGAACTGCAGTCCGTACACAGGATATTCCCGGTGGCTTGCCGCCATGATCTCCCCGTCCTCCGTTTGGGCCGTCACCTTGAGCACCTGGGGAAAATCCCCGGGATCGGCGGCAAGGGAATGGTATCTGGCCACTTGGGCCGGGGAGGAAATGCCCTCAAAAATTGGGGAATCTCCCAACATCACCTGGGAGGTTTTCCCGTGCATCAGCTCTTTGGCGTAGGTGATCCGGGCCCCGAAGACCTGGCAGATGGCCTGATGGCCCAGGCAGATTCCCAGAATCGGAATCTCCGGCCCCAGACTTCGGACCACGTCCTCACAAATCCCGGCGTTCTCCGGTCTGCCGGGGCCCGGCGACAGAACGATGGCCTCCGGCTTCATCTGCCGGATTTCCTTAAGGGTGAGCGCGTCGTTGCGGACCACACGGATTTCCGGATAAATGCTCCCGATATACTGATACAGATTGTAAGAGAAGCTGTCGTAATTATCTATCAGCAAAATCATTCCAATCCCTCCTCTGCCATCCGGATGGCTTCCACCACCGCCCGGGCTTTGTTCACACATTCCTGGTATTCCTTCTCCGGCACACTGTCCGCCACAATCCCCGCGCCGGACTGTACGCACACCCTTCCGTTTTTCTTATAAACCAGCCGGATGCCGATGCAGGTGTCCATATTGCCCGCAAAATCCAGATATCCCACGGCGCCTCCGTAAACGCCTCTGGGGCGCTGCTCCAGTTCCTGAATAATCTGGCAGGCCCGGATTTTGGGAGCTCCCGACAGGGTTCCCGCCGGAAGCACCGCATCCACCGCGTCCACCCCGTCTTTTCCTTCCATAAGCCGTCCAGACACCTGGGAGCCGATGTGCATCACACAGGAAAACTGTTCGATCTGACAATACCGCTCCACCTGTACGCTTCCCAGGCTGCAGATCTTTCCCAGATCATTTCTTCCCAGATCCACCAGCATGTTGTGCTCTGCCAGCTCCTTTTCATCCGCCAGCAGTTCCCGCTCCAGCTGCTGATCTTCCTGAGGTGTTTTGCCCCGCGGGCGGGTTCCCGCCAGCGGAAACGTCCGCACCGTCCTGTTTTCCAGGTTTACCAGTGTCTCCGGGGAAGCTCCGGCAATCTCGATGTCGTCGCTGGAAAAGTAAAACATATACGGGGAAGGGTTGGTGGTCCGCAGCACCCGGTAGGTATCAAACAGGCTTCCTTTCGCCGCCGCTGTCTGGGGGTTGGACAGCACCACCTGGAAAATATCGCCTTCCCGGATGTAGGTTCTGGCCTTTTCCACCATGCTTTTATACTGCTCTCTGGAAAATACCGGCTTCAGCTCTTCCAGAAGCTGAATTCTGGGGAATACCGCCCTGGCCCCGCTTTTCAGCAGCTCCTCCATCTGTGCCATTTCCTCCTCTGCCTGCCGGTAGGAAGTCTCCACCTGCTCTGTGTCCACCCCGGCCACCAGACACAGCTTCTGCCGGTAATGGTCAAACACCAGCGCCCTGGTAAACAGCATCAGATCCACATCCCTGAAATCCGTCTCTCCCGGTTCCGGAAAATTCAGCACCGGCTCCGGATACCGGAGATACTCATAGGAAAAATACCCTACCATTCCTCCGGTAAAAGGAGGCATTCCCGGAAGCCGGGGACTTTTGTACCGGTCCAGAATTTCCCGGATGGCTTCCCCCGGATGACTGGTTTTCCTGGTCTCTTCCCTGGTGAACTCTTCCATGCCTCCGCTTCGGATGGTCAGCGTTCCACCTTTGCAGGTCAGCTCCAGCACCGGATCATAGCCCAGTATGGAGTATCTTCCCCACTGCTGATTCTGTTCGGCACTCTCCAGCAGAAAACAGTGTCTGCTGGCTGCCCGCAGCGTCCGCATGACCTCCACCGGGGTATACCGGTCCGCGTACAGTTCCCGGCAGATGGGAATTCTCCGGTATTCTCCCTGCGCTGCCAGTTTTTTTACTTCTTCCAATGTGGGATACATAGGAACCTCCTTTCATTGATTCTGGCCACATGGCCATAAAGGTATCCCCGAAGGGGGTTTCATTGATTCTGGCCGCATGGCCAGAAAGGTATCCCCGAAGGGGATTTCCTGAGCCTGACCGTATAGGTACGCCTTACACCTCCGTCCAGCTCACGGCAAAGCCGTTCGCTGTCCGTTGCCCGTCAGATGTCCGCATGGCTGCGCAGACAAGCCTGCCCATCCATGCGGCCGCCCTCCGGGCTTATCG
>CBJMC01400__coassemble_2099_pt1 | contig 9562 bp, 4 predicted proteins | sample CBJMC01400__metabat2_low_PE_039 | metagenome-assembled genome bin CBJMC01400
TTGCTACCACAGGCACCTGAAGCCTGCGCGTCTGCCAATTCCGCCATTCCTGCATAACCAATTAATATGAAGTTTTCTGTGCTGTATCTTAACGACAAGGAATATTATAAATGGTAGGAAAAGAAATGTCAACAGTTTTTTGATAAATCCGACAAAAAAATCAGCAAAAAATCAGATTGTCATTTGACAAAAAAAGTGCAGGAAGTGGGACTTGAACCCACACGATATTGCTACCACAGGCACCTGAAGCCTGCGCGTCTGCCAATTCCGCCATTCCTGCACAATCAATTAATATGAAATTTTTTGTGCCGCATCTCAGCGACAAAATGAATTATATATTATGGAGAAAGAAATGTCAACAGTTTTTTGAAAAATATAAAAAATTTCGGCAACAGTTCCGGAACCGATGCTGTCCTGATGACAATGGCCGGTGAATGATCGGATCGGATACGGTTTCCGAAAGAGTTGTCTACGGGTCTGCTTCCTGACAAAAAAATAGTGCAGGAAGTGGGACTTGAACCCACACGATATTGCTACCACAGGCACCTGAAGCCTGCGCGTCTGCCAATTCCGCCATTCCTGCACAATCCATAATATGAAGTTTTTGCGCTGTATCTCAGCGACGAATATTACTATACAGGATCAGGAAGAAAATGTCAAGAACTTTTTTGAAAATGTTCATATCGTCAAAATGCGCAATGGTTTCTTTACCAATAATAAAAACGAAAATCAGTGCTGCAACTTATTGACACGATTTGAAATTCTGGTATTGAAATGCGAAATACTTTGTGATAAAATCTTTAAGATTACGCGAGGGGGAGTAGTTTCAAAGGAAATTTCTCCCTTTTCGTATGCCGAGGAAGATGAGATCTTACAGGGTGGCGCCTGGAAGAGCCTGGATTTGCCAGAATCTGCAACGGTGATTTCCGGGGCACAGGGCGCTGCCGGCAGAGGATCAGGGAAATTCCGGAAGGATTTTTTGAGGGCCATCCGGCCCGATCAACGGGAAATCCGGAGGGATCCCTCTATGGCCAGTTGGCCTCATTAATAAGAAAGGAAACGGAATGATGAAAGCTTTTTTGATTCTTGAAGACGGACATGTGTTTACCGGAACCAGCATAGGTTCCAGAAAAGAAGTCATCAGCGAAATCGTGTTCAACACTTCCATGACAGGATATCTGGAAGTGCTGACGGACCCGTCCTATGCGGGACAGGCCGTGTGCATGACATACCCGCTGATCGGTAATTACGGAATCTGCTATGAGGATTCGGAATCCTTAAGACCATGGCCGGACGGATACATTGTAAGGGAGCTGTCCAGAACACCCAGCAACTTCCGCAGTGAGGATACCATTCAGAATTTTCTGAAGCGGTTTGATATCCCGGGAATTGCAGGGATCGATACCAGAGCGCTGACCAAAATTCTCCGGGAGAAGGGAACCATGAACGGCATGATTACCACCGATGAGAATTTTGATCTGGAAACAGTCATTCCGCGGCTGAAAGCATATACCACCGGGAAAGTGGTGGAAAAAGTTACCTGCACGGAGAAGAAGGTCCTGCCGGGAACCGGGAAAAAAGTAGCGCTGATGGATTTCGGCGCCAAGAACAATATTGCCAGATCCTTAAACGCGCGGGGATGCCAGGTGACCATTTACCCGGCTGCCACACCTGCCGAGGAAATTCTCAAAGATGCCCCCGACGGTATCATGCTCAGCAACGGCCCCGGGGATCCCAAGGAGTGTACGGAGATTATCAAAGAGATCCGGAAGCTGTATGAGTCCGATGTGCCGATCTTTGCCATCTGTCTGGGCCATCAGCTGATGGCGCTGGCCACCGGGGCGGATACCCACAAGATGAAATACGGCCACCGGGGAGGCAACCATCCGGTGAAGGATCTGGAAACGGGACGGGTATACATTTCCTCCCAGAACCACGGCTATGTGGTGGACACGGACAAACTGGATCCCGCTGTGGCCGTGCCTGCTTTCGTCAATGTCAATGACGGAACCAACGAAGGACTGAAATATACAGGAAAGAACATTTTTACGGTACAGTTCCATCCGGAGGCGTGCCCGGGGCCGCAGGATTCCGGATATCTGTTTGACCGGTTTATCAAGATGATGGGAGGGGAAGAGTAATGCCGAAGAATCCAGAGATTAAAAAGGTACTGATGATTGGCTCCGGCCCGATTGTAATTGGCCAGGCGGCGGAGTTTGACTACGCGGGAACCCAGGCCTGCCGTTCCCTGAAGGAAGAGGGCGTGGAAGTGGTGCTTCTGAACTCCAACCCGGCCACCATCATGACGGACAAGGATATTGCGGACAGAGTATATATCGAGCCCCTTACCGTGGAAGTGGTGGAGCAGCTGATTCTGAAAGAAAAACCCGACAGCGTGCTTCCCACTCTGGGCGGTCAGGCAGGTCTGAATCTGGCCATGGAGCTGGAGGAGAGAGGTTTCTTAAAGGAGCACAACGTGCGTCTGATTGGAACCACCTCCCAGACCATCAAGAAAGCGGAGGACCGTCAGGAATTTAAGGATACCATGGAAAAGATCGGGGAGCCGGTGGCGGCGTCTCTGGTGGTGCGTTCCGTGGAAGACGGCGTCGCTTTCACCAACACCATCGGTTATCCGGTGGTACTTCGCCCCGCCTACACCCTGGGCGGCAGCGGCGGCGGTATTGCCCACAACGAGGAGGAACTGATTGAGATCCTGGAGAACGGCCTGCGGCTTTCCCGTGTGGGAGAGGTGCTGGTGGAGCGCTGCATCGCCGGATGGAAGGAAATCGAGTATGAGGTAATGCGGGATAGCGCCGGAAACTGCATTACGGTCTGCAACATGGAAAATATCGACCCGGTGGGCGTGCATACGGGAGACAGTATCGTGGTGGCTCCTTCCCAGACGCTGGGAGACAAGGAATACCAGATGCTGAGAACCTCTGCCCTGAATATCATCACCGAGCTGGGCATCACCGGCGGCTGCAACGTGCAGTACGCGCTGAATCCGGACAGCTTTGAATATTGTGTCATCGAGGTAAATCCCCGTGTGTCCCGTTCTTCCGCGCTGGCCAGCAAGGCCACCGGTTATCCCATCGCCAAGGTGGCGGCCAAGATTGCCCTGGGCTACACCCTGGATGAGATTCCCAACGCCATCACGGGAAAAACCTACGCCAGCTTTGAGCCCATGCTGGACTACTGTGTGGTAAAGATTCCCCGGCTGCCCTTTGACAAATTCATCAGCGCCAAGAGAACCCTTACCACCCAGATGAAAGCCACCGGAGAGGTGATGAGCATCTGCAATAATTTCGAAGGCGCCTTGATGAAGGCGATCCGCTCTCTGGAGCAGCATGTGGACAGCCTGATGTCCTACGATTTTTCCGCGCTGACGAAAGAGGAACTTCTGGAGGAACTCAAGACCGTGGACGATATGCGGATCTGGAGAATCGCCGAGGCCATCCGCAAAGGAATTTCCTATGAGCAGATCCATGAGATCACCAGAATCGATATCTGGTTCATCGACAAGATCGCCATCCTGGTGGAAATGGAGCAGGCGCTGAAGACGCAGCCCCTGACGGAAGAACTGCTGCGGGAAGCAAAACGGGTGGAATTTCCGGACAATGTGATCGCGAAGCTGACCGGAATGACCGAAGAAGAGGTCAAGGCGCAGAGACTGCAGTATGGAATCACAGCCGCCTACAAGATGGTGGACACCTGCGCGGCAGAATTTGAAGCTACCACCCCGTATTACTATTCCGTTTACGGCGGGGAAAACGAGGCGGTATCCGGCCACAAGAAGAAAAAAGTGCTGGTGCTGGGCTCCGGCCCCATCCGGATCGGCCAGGGAATCGAATTCGATTTCTGTTCCGTACACTGTACCTGGGCATTTTCAAAAGAAGGTTACGAAACCATTATCATCAACAACAATCCGGAGACTGTCAGCACCGACTTCGATATTGCGGACAAGCTGTATTTTGAGCCTCTGACACCGGAGGATGTGGAAAACGTGGTCAACGTGGAGAAGCCGGACGGAGCTGTGGTGCAGTTCGGCGGCCAGACGGCCATCAAGCTGACGGAGGCCCTGATGAAGATGGGTGTTCCCATCCTGGGTACCTCCGCGGAGAATGTGGACGCGGCGGAGGACCGGGAGCTTTTCGACGAAATTCTGGAGCAGTGCCAGATTCCCCGTCCCAAGGGACAGACGGTGTACACCGCCGGTGAAGCCATCCGGGCGGCCAACGAGCTGGGCTATCCGGTGCTGGTGCGTCCCTCCTATGTGCTGGGCGGCCAGGGTATGCAGATCGCCATCAACGATGAGGATGTGGACAAATACATCGGAATCATCAACCGGATCGCCCAGGAGCATCCCATTCTGGTGGATAAGTACCTGATGGGCAAGGAGATCGAGGTGGACGCGGTCTGCGACGGTGAGGATATTGTGATTCCGGGAATCATGGAGCATATTGAGCGGGCCGGTATCCATTCCGGAGACAGTATTTCCGTATATCCGGCACAGACCATCAGCGATACGGCCAAGGAGACCATCGCGGAGTACACCCGCCGTCTGGCCAGAGCCCTTCACGTGGTGGGTATGATCAATATCCAGTTCATTGTCTGCGGCGAGGATGTGTATGTGATCGAGGTGAACCCCCGTTCCAGCCGTACCGTTCCCTACATCAGCAAGGTGACCGGTATCCCCATCGTTCCCCTGGCAGCCAAGGCAATCATGGGATATAAGCTGAAGGATCTGGGCTATACGCCAGGCCTGCAACCGGAGGCAAAATACTTTGCCATCAAGATGCCGGTATTCTCCTTTGAGAAAATCCGCGGCGCGGATGTGAGCCTGGGACCGGAGATGAAATCCACCGGTGAGTGCCTGGGCATTGCAGCCACCTTCAATGAGGCGCTTTACAAGGCCTTCCTGGGAGCAGGCATCAACCTGCCCAAACACAAAAATATGATCATCACCGTGCGGGATGAGGATAAGCAGGATGTGGTGGAGATTGCCCGCCGGTTTGAAGCACTGGGCTACCGGATCTACGCCACGCTGGGAACCGCCAGAACCCTGAAGGAAAACGGGGTGAATGTGATTCGTACCAATAAGCTGGAGCAGCCCTCCCCCAACCTGATGGATCTGCTGCTGGGCCATAAAATTGATCTGGTAATCGATACGCCCCCGCAGGGAGTAGAGCACTCCCGCGATGGCTTCCTGATCCGCCGCAACGCCATTGAAACCGGCGTGAACGTGCTGACCAGCCTGGATACCGCCAACGCCCTGGTGACCAGCCTGGAGAACACGGATCTCAATAAACTGACACTGATTGACATCGCCCGGATCTGAAAAACGATCCCTTTGCGGCCATCCGGCCAATATTAAGGAACCCTATTGACCCACCCGCCGCAGGCATATTATAATGAGCGAAAGCGAGAAGAAAACAGGCTTGCCTGTTTTCGGCGAGCGGCGAATGTCCGCCACGGGCGAAGCCAGTGGTGATGAGCGAAAGCGAGAAGAAAACAGGCTTGCCTGTTTTCGGCGAGCGGCCGGAAGGAGAGGAAAAAATGGATATTCTGGAATTTTTAAAGGTTGTTTTCTTTGGTATTGTGGAGGGAATCACGGAATGGCTTCCCATCAGCAGCACCGGACATATGATTCTGGTGGACGAATTTGTGAAGCTGGATGTATCCCGGGACTTCTGGAATATGTTTCTGGTGGTGATTCAGCTGGGCGCCGTGCTGGCCGTGGTGGTGCTGGATTTCAAAAAGCTGTGGCCCTTCCACGGGAAGGATCCCGACAGGGAAAGCAACTGGAACTATATCAGCCAGAACCCCAGACTGGCAAAGCTGCAGGGATTTGCCGACAGCTATGTGAATATGAACAAGATTGTCCTGTGGATGAAGATTATGGTATCCTGTCTTCCGGCAATTATCATCGGTCTTCCATTCAATGACTGGATTGAAGCGCACCTGAACAATTACTGGGTGGTGTCGGTGATGCTGATCGTCTACGGTGTTCTGTTCATTGTCATCGAGCGCTACAACAAAACGAGAACGCCCCGGGCCGTCCGGCTGGGAGAGATTACATTTAAGGACGCGCTGCTGATTGGTGTTTTCCAGGTGCTGGCCATTGTCCCCGGAACCTCCCGTTCCGGAGCCACCATCGTGGGAGGTATTCTCATTGGCATGAGCAGAAAGCTGGCGGCGGAGTACACCTTTTTCCTGGCAATCCCAGTGATGTTCGGAGCCAGCCTGCTGAAGGTTTTCAGTTTCGGCTTCAGCTTTACGGGAAGGGAAGTGGCGATTCTTCTGGTGGGCATGGTGGTAGCCTTCGGCGTGTCTATCCTGGCCATCAAGTTCCTGATGAGCTACATTAAGAAACATGACTTTACCGTATTCGGCTGGTACCGGATCGTGCTGGGTATCCTGGTATTGGGTTATTTCCTGACCATCGGACGCGGCTGAGAGGAGTCCCTGGAAAAATGCAGTGCGGCCGCCGCTGCGGAAAGAAGGTAGATTTATGGAGAGAAGAAAAGTAGTGATTGCTCTGGGGCATCGTGCCCTGGGAAATACGCTGCCGGAGCAGAAGGCAGCGACAAAATCCACGGCAAAAATAATTGCCAGACTGGTGAAGGAAGGGGCAGAGATTGTGATCTGCCACAGCAATGCCCCGCAGGTGGGGATGATTCACACAGCCATGAATGAATTTGGAAAGTATCATCCGGACTACACCTTTGCGCCCATGTCCGTCTGCTCGGCCATGAGCCAGGGGTATATCGGTTACGACCTGCAGAACGCCATCCGTTCCGAACTGATGAAGGAGGGGGTATACAAGCCGGTGTGTACCGTGCTTACCCAGGTGACGGTGGATCCCTACGACGACGCGTTTGCGGAGCCGGTGAAGGTGATCGGCCGGACGATGACGGAGCAGGAAGCGGAAGAAGAGGAGAAAAAAGGAAATTCCGTGATCCGCACGGAAAACGGCTACCGCAGAATTGTGGCGGCTCCCAGACCCCAGGATGTGGTGGAAATCGATTCCATCCGCACACTGTTTGAGGCAGGCCATGTGGTGATTGCCTGCGGAGGCGGCGGAATTCCGGTGCTGGAGCAGAAGACAGAGCTGAAAGGCGCCAGCGCCGTCATCGAAAAGGACTACGCCAGCGGAAAACTGGCCCGGCTGCTGGACGCGGACGAGCTGATGATCCTCACCAGCGTGGAGAAGGTGGCCGTGGGCTACCACACGGATCATGAGGAACTGCTGGGAGAAATTTCCGTGGACAAAGCCAGAGAGTACATGGCCCGCGGAGAGTTTGAACCCAACACCATGCTGCCCAAGGTAGAAGCTTCTGTGGAGTTTGTGGAGGAGAAGGAAGGCAGAAGAGCGGTGATTACATCCATTGACAAAGCGGTGGAAGGCTATCTGGGAAAAACAGGAACTGTAATCGTAAAATAAATAAATATGAGATTGCCGTATAAGAAAACAGGAGAACCCCGTCTGGCGGGGTTCTCCTGTTTTCTTAATGAGGGGGGAGATAGTGAGTGGTTTATCAACTATCCGATATTCAGTATAGAGAAAAAATGTGAGAGAAATATGTAGAATCTCTAAAAGAAACGGGAAAAGTCTAAAAAAATCCGAAACTGCCGAAAAATCAAATGAAAAATGAGCTGCCGTCAAAAAGCGAAAATGGGGCGTGAGAGGGAATCCCTAAATATTGACCATTATTGACAAAAACTTACGCCGGGAGGTATAATGTCAACAACAATAAAGGCATCTTAGACGGGCTTGAAATTACCAAAATATGGGGAAAGAGGAAGTTTATGAAGAACAAGAGAGTAAAGGGCCTGGGGATTGCGCTGAGCGCAGCATTGATTCTGGGCTGCACAGCTCCTGTGGCGGCGGCCCAGATGGATGGCCTTCAGGAGAATTCGGCAGTTCAGACTTCCACGCAGACAGAAGAAGCTGCATCGGAAAGCAGTCAGTCTCCGACGGAAAAACAGGAAATTTCCGTAAAAGAGACATCTGAGGAAAAGGAAGCAAAGAAGGAAGAAGCCGGCGGCCAGGAACAGCAGACTGTTTCAGATACTGAGAAAGTGCCTGTGTCTGCTGCGGAGGTGACGGAGATTCCGGAAGAGACGCCGAACCCCACAGAAGTGCCGGAGGAGACACCGGATCCCACAGTGATTCCGGAGAAGACACCGGACTCCACAGCAGTGCCGGAGGAGACACCGGATTCCGCAGCGGTACCGGGGGAAGCATCCGGATCCACGTCGGCACCGGAAGAGACACCTGCGCCCACAGCGACGCCGGCACCGGAGGAGACGCCTGCGCCTACACCGGAAGAGGAGCAGATTCAGCTGCCCCAGGTGGAGCAGGGCTGGGCTACCGGCAGGGAGAGCGAGGATTCTGACCGGGTACTCTGGGTTCTCTACAAGGACGGACAGATTCAGCAGATCTGGTCATGGGAGCAGACAGGAACCTGGCTGCAGTATGATGTGGAGGACACTCAGCTTACAGAACCGGCTGTACCGGCGGACGGATGGTATGAGATTGGCAGCAGAAAATTCCTGCTGAAGAAAGGCGTTCCCCAGACCGGCTGGCAGGCCAATGAAAACGGAACCGGCTGGTATTACTGCACAGATGAGGCTGGTTCAGATGGCATGGGACGGGGAGCCGCGGCAGATCCGGCCACAATGACCGGTATCCGCCAGATTAACGGCAGTACCTATTATCTGAACGCGGACGGAACCTTCCGGAAAAATACTACAGTGGATCAGGACGGAACCCGCTATGTGCTGGGAACAGACGGAAAGGTTACCAAGTCCTACAAGCCGGTGACGGAGCAGTGGATGCAGAATGGCAACGGCTGGTGGTATCAGCATGAAGATGGCACTTACCCGAAAAATTGCTGGGAGCGTATCGGAGGAAGACTGTACAGCTTTGATGCCAGCGGATATATGAGAAGCGGCGGCTGGTACCTGGAAAACGGCACCTGGTACTACCTGGAAAGCAGCGGAGCTGCCAGCGAAGGCTGGATTCAGCTGAATGGTACCTGGTACTATCTGCAGCCGGGCACCGGTAAGATGCAGACCGGCTGGTATCAGGTGGGAAGTACCTGGTATTACTCTGATGGAAGCGGAGCCGTGTACGAAGGCGGCTGGCATCTGATCGGCGGCAGCTGGTATTACATGAACGGAAGCGGAGCCATGCTGACCGGCTGGCAGTATCTGAACGGGAGCTGGTATTATCTGAAGTCCGGCGGACAGATGGCGGTCGGCTGGGAAATGGTAGATGGTATCTGGTATTATATGAATGGCAGCGGTCAGATGCTGACTGGCTGGCAACTGATTGGAAATACCTGGTATTACATGGACGGCAGTGGCCATATGCTGACCGGCTGGCAGAATCTTGGAGGTACCTGGTATTATCTGAAGGATAGCGGAGCCATGGCCACAGGCTGGCAGCTGGTGGACGGCACCTGGTATTACATGAATGGAAGCGGAGCCATGTACGGCGGCGGCTGGCATCTGATTGGCGGCAGCTGGTATTATATGAACGGAAGCGGAGCCATGC
>CBJMC01400__coassemble_2133_pt1 | contig 9423 bp, 9 predicted proteins | sample CBJMC01400__metabat2_low_PE_039 | metagenome-assembled genome bin CBJMC01400
TGATGATTTACGGTGTACGTCAGACGAATGAAAATGATGGAAAAGAATATGATTACATCGGTGTTTTGTACCCGGAAGGGAATGTGGGAGCCAACGCTCAGTTTTTGTTTCAGCATGAGGATATCCGCGAGGTAATTTTCAGGGGATATGAGGATGAGAGTCGGGCAGCATTTTTGGAGAGATTGGAAGAATTTTATGACAAAAAAGAATAAAGGAACAGGGACAGGGATACAGACTGGCTGGCGCAGGCCTGCAGAAGCAGAAAAACAGCGCCTGGATAGGTATTTTCAAAGTGAGCAGGGAGGAATTCGTCGCACATTTTCAGTCAGCGGGGCAGCATTCGGAGCTCTTGGACTGATTCTTTTTGCCGCGGGAGTCATGCGGGAGGTACCAAGCCAGACTGTCTTCTGCTGGATCCTGGCGGTTTTGTTTCTGGGAATTGGTATTTATTTTCTATGGCATATGGCCGCAGCCGGGAAAATTTTGAAAAAGGGGTTGCGGGGAGAGTATCTGATACAGTACTGTTTTCCGGTCTGGTCGGCACCTTTCACCCGTAATCCCAACAGAGGCCATGTGCAGGTGAAAACAGAAAACGGTGAGTTGTGCGAGCTTACCCTGGAAATAGACGGTGTAACCGAACAAAAAATCCGTAAAGAAAAACGGCAGGAGCGGATGATTCTGTTGACGATGCCGGAGGAAGGCTGGACAAGCGTAGCCACAGGAAGGCAGATGGAGTAGAAAGTATGGGAACTGCCGGAGGGTGCGGTGGAAGAAATACGAGGAAAAGCAGGGCCTGAAAACCCCACTTGCGAAATCAGAAAATTTCATGGATAATAGAACGAGATGAAGAAACGTCAGAAGTCCTGTAAGGAGGGGCCTATGAATAATATTTACAGTCTTCGCATCTATGATACGGAGCTTATGCGTTTTTCCATGGAAAAAAAGGGACTGTCCGGCCTGGTGGCGGAGATTTCAGGTATCAATGAGGAGTACCGGCAGCTGCTGCCGCTGGATCTGGAACTCACCGGAGAAGGTGTCATCCGCTGGCTGGGACACAGAGTTATTCCAAAGAATCGTGCGTTTGTAGATGAAATTCTCAGGACACTGGGACTGAGCCATAATGATACGAAAGGGATCATTGATGTCTGTAAAGGTTTGTCGCTGAATGACAGTTACTGGATTGTTCCGGAGGGATTCGAGGGAAAATTCTCCCAATACAATCTGTATGAGAACCGTTTTTCAGAGATTCTGGCGCTGGTGGCTTATACGGGTGCGGGAGGCAGCCGCCAGGCATTTACTACATCCCCGGAGCTGACCACCGGGGGTATGCTCCCCAAAGCATGGCGCTATGTGGAAAATGACGGAATCTATCTTTATAAAGGCGGCACTTCGGGAGCGTCCAATACAGGGCGGGAACCATACTGTGAATATTATGCTTCGCAGATCGCGGAAACCATGCATCTGAATGCGGTGCATTATGATCTGGAAAGCTGGAAAGGGATTACGGCCTCAAAATGTGCGCTGTTTACGGACATTGACACGGCATATATCCCTGTCGGCCGTATTGTCCGCAGCGGAGGAATCGCGGCCTGCCTGGAATACTATGACCGTCAGGGAGAAGAGTTTTCCCAACAGATCCGCAGTATGCTGGTGTTTGATGCCCTGATATATAATGAGGACCGGCATTTTGGAAATTTCGGCCTTCTCAGAGATAATCGCAGTGGGAAGATCATTGCCCCGGCACCTGTTTTTGACAATGGATTGTCACTGTTTTGTTATGCGGTGGAGGAGGATTACGAGAACCTGGACGAATATGCCGCGACCCGGTCAAATCCTTATAATGTTTCTTACGAAGAGGTTTGCGCGGAAGTCATGGGGGCCAGACAGAAGGAACAGCTGCGCCGTATGATCGGATTCCGTTTTCAGAGGCATTCCAGGCTGAATCTTCCGGAGAAGCACCTGAAAGCCATTGAAAGGAAACTGGAAAAAAGAGTGCAGGAACTGTTGAAAATACCGGTAAAGTAATGGCGGAAAAACGTTTCTGTATATCCCACGATTTTCCGCCCCTCTCACATCAGATTCCCCAACACCACACTTGCCACCGTCCCGCCCAGCGTGGCCAGCAGCGCGCCCGCCAGGGTATACCGGGTTTTCGTCACCTTCGCCGCCACAAAGTAGATACTCATGGTATAAAAGATCGTCTCCGTGCTGGACAGCAGCAGCGAGGCGATCAGCCCTGCCCGGGAGTCGGTCCCGTACTGTTTGTAGATATCCAGCAGCAGGCCGGAGGCCGCGCTGGAGGAGAACATTTTCACCAGGGAAATGGGCACCAGCTGGGAGGGAAATCCGATCCGGTCCGTGACATTTCCCAACAGCGACGCCAGCATATCCAGAAATCCCGAGGCGCGCAGGATCCCCACGCCGGTCATCAGGCCGATCAGCGTGGGGAGTATTTTTACCACGGTTTTCAGTCCGCCCTTTGCGCCGTCCACAAAATCCTGGTAGACATTGCTTTTCATCAGCAGGCCGAATCCCACAATATAGAAAATAATCAGCGGAATCATCAGATCCGACAGGAACAGAAGAATTTTCACAGGCACATCACCTATGGCAGTTTGTACAATGTATTCGCCAAAAACAAAAAAATACGTCAGAGGGGAAAAATACTCATCAGAATGTGACTGTCAGCCTTCCGGCAATATTGTCACATTCCGATTTCCCTCTGACGTATCTTTGTGATACCGGAACTCTGCCCGGCCACATTCCCGCGCAGCCGAGCTATGGTTCCGCATGGCTGAAGTCCCATACAGCCGTCTCGTGCATCCTGCATGAGAAAAGTCCCGTACAGGCCGGGCCCACGGCTCTAAGATCTTCGCACTTCCCCGAAATGCTTCTCCCGTATCCGGTAATAAATGATAAACAGCACGGCCGTGATCAGCCAGGTCACCGGGTAGCTGAAGATGATGGTCCGAAGGCCGGGATACAGGGGAACCACCACCAGAATCCATACCACCCGCAGTACGCAGACGCCGCCGCAGGTGAGCAGCATGGGGATCATCACGTCGCCGGTTCCCCGGAGGGCTCCGGACAGCAGTTCGATGAACACGAACAGGAAGTAGGCGGGGGCCATCAGGCGGAGGATATCCATGCCGATGGAGATTACCCCGGCGTCGGTGGTGAACAGGTGGAAAATCAGATTTCCCGCCGCGAAGAACAGGCCGCTGATGGCCACCGCGGCCACCAGGCCCATGCCGATGCCCACCCGGACGCTTCGTTTCATCCGGTCATACTTTCCGGCGCCGAAATTCTGTCCCACAAAGGTGGTGACGGCAATGCCCAGAGAGTTGTTCACCATCCAGTACATGGAATCGATCTTTCCAAAGGCGGTCCAGGCCGCCACTGTATCTGTTCCCAGAGAATTCAGGGAAGTCTGGATCACCATGTTGGAGATACTGTACATAGTCGACTGAATACCGGCAGGCAGTCCGATCCAGATCAGTGAAATCAGCGCCTGCTTGAAAAAGCGGATTTCCCGCAGCTGCAGCTGGTAAATATCATCAGAGCGCATCAGAGCCGCCGTCACCAGAACGGCGCTGACCGCCTGGGAGAAAATAGTGGCGATGGCTGCGCCGGCCACACCCATATGAAATCCCACCACCAGCAGAAGATCCAGGACAATGTTCAGCAGACAGCAGACGATCAGCACATAAAGCGGCGTTTTGGAATCCCCCACGGCCCGGAGAATGCTGGAGCCCGTGTTGTATACGAATACAAACAGGATACCACCGAAATAAATCTGCAGGTAAATGAGAGAATCCTTCATCAGCTGCTGCGGCGTATTCATCAGTTCCAGAAGCCAGGATGCCGTCAGGATTCCCACAATGGTGATGAGAATACCGCCCACGATGGAAAAGGCGTAGGCAGTGCGAAGCGACCGGTTCACCTGCTCCCGGTCCCTGGCCCCGTAAAACTGGGAAATCACCACCGTGGCGCCTGAGGCCAGGCCCACGAAAAATCCCACCACCAGGTTGGCAATCTGCGCGGTGGAGCCGCCCACGGAGGCCAGCGCCTCTTTGCCCACAAATCTTCCCACCACTACAGTGTCTGCCGTGTTGTACAGCTGCTGGAAAAAGGTTCCCAGAAGAATGGGAAAGAAAAACAGCAAAAGCTGTTTCCAGATTACCCCCTCGGTGATCTGGTTGACGGAAGTATCATTTCCTTTCATTTTCAAAAATCCCCCTGATATATGTAGTACAAAGGTGGTAACAGTTCAGCCGTCCCCGGAGACAGTGAATCCGGAGGGCTGTACAGTTACAGAAAAGATGGTCTGCGCTTATCAGCAGATGGTGATCTCGTGCCGGTCTGTCCGGATCAGACCTTCGTTTTTCATCCGTTTGATTTCTCTCATCATGGCGCTCCTGTCCACAGACAGATAGTCGGCCAGAGCGCTGTAGGAGAAGGGGAGCAGAAAGGTGCGGGAATGTTTCTGCTCTGCCAGCAGGCCGAAATAGCACTGCAGCTTTTCCCGGGTGGAGCGCTGGCTCAGCACCTCCAGCCGTTCGCTCAGGTGAACCGCTTTCTGGGAGATCATCTGAAGGGCGTTGTTCACCAGACGGCTGTGGAAGGGACAGGCTTTGGGACAGCGCTTGATCAGATGGCCATAGTCGATGAACTGGATCCGGCTTCTGGATGTGCAGATCACCTGTACGGTGGAGGAATTTTCAGAGACAAAGGACAGGGTTTCACTGAAAATATCTCCCGGTCCCAGCTGCTCCAGGATCGTCTGGCGGCCGTCCAGATGGGTGCGAAGAAGCTGCACCGTACCTTCCAGAACGATGCCGATCTGTCCGCTGCTTGTCCCGTAGGTGCATACCAGCTCTCCGTGGTCATACTGCTTTTCCACCGAATGGAAGCATACCATCATTTTCCGGTAATCTTCCTTGCTGATGCCCTGAAATAAATGCCGTACCTCGCTCATAAAGAATCCCTCCCGCCTGTGGATCATGCTTTTTCTGCCAGTCTGCTGTATTTGAATATTTCATTTCTTTTTTAAAAAAAGTTAGAAAATGTTGTAAATGCAACAGTAATTTTATCCATACAGGAATATAATAGATTTCATAAGGCAAACCTTATACTATTATAAAACAAAGAAAGGTTAAGGTGAAGAGAAAATGAAAAAATATGTATGCGAGCCCTGTGGATATGTGTATGACCCGGAGGTTGGAGATCCGGATAACGGAATCGAGCCGGGAACAGCTTTTGAAGATCTGCCGGAGGACTGGGTATGCCCCATCTGCGGCGTGGGAAAAGATGAGTTTGTACCGGAAGAGGAATAAAAGAAAAAACTGAGAAAAGCGGGAGGGTTACTGACATGAGAATCGTATTTGACGACAGCCTGTATACGGGAAATGAACTGATTGACAACGAGCATAAGGAGCTGATCGAGAGAGCCAACAAGCTGATGGACAGCTGTGAAAAGGGAACCGAGAAGATGACGGCTGTGAAGACACTGGATTTCCTGATGGATTACACAGAGGTACATTTCGCGGATGAAGAGAAGCTTCAGCAGGAAGCGGGCTATGATAAATACCAGCAGCACAAGGAGCAGCACGACATGTTCAAAAAATCGGTGGACGAGCTGCGTCAGATGCTGGAGGAAGAGGAAGGCCCCACAGACGCTTTCGTGGCCGCGGTGAACAAGAATGTGGGCCAGTGGCTGGTGAACCATATTCAGGGATGGGACAAGGCCGTGGCAGAATTTGTGAGAAGCAAATAGTGTATTCCCGCGGGCAGCGGGCCGGGCACACAAAGCGTAACCGTTTGGCCTTCCGGCTTCACTGTTACAAAAGTAATTCTGTGCCGCAGCTGCCGAGAGAGCCGGATACCCCGCAGACCTCTGCGGGGTATTTCGCTCAGAAGGGCGGAAATAAAATCCGCCGTGGGGAATTTTTGACCAGACAGGAGTATACGGATGAAAGCATTGAAACTGAGAGAGAATTTTTACTGGACGGGCATTGTGGATGATACCCTCCGTGTATTTGACATTATCATGTACACCGAGTTTGGCACCACCTACAATTCCTATGTGATGAAGGCCGGGGATAAAACCATTCTTTTTGAGACGGCCAAAGAGAAGTTTTTTGATGAATATCTGGAAAAGCTTCAGGAAGTGACGGATGTGAACCGGATCGACTATCTGGTGGTAAACCACACGGAGCCGGATCACGCGGGAAGTGTGGAGCGTCTGCTGGCGCTGAACCCGGGACTGAAGATCATTGCCACCGGATGCGCGGTGGGATTTCTGAAGGAGATTGTCAACGGGGACTTTACCGCCATCACGGTGCAGGACAACCAGGAGATGAAGATCGGGGACAAAACCCTCCGCTTTCTGGTGGTTCCAAATCTTCACTGGCCGGACACCATGTACACCTACATCGAAGAGGAGCAGATCCTGGTGACCTGCGATTCCTTTGGCTCCCATTACGGCTTCCATGACGTTCTGGCAAGCAAGGTGACAGATCACGAAGGCTACATGAGAGCCACAAAATATTATTTTGACAATATTATCGGCCCCTTTAAACCTTATATGCTGAAAGCTCTGGACCGGGTGAGAGAGCTGGATCTTTCCATGATCTGCCCCGGCCACGGACCGGTTCTGGATGATAAGATTGATTTCATGCTGGACACCTATCAGCAGTGGTGTACCGTGGTGAATCCCAATCCCCGCAAGACCGTGGTAATGCCCTATGTGAGCGCCTACGGCTACACAAAGACGCTGGCGGAAAAAATCGCCGAGGGTATCCGGGACAGCGGAGATATTGATGTACACAGCTTTGACTGTGTGGAGGCAGATCAGGCAAAGGTGCTGGAAGAGCTGGGATTTGCGGACGGTATTCTCTTTGGTACGCCCACCATTGTGGGGGAGGCCTTAAAGCCCATCTGGGATCTGACCACCTCCATTTTCGCGGGCACCCACGGCGGAAAGCTGGCCAGCGCCTTCGGAAGCTACGGCTGGAGCGGCGAGGGCGTTCCCCATATCATTGAGCGGCTGCGTCAGCTGCGGATGAATGTGGTGGACGGCTTCCGGGTACGCTTCAAGCCCAGCGAGAGCGATCTGATGGATGCTTATGATTACGGATACAATTTCGGATGCCTTCTGCAGCAGAAGGAGAATCCCAGAAAGAAATCCGGCAGAACCCGGCTGGTGAAATGTCTGGTGTGCGGTGAGATTTTCGACGCGTCCCTGGAAGTATGCCCGGTGTGCGGTGTGGGAAAAGAGAACTTTGTGCCGGTGGAGGCAGAGGATGTTCAGTTCCGGAACGATACAAAAGATTTCTATGTGATCATCGGAAACGGCGCGGCCGGACTCAACGCCGCCAAAGCCATCCGGGAGCGGGATAAGACAGGCTCCATTCTGATGATTTCCAACGAACCTTACAGCACCTACAACCGCCCCATGCTGACCAAATCCATCATGGCAGGGCTGGATGAGAAACAGATTGCCGTGGAGGATGCGGCCTGGTATCAGGAGAACAATGTGATTCAGATTCTGGACAGGACGGTGACTGCCGTGGACACAAAGGAGAAGGAAGTTTCCATGGATGACGGCAGCAAGGTACGCTATACGAAGCTGATCTACGCGGCAGGCTCCGAGTGTTTCATTCCTCCCATTCAGGGAGCGGACAAGCCCCAGGTGATCGCCATCCGGCGGCTGTCGGATATCCGTAAGATTGAGGCGCTGCTTCCCCAGGTGAAGCATGTGGCGGTGATCGGCGGCGGTGTGCTGGGACTGGAGGCAGCCTGGGAGATGCACAAGGGCAGATGCCAGGTGACGGTTCTGGAGCTGGCTCCCATGCTGATGGGCCGGCAGCTGGACGAATCCGCCGGAGAGATGCTGAAAAAAATCAGCGAAGGCCAGGGAATCCAGATTCACACGGGTGTGCAGATCACATCCATCGAGGGAGAGGATTGCGTGACCGGCGTGAAACTGGGAAGCGGCGAGGTGATTCCGGCAGAGCTGGTGATTGTTTCCTGCGGCGTGCGGGCCAACACAGCGCTGGCGCAGGCGGCCGGCATTGAGACAGACCGGGCCGTGGTGGTGGACGCCGCCATGAGAACCAGCGTGGAGGATATCTTCGCCTGCGGCGACTGTGCCCAGTACGAGGGCATCAACTACGCCATCTGGCCCCAGGCAGTGGAACAGGGCAAGGTGGCAGGCGCCAACGCGGCGGGAGATTCGCTGGAATACAGAACGGTGCCGGCGGCGCTGAATTTCCACGGAATGAATACCGCGCTGTTTGCGGCGGGAGATGCCGGGAAGAACCCGAATCTGGTGTATAAGACCGTGGAGTTTAAGGATATGGGCAGGAAACAGTATCAGAAGTATTATTTCCTCAACAACCGTCTCTGCGGGGTGATCCTGATCGGCGATGTCAGCGGCATGGCACGGATGACCGAGGCGCTGGATGAGCATATTACGTATCAGAAGTTTTTGGAGATGATCTGAGATACTATCAGGAGCTGTTGCCAAATGGATGAATCATCATCTATGGGGCAATGGCTCCTTTTTGGCGTGGACAAGCTTCAGGGTACCGCTTATAATAAAAAAGAAGAAACAGTTTGGCCTTCTGGCTTTGCTGTTATAAAAAACAACAATAGTGACACACAGGCAACGGTCATCACGATCAACCAGAACCGGACAGGGGGGAACCAAATGAAGAAAAAAATTATTGCCATCAGCAGAGAGTTTGGCAGCGGAGGCAGATCCATTGGGAAAATGGTGGCACAGCGGCTGGGCTTTCGGTTTTTTGATAAGGAACTGGTAAAGGAAGTGGCAGCGCGGACGGGAATCAGCGAAGCGGTTGTGGAAGAACAGGGAGAGTATACCGGTACGAGAAACTGGTTGTCTTATCTGATGTCATTTTCCGGGGGCCCAAAGGTACGCAACGGTATGCGTCTCAATGACTTCGTGTGGGTGATGCAGAGCAAAATCATCCGTGATCTGGCGGAGCAGGAGCCGTGTGTGATTGTAGGACGGGGAGCGGATTTTATCCTCAGAGACAGGAAAGACTGCCTGAGGGTGCTGATTCACGCATCGTTGGAATTTCGGGAAGAGCGGGTGGTCCGCCAGTACGGAGAACGGGAAGTGTCCGCTGAGGAGCGTATTTTGGATAAAGACCGGAGAAGGAGGCTGTTTTATAAAAAATATACAGGAAGGGACTGGGGGATGGCGGAAAATTACCATATAACCCTGGACAGCGGAGAACTGGGCCTGGAAACCTGTGCCGGGATTATTGCGGGCCTGGCAGGAGAGGGATGAGTTTCTTTAGTCCGGTATTTTCCTTTTTCCCCTCTCATACAATGAAGGGAAGGAAGGAGGGATCGGATGGTTTCCGTAAGCCTGTGCATGATCGTGCGGGACGA
>CBJMC01400__coassemble_2142_pt1 | contig 9378 bp, 9 predicted proteins | sample CBJMC01400__metabat2_low_PE_039 | metagenome-assembled genome bin CBJMC01400
AAGTATGAATTTGCCATCCGGGAGACCAGGACGGCGGAGGTGATCCGGGATGTGAGCACTATGAAAAGTGAGATCGGTGTTCTGTATCTGTGTGATTTCAACCGCAGAGCGCTGGAAAAAATGCTGCGGTCGGCAGGGCTGGTTTTCCACCATCTGATCGACTGCCAGGCTTACGTATATCTCTGGAAGCATCATCCGCTGGCCGGGGAGGCGTCCATACGATTCGGGCAGCTGGAACCGTATCCCTGCCTGACCTTTGAGCAGGGGGAGGACAGTTCGTTCTATCTGGCGGAAGAGATTCTGGCGGATAAGGAATACCCCCGGATCATCCGGGCCAACGACCGGTCCACCATGCTGAATCTGATGGTGGGACTGAAAGGCTACACCCTCTGTTCCGGAATTATCTGCGAGGAGCTGAACGGAAACGAATTTGTGGCGGTTCCCTTTCAGGATGATGAGGAGAACCGGAACAGCGTCATGGAGATCGGCTACATTGTCAGAAAAAATACGCTGCCCAGCAGGATGGGGGAATTGTACATTAAGGCATTGAAGGAGTATTTGTTATAGGTTTGTCCTATAACCGGATATCCTGTTTGTGTATTGGCCAGTTCCGTTTTGGTCATGATAGAATAAGCCCATGAAAAAATTATATGGAGGAGTTCTATCATGACAGATATCAGAGACAGCGGAAACTGGGGATTTGAGACGAAACAGGTGCATATCGGGCAGGAGCAGCCGGATCCGGCCACGGGGGCCCGGGCGGTGCCCATCTACGCCTCCGCTTCTTTTGTATTTTCCGACTGTCAGCAGGCGGAGGATCTGTTTGCCCTGAAGGCTTCGGGAAATATCTACGGGCGGCTCACCAATCCCACGCAGGAAGTGTTTGAGCGGCGGATTGCGGCTCTGGAGGGCGGAGAGGCAGCTCTGGCCACCGCGTCGGGGGCGGCGGCTATTACTTATACTTTCCAGGCGCTGGCCAGGGCAGGGGAACACATTGTGGCCTCCAAAAATATTTACGGAGGCACCTGGAATCTGCTGGCCCATACGCTGCCGCAGACTTCTGGGATTACGGCGGATTTTGTGGATCCGGAGCAGGAAGGGGCCTTTGAGGCGGCGATCCGGGAGAACACGAAAGCCATTTTCGTGGAAACCCTGGGAAATCCCAATTCCGATGTGGCGGATCTGGAGAAGCTGGCGGACATCGCTCACCGGCACGGGATTCCGTTGGTGGTGGATTCCACCTTCGCCACGCCGTACCTGGTCCGGCCCATCGAGTACGGGGCCGATATCGTGGTACATTCCGCCACAAAATTCATCGGAGGACATGGGACGGCGCTGGGCGGCGTGATTGTGGATGGCGGCCGGTTTGACTGGAAAAAGTCTGGAAAATATTCCTGGATTTCCCAGCCGAATCCCAGCTATCACGGCGTTTCCTTCGCGGAGGCGGCGCCCAGGGCAGCTTTTGCCACGTATATCCGGGCGGTGCTGCTGCGGGATACGGGAGCGGCCATTTCTCCCTTCCACGCGTTTCTTCTCCTTCAGGGGCTGGAGACTTTGTCCCTGCGGGTGGAGCGCCATGTGAGCAATGCCCTGAAGATCGTGAATTACCTGGCGGCTCATCCGCAGGTGGAGGCGGTTCATCATCCTTCGCTGGAAAGTGAGAGCACCCATGCCCTGTATCAGAAGTATCTGCCCCGGGGCGGCGGCTCCATTTTCACCTTTGAGATTCGCGGGGATGCCAAAACCGCGCAGAAATTCATCGACAATCTGCCGATTTTCTCTCTGCTGGCCAATGTGGCGGATGTGAAATCCCTGGTGATTCATCCGGCCACCACCACCCACAGCCAGTGTACGCCACGGGAACTGTTCGCTCAGGGAATCCGGCCCAATACCATCCGGCTTTCTGTGGGAATTGAGCGGGCGGAGGATCTGATCGCGGCGCTGGAGACGGCTTTCGCGTCCGTAGAAGAAATCCCGCAGGAGTGAACCGCCGGTTGCGGTGAACAAAATATTATGAATAGAAAAAGGAGAATACCGTTTTGCGCGGAGATTCTCCTTTTTGTTATTTTCTTCTTTAACGGCAGGTGGCCATAGAGGTTACCCGTTCAGAAATTCCGGTGTCAAAAATCTTCCGGCATCCTTTTCTTTTTTGGACAAATTTAAGGATTGACCATAAATTTAATTCGCTATATAATAGTACCAGTTCGGGTGCGAACCATTCGGTAGCGAACTAATCCAGTGAGGTGAGAACATGAACGAAAAGGAGTGGAGACAGGAAGAGACGGGAGGCAGCGAGGACGCGGGAAGGATTATCAATATTGTGTCCCATCAGCTGAAACGGATGATCTCTTTCTACACCTGGAAGGACTGCGGGCTGACAACCATGCAGAACCGGGTACTGCATTACCTTCTGGCGCATATTCCTGAAACTCCCGTGTACCAGAAGGATATTGAACGGGAATTTCGGGTCAGCAAGTCCACCGTGACAGAGATTCTGCAGCTCATGGAGAAAAACGGATTCATTGTCCGGGAATCCTCCCGGAGGGATGGCCGGATGAAAAGAATCCTGCCTACAGAGAAGTCCTTTGCCATCCAGATGGATGTGCGGGAAAATATCCGCATGGCAGAGGAAAAACTGCGGGCGGGAATCGGAGATGAGGACTTTCACACCTGTCTCATGGTTTTAAAACAGATGTCTGAAAACCTGAGCAGGGAAGAAAAGGAAATGAACCTCTGTGGCCATACGGCCAATAATAAGGAAAGGAAGGGAAGAGATGTATGAATAGGAAACTGCTTCGATCTGTGCGGGAATATAAAAAAGAATCTATTTTCACACCAATTCTCGTTATTTTTGAAGTGCTGATGGAAGTGCTGATTCCTCTTCAGATGGCCAATATCATTGACATCGGTATTGAGAACAATGATATGGGCTACATTCTGAGAACCGGAGCGGTACTGATTGTCATGGCTCTTGTATCGTTGTTTTTCGGCGCCATGGCGGGAAAGATGGGAGCGATTGCTTCTTCCGGCTACGCCAAAAACCTGCGGCATGATATTTTCTATAAAATACAGGATTTTTCATTTAAGAACATTGACCATTTTTCAACTTCCAGTCTGGTGACCAGGCTGACCACGGATATCACCAATATCCAGATGGCTTACATGATGTCCATCCGTATGCTGGTGCGGGCGCCCATCATGATTGTGCTCTCCCTGGTGATGACGCTGACCATCAACGCGGACATCGCGCTGATGCTGCTGATTACGGTGCCGATTCTGGGAGGAGCGCTGATCTTTATTGCGAAAAAGGCGCATCCGCATTTCATCAAGGTGTTTGATGAGTACGATATTCTTAACAATACGGTTCAGGAGAATGTCAACGCGGCCAGAGTGGTGAAGGCTTATGTGCGGGCAGATCATGAGGATGAAAAGTTCCGGAAGATTTCCGGAATCGTGTATAAGCTGTTTACCAAGGCAGAGAAAATCGTGTCCTGGAATAACCCGGTGATGATGTTTACCATGTATGTGGTAATTCTGGCCATGGTTTATATCGGAGGAGAGAGCATTGTTTTCGGTACCATGGAGACGGGTGAGCTGACCAGCGTGATTGTGTACGCCATTCAGATTCTCAGCTCTCTTATGATTGTTTCTTTCGTCTTCGTGCTGATTATGATCGCCCAGGCATCCACGGACCGTATCACAGAGGTAATGGATGAGGTGCCGGAGATGAGCGATAAGGCTGACGCGAAAACGGAAGTGGCCAATGGAGATATCGACTTTGAAAATGTAGATTTCAGTTATTCCGGGGAGGGAGGAAATCTTTCTCTGAAAAATGTGAATCTCCACATCAAATCCGGTCAGATGGTGGGAATCATCGGCGGAACCGGAAGCGCCAAGTCTACTCTGGTGCAGCTGATTCCCAGACTTTACGATGTGACGAAGGGCTCCGTGAAGGTGGGCGATGTGGATGTGCGCGATTATAAGCTGGAATCCCTGAGGGATCAGGTTTCCGTGGTGCTTCAGAAAAATGTGCTGTTCACAGGTTCCATTTATGACAATATCCGCTGGGGTGATGAAAATGCCAGCGATGAGGAAGTGCAGAGAGTATGTAAGCTGGCCCAGGCGGACGGATTTATCCAGGAGTTCCCCGCAAAGTATGACACCATGATTGTGGAGGGCGGAAACAACGTATCCGGCGGTCAGAAGCAGCGCCTGTGTATTGCCAGAGCCCTGTTGAAAAAGCCCAAAGTGCTGATCCTGGATGATTCCACCAGCGCGGTGGATACCAAGACGGACGCCCTGATCCGAAAGGCTTTCCGGGAGGAGATTCCGGATACCACAAAGATTATCATTGCTCAGAGAATTTCTTCCGTGGAGGACGCGGATCTGATCATCGTCATGGAAGACGGTAAGATCAACGGCATGGGAACCTCGGAAGAGCTTCTGAAGAGTAACGCGATTTACCGGGAAATCTATGAATCACAGATTAAGGGAGGTGAAGAGAATGAGTAAAGCAAGCGGCAAGCCGAAGGTAACTGCCGGTACCCTGAAAACAGCGTCCCGCCTGATGAAATACGTGACGGGGCCCTATAAGGTGCAGTTTATCATCGTTCTGATCTGTATTCTTATGACCTCAATCTCTTCTATTTCGGTGTCGCTGTCCCTGCGGTTTCTGCTGGATGATTTTATTCTTCCGCTGGTGGGACAGACGGATCCGAATTTTTCGGAACTGTACAAGGCCATGGCGGTGCTGGCATGTATTTTCATCCTGGGCGTTATCGCCAGCTTCGTGTACAACCGGATGATGGTTGTCATCGGACAGGGCGTGCTGAAAAAGGTGAGGGATGAGATGTTTGAGCATATGCAGACCCTTCCCATCCGCTACTTTGACCAGAATACCAACGGCTCCATCATGAGTCTTTACACCAATGATACGGACACCCTGCGGCAGATGATCAACCAGTCTATTCCGCAGGTGCTGATGTCCAGCTTTACCATCGTGGTGACCTTTATTTCCATGCTTCTGCTGAGCCCGGCGCTGACCGTGCTGGCGGTGATCGTAATTTTCATCATGATTCTGGTGGCCAGATTCATCGGCGGAAACAGCGGAAAATATTTCATCCGCCAGCAGATCGATCTGGCAGATGTGACAGGTTATGTGGAGGAGCACATGAACGGCCAGAGGGTCATCAAGGTATTCAACCATGAGAGAAGAACAGAGGAAGGTTTCGACCGGCTCAATGAGCGGCTGTTTGAGAGCGCTTCCTCCGCCCATACCTTTGCCAGCATGATGGGCCCCATCATCGGAAATATGGGCAACCTGCAGTTCGTGCTGACGGCGGTGTTCGGCGGCGTGCTTTCCGTGCTGGGAATCGGCGGCATTACCCTGGGTGTCATGGCTTCCTATCTGCAGTTTACCAGAAGCTTTACCCAGCCCTTTATGCAGATCTCCCAGCAGTTTAACTCCATCATCATGGCCCTTGCCGGAGCGGAGCGTATTTTCCACATGATCGACGAGGAGCCGGAGGTGGATGACGGCTATGTGACGCTGGTGAACGCGAAGAAAGACGCCGATGGAAACATTACGGAGTGCAAGGAGCGCACCGGTCTGTGGGCATGGAAGCATCCCCATCAGGCAGACGGCACGGTAACCTACACCGAGCTGAAGGGTGACGTGCGTTTCTTCGATATGTCCTTCGGATATACGGACGACCATATGGTTCTCCATGATCTGACCCTCTATGCGAAACCGGGACAGAAGCTGGCCTTTGTGGGCTCCACCGGAGCGGGAAAAACCACCATCACCAACCTGATCAACCGTTTTTACGATGTGCAGGACGGAAAAATCCGGTACGACGGAATCAATATCAACAAGATCAGGAAAGCAGATCTGCGTCATTCCCTGGGCATTGTTCTTCAGGATACGCATCTGTTTACGGGAACCATTATGGAGAATATCCGTTATGGAAAACTGGACGCCACCGATCAGGAGGTTTACGCGGCGGCGCAGCTGGCCCATGCGGATCAGTTTATCCGGATGCTTCCTCAGGGCTACGACACCGTGCTGACGGGAGACGGCGAGGAACTGTCCCAGGGACAGAGGCAGCTTCTGGCCATCGCCAGAGCGGCCATCGCGGATCCGCCGGTACTGATTCTGGACGAGGCGACCTCCAGTATCGATACCCGTACGGAGCGGATTGTGCAGCAGGGTATGGATAACCTGATGAAGGGACGTACCGTGTTTGTGATCGCCCACCGTCTGTCCACCATCCGGAACAGTGACGCCATCATGGTTCTGGAACATGGACGGATCATCGAGAGAGGAACCCACAAGGAACTGCTGGCGCAGAAGGGAACCTATTATCAGCTGTACACAGGAAAGCTGGAGCTGTCATAAAGCGCCCGGCAAAACAATGGAAAACTCTACGCAAATACAGCCATTTGCGTAGAGTTTTTTTGTGATAATGGAAATCCCGCGCAGCGTGCATTCCATTGTTTTCATTTGCAAGTGAAATGTTTCCGGTGAACCGGTATTACAAATCAACCACAGGGGAACATGGAAAATCAAAATGTAATCGTTGACATTACAATGAGAGTGTGGTAATTTATGCTTGAAAGATGTAATAAAAATAATTACAACAAATAAGAGAACAATATACTGAAAATCGCAGTTGTTTGTGTAAATGAATAAACAGGAAATTTCCGGGAGGAGAGGAAAATGACGCATAGTGAAAAAAGAAAATATTTAATAAAAGGATTACTGTCAGAATTTCCACAGTACAATGAGCTGGGAATACCAGACAATGAGGAAGCGCAGAAAAGGCTTCTCCGGAGTCTGATGAATATCCGTCCTCCGCGCCCGGTCAGTGAAGCGTTTCTCAAAATTCAGGACGAGTATTTAGGGGAAGCGGTTGCGGAAAAGGGAGTTACAGACAGCGCGTCTCTGCCCGCCTCATCCCTGGACAGCCGTCTGGTGCTGTGGCGGGGAGATATTACAACGCTGAAGATTGACGCCATCGTAAATGCGGCCAACAGTGCTTTGCGGGGATGTTTCGTGCCCTGCCATTCCTGCGTGGATAACATCATTCACAGCGTAAGCGGCATACAGCTCCGTCTGGCCTGTGACAGGATTATGAATGAACAGGGACACGATGAACCGACGGGGAAAGCAAAAATAACGCCCGCGTATAATTTGCCTTCTGAATATGTGATTCACACGGTGGGGCCCATCGTGTCCGGGCCATTGACGGATCAGCATTGCCGGCAGCTTGCGGACTGCTACAGATCCTGCCTGGAGATAGCGGCAGAGAACGGGCTGAAAAGCATCGCGTTCTGCTGTATTTCCACGGGAGAGTTTCATTTCCCGCAGAAAAAGGCAGCGGAGATTGCGGTACGGACGGTTACGGATTATCTGAACAGGGACAGCCGCATCGGGAAGGTGGTATTTAACGTTTTTAAACAGGAGGATTATGATATATATAAAGGACTCCTTGGATAACATGAGGATTCTTGACATTACAATAAGTCAATTATAAAATGGGAGGAAACGGAGGGAGGTCCTTTATGCAGATTTCAAGCAGATTTACCATAGCCGTACACATGCTGGTGTGTATGGAAACTTTTAAGGAACAGTATAAGATCACCAGTGACTTTCTGGCCTCCAGTATCAACGTGAATCCCGTGATTATCCGGAGAATCCTGTCCCAGCTGAAGGATGCGGGGTTGATCGAGGTGAAACGGGGAACCGGCGGGGCGGCCGTCACGAGACCGCTGGAGCAGGTGACGTTTCTGGATGTGTACCGGGCGGTGGAGTGCATCGGGGAAAATACCCTGTTTCATTTCCATGAAAATCCCAACCAGAAGTGCCCGGTGGGAAAGAATATCCACAATATTCTGGATGACCGGCTCAGACAGGTGCAGGACGCCATGGAGCGGGAGCTGCAGACCATCACGCTGGCGGATATGATGAAGGATCTGGACCGGTATCTGGGAAAGCAGGAGGGCTGACAGGACGCTGTCCTGAAAAAACAGATGAATAAGACGGAATATCCTTAATCGGATATCCCGTCTTATTTTTAAAGTTTAAAAATGTCAGAATGTGTTCCGGTGTCAACAAGAGTAAGTGTCAGAATATCGTTCTCAATCAGATAAACCAGAAGCCAGTCCGGTTTAATATGACATTCACGGAAACCTTTAAATTTGCCGTTTAATTCGTGGTCGCTGTATTTCGCATCGAGTTGTTTGCCCTGACGAAGTGTATCAACAACATCATCTAAAAGCGAAAGATCCAGGCCGCGTTTCTTCATGAGCTTGTAGCTCTTTTTATAAGTGGTGGTGAATTTTACTATATACACTTATTCTTCAAGGGCCTTCCGAAGTTCATCCATATTGGTATATCCCTTGACGTCAGGATCACGGGAAATGCGTCTGGCTTCATCCATCGCATCAAGCGTGCGCTGACTGTAGCGGGGCATTTCAACACGAAAAGGAAGACCGCCTCTTAAGACACACTGATGGAGAAACAGATTTACTGCGCCGGACATATCGAGGCCAAGGCCATTAAATAAATCCGTAGCCTGCTTTTTAATGTCGGCATCAATTCTGATTTGAGTAGGTACTGTAGCCATATTATCACCGCCTTTCGATTATATTATATGTTATTTGGTTTATAATGTCAATCAAAACAGCAATTATTTGAGGGAAATTAATGGAAACGGGGTATCAAATGCCTCAAACAATGGAAAGCACGCTGTGCGAACTTTCCATTGTCATGAATTAGCAGGGCAGGATTTCGGGAAAATTTTTTCCGGAATCCTGCTTTTTAATAATTCGGAAACAAAACGGAAACGGTTTGCCAACATTGCGGCGTTATTCTTACACCATCGAAAGGAAAACAGCCAGAAGATAAGGAGGATGAAAAATGGCGAAATCAAAACTGGTAAAGGTCAATGAAAAGATTGCCGAAAAGGTGGTCGGCGGCTATAAGAAAATTGAAAACGGGGCGGTTTCCGGTTTTACAAAAATATCGGATGCTTTTGTGGATCAGTATCTGACAAAGGACGGAGAGTCGGTGAAGGAAGCAAAGGCACGGCTGGCCGCGGAGCAGGCGGAGCGGGAAGCGAAACGGGATGCCCTCCATGCGGCACACCATGAACCTCACATCGGCGGCCCGGAGAAAAGATAGCAGATATAGCAGCCGGAAGAACACAGGCAGCAGTGAAGTCAGGGCTGAACAGTTACGAATGTAGAACACAAATAATGATTTTGTATGGCTGACCGAATGGCGGCAGCCGGGAAAGGAAGAAAAAAGAAAATGAAAAAGAGCAGTTTTGTAGCAATGATTCTGGGAACTATCGGAGGGATTCTGTTTGCACTGGG
>CBJMC01400__coassemble_2165_pt1 | contig 9271 bp, 8 predicted proteins | sample CBJMC01400__metabat2_low_PE_039 | metagenome-assembled genome bin CBJMC01400
CAAATCGCGTCATCGATATCACCGCCAATGTCCGTATCAAGCAAAACTTTTTCCATTCTTACAATCCTCCGGTATGTTTACTGACAGAAGAACTTTTTTGAAGATTCCCATAAGAAATCCCTCTGCTTAACGTTAAAATATTATACCATGCCTGTTGCCGAGGCCACGATGCCTCCGGCAGGATGCGCAGCAATTTCTGCGAACCGGAGAAATCGCCTATGTGCAGGTATAACAGCCTTTCTACGGCTATCATACCACAGCCGCGGGCGTATCACCATGCTTTTCCCGCACGTTGAGGGGAAATATCCCGGCTGCAAACTTTCACAATATATTTACAAGTTTTGTTAAGATATTGGTTGCGAAACGGTTTTTGACATGCTATGTTTATACTCATCAGGAGGATTTTTTGTGTTGTTGTATTTTCTGGCTCAGATAATGCGTTTCAGAGGGCGAATATATGGCAGGGATGCGGCAGAAAAGGAGAAATCTGTGAATGTACAGTAGAAACTATCGAAGGACTGCGGCGGAAAATAAGAAACCTTTGATTTCTGCAGCAGGAAATTCCGAAAGTCTGCGGCAGTATCCGCAGAATCTTTATTTGTGCAGTAGGAAATTCTAAAATCTACGGTAGAATTTGAAGAATCTTTATTTGTGCAGTAGGAAACCTCAAAAATCTACAGCAGGATTTGAAGAAACTTCATTTCTGCAGTAGAAAACCTCAAAAGCCTACGGCAGGATTTGAAGAAACTTCATTTCTGCAGTAGGAAATCCCCAAAATCTACTGCAAGATCCGCAGAATTTTCTTTTCTGCAGTAAAACGCACTGAAATACTACTGTGGAAAATAAGAAATCCTTAATATCAACCATAGTATCAGCCAGAAGTCTGCTGCAGAAAATGATGATTTCGCAAAGCGTACCGTGGGGGCGGTTAAAAAGCTGCGGCAGGAATCGGAAAACAGCAGATTGCCGCGGCGGCGGGGCGCTGAAGAATCCTTTTGAGTATTTTGACCGGATACAAACGAAATTTCTATGGCCAAACAAGCCTATGACGACGAAAGGAGAAGGAATATGGGTATTATTGAGAGCATGAGACTGGACGGAAAACGGATTTTTGTCACCGGCGGGGCCCGGGGGATCGGGAAGAGTGTGGCCACTGCCTTTGCGGAGGCGGGGGCGGATCTGGCCATCGTGGATGTGGATTTGGCGGAGGCACAGAAGACGGCCATGGAGCTGGCGCAGAGCAGCGGAAGAAAGGTGATTGCCGTGCAGACCGATGTGACCGATCCTGTTCAGGTTCAGGAGATGGTGGATACTGTGACCGGAGAACTGGGCGGCCTGGAGGCTGCTTTCTGCAATGCGGGGATCTGCCTGAACGTGCCTGCGGAGGAGATGAGCTATGAACAGTGGAGAAAGGTTCTGGATGTGAATCTTACCGGTGTTTTCCTGACGGCACAGGCGGCGGGAAAATATATGCTGGCCCACGGCGGCGGCTCCATCATCAATACCGCCTCCATGTCCGCGCACATTGTCAACGTTCCGCAGCCCCAGTGTGCCTACAACGCGTTGAAAGCCGGCGTGATTCAGCTGACAAAGTCCCTGGCCATCGAATGGGCAAAACGGGGAGTCCGGGTGAACTCCATCAGTCCCGGGTATATGGCCACCGGGCTGACCATGAATTCTCCCAGCCTTCAGCCGCTGATTGCTCAGTGGAATGAGATGGCGCCCATGGGAAGAATGGGACAGCCAAAAGAACTGCAGTCCATCTGCGTGTATCTGGCAGGGGATACCAGCTCTTTTACCACCGGAGCGGATTTCGTGGTGGACGGAGCGTTTACCTGTTTTTAATGCAAGGAGTTAATCATGAAAATTGAAACGATAGAAACTGAGAGGCTGTATCTGCGGGGCTTTGAAAAGGAGGACGCGGATTTTGCCATCAGTATCTGGAACGATCCGGAGATGGGCGAGTATCTGGGAGATCCCACGCTGGATCATGTGGATGAGGCGTACAGAAAGAGCATCGAAGCACTGGGAGAAAACAAAACCTGCTGCTATCTGATTTCCGAATCGAAGGCTGGCAAAGAGCGGATCGGCACCTGCAGCTTTATTCCCCGGCAGGATGGAAAGGTTTATGATATTGCCTACTGTGTGCACAAAAAATATTGGCGGAACGGGTACGCCACGGAGATGGTAAAGGGTATGGTGGATTACGCGAGAGGCCAGGGGGCCGAAAAAATCACAGTCTCCATCGATCAGGCAAACGCCGCCTCCAATGCGGTGGTGCGGAAACTGGGATTTACCGTGGCCAGTGAGGATACCTACCGGAAGCGGGGAACGGACCGGGTTTCGGCGGAGTACCGGTATGAACTGATACTGTAACGAACGGACAGCGGTTTGCTGTCACAAAATACGGCAGAAGAGCAGAAGGGAGCTTTTTCAAAGGGAAAGCCGTCTCTGCTTTTCTGCCGTATTTCTGCATGCATGGAAAATGGATGCCGTGTTTACCTCTTATCCGTTTTCCCGCGTTTCGCCGGGGCGTCCGTTCTTTTCCGGAAGAAGAGTTCCTTTCTTCAGCCGGTAGATGACATCGGCCCTGCGGGCCAGCTGGACGGAATGGGTGACAAGAATCACGCATTTCTGCAGGCGCCGGGCGGTTTCCGTAAGAAGTTCCATGACGGCCAGCGCGTTCTCCTCGTCCAGATTCCCGGTGGGTTCGTCGGCAAGGATCACCGGAGCTTCCGCGGCCAGGGACCGGGCAATGGCTGTCCGCTGCTGCTGCCCGCCGGAGAGAGTCCGTATATTTCGCCGGGCTTCTTCTCCGGTCAGCCCCACCCGGGCCAGCAGAGGAAGGGGCGGCAGATTGCTGACCAGAGCCACATTTTCCGCGGGAGTCAGATAATCAATGAGATTATAAGCCTGAAAGATGAAGGAAACGTGATGTTTCCTGTGGCAGGCAAGGCCTTTTTCCCGGATATCTGTTCCGTCAAAAAGAACGCTTCCGGAATTGGGGGCGTCAAGACCTCCCAGCAGGGACAGCAACGTGGTTTTTCCGCAGCCGGAGGGCCCCAGAATGGCGTAGATTTTTCCGGCTTCAAAGGAGACGGACAGATCCCGCAGTATTTTCCGGCGGCCGTCGTAGGAATAGGAAAGATTGACAGTTTCCAGTATAGACATATGACATTCCTCCTTGCGATATCAGGATAGGCGGGTGAGAATTTCCCGCGGTTTCAGCCGCATGACCGGAAGCGAGGCCAGAGTAACGGCACAAAGGAGTACCAGGAAGCCGGAGAAGGCCAGAAGCAGAATCTGGGAAGGCTTGACGGTTACCGTGATCTCAGTGAGGGGGCTCGCTTCCGTGAACGTTGGGTTCATATCATCGCCGGAAATGGCGGCCACCCCGTTTTCGGAGACAGGCCCGGTATCCTCCGTCTGATCCCCGGTATTCATAAAGGAAGTATTTATGATCCGGCTTCCCACTGTGCGGGCGGCAAATCCGCTGATCAGCACGGATACGCCAAAAGCCACGAAAGCAATCAGCAGCATTTCGCACAGGTACTGCAGAAAAATCTTCCATCGGGAGATTCCCAGGGCCAGGAAAACTCCGGTTTCATGGCTCCGTTCCCGGATCCGGCCGGACAGTACCAGGTAAAGCACTGCCGCGCCCACGCAAAGGATCAGAAGAATCAGGGCGGTTACCAGATGTTCCATGTTTTTCAGCGGTTCCATAACCGCATCTACACTGGCGGTGTCGGCGGAAACGGTAAAGTCTCCGTCCGCCATCAGAGGAAGCGCTTTCATAGCGTTTATCATATCTTCCACATCCGCCGGATCCCTGGCGTAGAAACGGATGCTTTCATAACTTTCCTCCGCATTGGTGGGACGGGCCTGGTGGAGATCAGCAAGAGTTGTAAAAATGGAATTTTCCATGGACCAGTTAGAAAACATTTCTGTGCTGTCGCCGGATGTTTCAAACAGCCCGGCGATCTCCACCGAAACAGATGCGGCCTGGCGCTGCTCGCCGCTGCGTTTCAGCGTATACTCCGGTTCGCACAGGAGAATCGAATCGCCCACCTGAAGGCCGTTGGCTTCGGCCAGCGCCCGGCTGATCAGTACCTTTCTGGCATCCGCTTCGGTGATGGGACTGCCCGCGGAAAGCTTCAGATATCCTTCGGCGAAATACGTGTCGTAGCGGGTGTCCGTACTGGCGTAGGCGCCTACGGTCTCGTTGAAATCACCGTAGCCGGCCAGCAGGGAGTTCATAACCGCGTCCTCTTCGCCCTCGTCCTCAACCAGCGTAAGCTTTTCCCCCTCCGCGTTTTTCAGCACGACGATATCCCGGAGGGAAGCATTGCACCCGCGGATTCCCGAAATACTGTCCCTGATGGTATCCGCCAGCTCCGTGGTGATGGGCTGCCCGGTGTAGACCGTCTGTATTCCCATCTCCACCTTCCGGTTTTCCCATTTGTCCGGATTATCTGTGTTCTGAGTCAGGACAAAGGAACCGCCCAGGGCCTGGCGGACATTCAGCTGAGCTGTCTGTGACGCGTCCTGCAGGGCCAGCCCGGTGAGCGCCAGGGTAAACAGCACTGCAAGAATCAGAAACAGGATCATTGATTTGGCGCGTCTGCGGGTTACGCAGAGCAGCGCCCGGTGAAATAGTGACATAAAACCATCCTTTCTTACTTGTGATTGGCAATGGTACCCGCCAGGAATTCCGGCGAGGGATCTCGGTTTTCCCGTGGGTACCTTCTTTAGTGTAAGAAAGAATGGTTTTTATTCTGTCCTGTTTTGATTTTGTTTTGGTTTAATTTCCGGCAGCCGCGTCCAGAAGATGACATGGTTCTGCCGGCTGGTAAGCCCGCAGGGAGCGCCGTGCAGATCCAGGATGGATTTCGTCAGATACAGGCCCAGCCCGCTGCCGCCGGTTTTCTTATTGCGGGACTGTTCTCCGCGGCCAAAAGGCGCAAAGAGCTCCATGGGGTCTTTTGCGGGAAGAGACGCCGGGGTATTGTCCACCGTGAGCATGCCCTCCTCTGTCAATGTTACCGTGACCGTGGCGCCTACAGGAGAGTAGCGGATGCTGTTGTCCAGCACATTTTGCAGGGTTTTTCCCAGCAACGACCGGTTTCCGGCAGCATTTGGCCGGGGAGAAAGCTGTCGGACAATGGCGATCTGCTTCTCCCTGCCCAGCAAAGCTACAGCTTCCAGACAGTCTTCCAGAAGCGCTGCCAGAGAAAAGATCTCCGGAGGCGACGGAAGACCGAAAGCCTGGATCTTGGTGATGGAAAGGATTTCCCCCACCAGCTGTTCCATGTGCTGAATCTCCCGGAGCGTCCGGGGAAGGTATTTTTCCCGGTTTTTGTAATCGCCGATGCCCAGCAGCATACTTTCCACCTGCCCTTTCAGGATGGTCAGCGGCGTTTTCAGCTCATGGGAAGCCGCCGCAAAAAAATCCTGCTGCTGGCGGGACAGGCGGGTGATCTTCTCCATGTCCTGCTGAAGCTTTTTGTTGGCCATGGAAAGGCTGTCCATGGTTTTTCCAAGCTGAGCGGCCATGGTGTTGAGGCTTTCTGCCAGCGTACCGATTTCATCCTGGCTTCTCACCGGACAACTCCAGGTCATGTCCAGCCTTGCCATCCGCTGGGAAATCCGGCTGATTTCCAGAATGGGCCGTACCAGAATCCTGCTGCACAGGTATGCGCCCAGGGCGGAAATGGCCAGAATGGCCAGGAGGATGAAGGGAAGCAGCTTCAGAAAAGCGGCTCCCAGATCCACCGGGGAAGAGGTGGGGGCGGTGACTGTCAGCATGGCGTCCGCCTTCTGTCCTTCCAGCGCCAGGGCAATACCCATGGTCTCCAGGTTCTGGTTACTTTCGGAGGATTCCTCCATATGACCGAAGGAAATGGTCTCCCCGGAAACCGACAGGGTGGCGCTCACATGATTTCTGGCGCAGAAGGCTTCCACCGCCTGCTTCGCCTCCCGGAGCTTTAAGGAGGAGATGGATGCCGCCAGTTCATCCAGCTCCCCGGAAATCTGGCTGGCGCTGACCAGCTGATAGCTGCGGGGGAAGGCAGCGGAAACGATGGCGTACATCAGAAGACTGCACAGAATCAGCAGCGCGGCAATCCAAAGAAATACTTTTGCGCTTAAGGACGCTCTAATTTTCTTTCCCAAGACGATATCCCACTCCTCTCACCGTTTCCACGCAGTCTGCGCCCAGCTTTCTTCTCAGGTTCATAATGTGAATATTGACTGCTTTCTCTTCGCCGAAGAAATCGTATCCCCAAATCTGATTCAGCAGCATTTCCCGGGTGAATACCTGATGGGGATGGGAGAGAAACAGCCTGAGAAGTCCATATTCCAGCTGTGTAAGCGATACGGGAACGTTCTTTTTTGTCACTTCATGCCGCTGTTCATCCAGAGCGATATCACGCCAGATCAGAAGCGGGGACAAATCGGGTGCCGACGCGGAGGCGGACCGGCGCAGGACGGCTTCGATCCGCAGCAGAACCAGGGCCAGGGAAAAGGGCTTCGTGATATAATCGTCAGCATGCAGCTGAAAAGCCCGGATCTGGGCCGCCTCCCCATCCAGCGCCGTGAGAATTATGATGGGGACGGCGGATGTCCGGCGGATCTTTTCGCAGACGGCATATCCGTCCATGCGGGGCATCATGAGATCCAGCAGAACCAGGTCAAAGGAATTTTGCTCAAACCGGATCATGCCTTCTTCTCCGTCCCCGGCCTCGCAGACACGGTAGCCGGAGGAGGTCAGAAGCTCCGACAGAATATGCCGGATTTCCGGTTCATCTTCAATCAGTAAAATGTATGGTTTCAATAGAAGATCCTCCAGATGAATGTATTTTCAGAGGGCGGCCAGCTGCCGCTTTCTGTATGCCGCAGAGAAACAAGCATAGCAGACTGCTGTGGATTTTCTGTGAAAATCATCGGCGAAAACAAAAGAAAAGCCGGATGGCTCTTCCGGATTATCAGCAGAAAAGCGAAGCATGCAATAGCCGGTCAGGAGAAGTGTAGCAGAGAAAAGTTTTGATTTGGTTTCGATTGACAAAAAAGCGGCAGCGTTCAGGCTGCCAGCTCTTTCAGATCTCCGAAATGATACCCCATTTCCTCCCATTTTGTCAGAAGTTCATCCATAATGCTTCCGTTTGTGTCCGAAGTGTTGTGAAGCAGGACGATGGCGCCGGGATGGATGCGTCCCAGCAGCTTCTCAAAGGCTTCCTCCCTGGTGGGCTGTTGATCCTGATACCAGTCCACATATGCCAGGCTCCAGAAAAAGGTATGGTACCCCAGATCACAGGCCATTTCCAGATTCTGAACGTTGTATTTTCCCTGCGGCGGCCGGTAGTAGCGGACCATTTCTGTGCCGGTGATGGACTGGTACAGTTCTTCCACGGCGGCCAGCTCCTCCTGAAATTCTTCCCTGGTGGAGATCTGGGACATATCCGGGTGGTGGTAGGTATGGTTTGCCACCGTGTGTCCTTCCTTTGCCATACGCTTCACCAGGTCCGGGCTGGTTTCCAGATAATTCCCCACCACGAAAAAGGTGGCCGGCGCCTGATGCTTCTTCAGCGCGTCCAGGATGGCACCGGTATTTCCGTTTTCAAAGCCGCAGTCGAAGGTGAGGTAGATGACTTTTTCTTCGGTCTCTTCCACGAAGGTGGCGTTATATCTGGCCAGTTCTTCCGGGGAGGCATTTCCCACAGGCGCCTTTCCCTCCTCCTGAAAGCTCAGCCCCCAGTTGTCGGATACCGATGAAGAGGCCGCGGGAGCAGATGCGTCCGCGCGGGTAAATTTTGCCGCGGCAGATCCCAGAAGAAATGCCCCCGCCATCAGGCAGACCAGGCCGAAGGCTTTGCGGATAACAGTATCTCGGTTCATAGACAGCATACCTCCTCCATAGATAGTGTATCGTATGAAGGAAACGGGGAAAGTATGTGTGGTTTTGTAATTTTCCGGCTGTTTTCCGCTGCCTGTATTACCCATGAATATCCCTGGAAGCAACTGCTCCAGGCCATTGAGATGGCTTCTCGGGTAGATGAAGCGCTGAATGTGGTGATTGGATTAAAGCTTCCCGGAGAAATCCTTCAGCGACAGAATCGCCAGAATCAAAGACAACACCGCCAGCGCCAGATCAGAAGCCTTTACGCTGTCCAGCAGCGTATCGGCGGCCAGAAAGCTGAGCATGGAAAATATCGTATCCAGAGTCACAAAAATGATCTTTGCCCCCACATCTGTCACCGGTTCTTTTTCATGAAGCACTGCCGGAAACGCTTTTGCCAGAGCCTCTCCGAGAAAACCGATGATTCCCGCCAGCAGGAAGAAAAGGAAGATACTGCCGAAGGAATCTGCGTGGAAACCGAAAATTTTCATCACCGCGCCTCCTGCCGCGGACAGGAGGGCGATAACCCCTGCAAAGATCAGAATCAGAACTCCCCAGGCCACGGCGGAGGCGCGGAGTTTTTTCGATCTTTCTTTCACTTGAAGAAACCTCCCACATATTTTTAGTGTTTTGTCATTACTTCTCGTATTCAGATTCTGTCATATTTGCCATAAGCAGAATATCCGAAAATTCTTTTCGCCCCTTTTCTCCAAAATTGAGCGGTTGTTTTTCCAGACAATATACAAGTATATCTTCCCGGTGTCTTTTCAGCTCAGCCATTGTATGTCCTGACCTGTCATATAATGCCGTTGGAGCAGTCTGATAAAGTGAGGCAGTGTTTGCTGTCAGCGTATAGGTGACGTTTTCTACTGCTCTGGTTCTTATATGGGACCTGATCAACTCATATCGATCCATATCCTCATGGTCCGATACATCATAAAACAGGATAATATTCAGATCTGTCTGTTCTTTGTAAAGCTCTCTGAAGTACTCCGGAAAGCGGACTTCAAAACAAATTCGGATACCTATTTTCCAGCCATTTATTTTCAGAATACCACTGCTGCCTTCCGCGGAAAAATTTTCCTGATCCCATCCCCAGAGTGCGCGTTTGTGATAAAAAGAAATTTCCTGATCAGGGGAACAGATTATGGCGCTATTTAGGTACCTATGCCCTGTTTTGACAATCGTTCCCGCAATGATATACATATTCAGTTTGGATGCAAGACATTGAAGTGTTCTGTGAACGTTGGACAGTTCCTCAAAATCAATAGCAGAAGACCGCTCCATATCCCGGGGCGGATAGCCCGTACAGGCACATTCCGGAAAAACCAGCAAAGAAACACCCTGGGAAGCGGCAGACTGGATGGCCTTTTCCAT
>CBJMC01400__coassemble_2205_pt1 | contig 9104 bp, 7 predicted proteins | sample CBJMC01400__metabat2_low_PE_039 | metagenome-assembled genome bin CBJMC01400
GCAGATGCCCCCTTCTCCTTCCTTCCGGAAGAGGTTTTCTTTTCCTGTCTTTTCCTCCGCTTTCCTCCCCGCAGCCGGCGCATCAGCTTCCGGACGGGAATTCCCAGCAGGCGCAGCTCCCATCCAGTCTCCCCCCTGTGCCAGAATCTGGCGCTTATGCCCCCGAAAAGCCAGGAGACGCGGCCGGAGATTCCCCAGGTCTCCTGGCTTTTATCGCCCTGTACCGTATAGGTGACGGGCACAAACAGCAGGGCCAGCACAATCAGCAGCAGAAGCCCCACCGCGATCAGCAGCAGAATGCCCAGGATTTTCAGTATTGTCAGCAAAATATGTAGTAACAGCATCTCAATCCCCCGTCCGTCCTGCGGCTTCTTCCTTCAGCAGATCCTCCAGATAGCTTCGCACATCCGTATCCCGGCGGCATCTCCAGGTTTCTTCCACCAGGCGCCGGACCAGTTCCAACGCTTCCCCGTAACCCTCCGCGATTCCCACAATCAGGGGGCACATCCGGGCCAGAGGCTTTTGAAGAAGCAGATTTGCCCGGAAGATATCCAGAAGGTTTTCCGGGTTGGATGCCAGCGTAATCAGATAAATATCTCTCACCGGCTTCCCCCTTTCCACCCTCCGGATAATTTTCTTCTCTTTCTTTTTTATATTGTCTCCAAGATACAGCTTCTTATACCAGTTCACCTTATTCAGTCCTTGCTTTTATCCTCTTTCAGCCGCTCCTCAATGGCATCCACCACAGACTGCAGCACCTTGATCCGGGCATAGTACTTGCTGTTGCCCTCCACAATAATCCAGGGCGCGTACGTGGTGGAGGTGCGCACCAGCATCTCATCCACCGCCTGCTCATACTGATCCCATTTTTCCCGGTTTCTCCAGTCCTCATCGGTGATCTTCCACTGCTTGTCGGGATTTTCCATCCGCTCCCGGAATCTCCGTTCCTGCTCGTCCTTATCAATCTGCAGCCAGAACTTGCGGACAATAGCCCCGGAATGTACCCAGTTGGCTTCCATGTCGTTCATTTCCCGGTAAGCTCTCTGCCACTCCTCCGTGGTACAGAACCCCTCGATCCGCTCCACCATCACCCGGCCGTACCAGGTGCGGTCAAAAATGGCGATGTGGCCTTTTTTCGGCACGTTGTTCCAGAAACGCCAGAGATAGTGATGGGCCCGCTCCAGATCGTTGGGGGAGGCCGTGGGATTCACCTGGTAGCCTCTGGGATCCATCTTTGCCGTCAGCCGCTTGATAGCTCCTCCCTTTCCGCCGGCGTCCCATCCTTCAAAACCCAGAATCACCGGAATTCTTCTCCGGTACAGTTCCCCGTGAAGCTCCTGGATCCTGTTCTGCAGCCGGTCCAGCTTTTCCTTATACTCTTCCTTCGTGTAGGAAAGAGTCAGGTCCACGCTGTTCAGGCTGGAGGTCTTCAGCGTACTCTCATCCGTCCACTGGCTTTCCGTCCCGGCCCCGGGCCGTCCCGTATCTTCCTTCCGGTTGCGTACCTGCTGGATCTTTGCCTCCAGGCAGCGGATCACCGCCGAATAGATCTTCACGGTAGCAAACTCCCGCTGAGTAGCCTCCACAATAGTCCAGGGAGCGTAATCGGAATCGGTTTTCTGAAGCATCTCCTCATTCATTTCCTTGTAACGGTTATACTCCTTATTCCGCTTCAGATCTCCCTCCGACACCCTCCAGGCACTGGATTTGGACTCCATCAGCTTATGAAATCTTTTTTTCTGCTCCTTCTTGTCGATACAGAGAAAAAGCTTGATAATCACATACCCGTCGTCCGTCAGCTGACGTTCAAAGGAATTGATTTCCTCGTAAGCGTATGACAGCTCCTGATCCGAAGTCAGGCCGTCAAACCGGTCCACCAGCACCCTCCGGTACCAGCTTCTGTCAAAAATGGCGATCCTCCCCTTCGCCGGGGTTTTGATCCAGAACCGCCAGAGAAACGGACGCATCTGCTCCTCCGGCGATTCTCCGTTGATGGCATGCACATGGAACCCTCTGGGATCCAGCGCGGATATCAGTTTTCCGATCTGCACACCCTTTCCCGCGGCGCCGAATCCTTCAAAAACGATCATCACCGGGATACCCAGCTCTTTACACTCCCGCTGCAGTCTGGCAAGATGAGGGGTCATCTCATCCATTTTCCGCCGGTACTCCTCTTTGTCCATTTTTCTGGTCAGATCAATTTGTTCCAGCATAGTAAAACCTCCCTTCCTCATGGCATTTTTTATCTCCCCGACAGTACGGGAAAAAACAGGGAGGGATATGTCATCCCTCCCTTGTGCCATTTCTATCTGCGTTTTCCCCACAGGTTGGATTTCCTCAAATCCAGATATTCACTATATGCGGTTTCCAGAATCTGCCGTTCATTGGCAAATTTCAGCAAGTGGTACGCCTCATGATATTTATAATATCCGGAATCCACAAAATACTCTTCCCGCTGCGGCCGGCTGTAATAGCTTCCTGCTCTCATCAGGAACCAGTGGACTTCCTTCTCCACCGTATCTTCCGGCACATTGAAGGAATACTGGCTGCTGCCGATATACTTGACGATGGACGCCTGTACACCCGTTTCTTCGAGCACCTCACGAACTGCCGTTTCCTCAAACTCTTCTCCTGCCTCCACCGTTCCCTTGGGCAGAACCCATCCCTCATATTTGTTTTTATAGGATTTATACAGTGTCAGAATTTTCCCCCGATAGATCACCACACCGCCGCAGCTCGTTGCCTCGATCATTCCAGTCCCTCCCGTCACGCGTTGTGTTTGATTAAGAACAGTATAAACCTTTTAGGATATCTGTGCAACCGTTAATATTCGGCGGCAAGGAAGCCGGAAGGCTGAACCGCCGCGAAATTCATACTTATTTTTTCCGTCAGCTGTTATAATATGCGTCAAAAACCGCCCGGGCAATGGGCACGGCCACCTCGCTTCCGGAGCCTGCCTCCTCCGCGATCACACAGACCACCAGATCAGGATCTTCCACATTGGAAAATCCCACAAACCAGGAATGGGGCGTTGTCTGACTCACATCTCCGTGTTCGGCGGTTCCCGTCTTTCCCGCCACCGTGTAACCACGCCCGGAAAGGGAGGATGCCGTTCCACTCTCCACCACGCCGGTCATCAGTTCCGTCAGGATCTGGGCTTCCTGGCTGGTCATCACCTTCTCATATTCCTCGCTTCTGTATTCCTGCACCGTATCCCCGGTATAGGTCTCAATCCGCTCCACCAGCCGCGGTGTCATCATCATGCCGTCATTGGCTACCGCGGCAGTAATCATCGCCATATGCAGCGGTGTCGCCAGCGTATCGCCCTGGCCGATGGCCGTCTGCATGGTCAGCGCGTCGGCACTGGAGGCCTCCAGATCAAAGCGGCTTTGGTTGTAAGTGAAATCCACCGGCAGCGATTGGTTGAACAGAAGATCCTCCGCTGTCTGACGGAACTGGGACCGGTTGAGATCCACGCCGATCTGCGCAAAGGCAGAGTTACAGGAATTAGCAAATGCCTGCTGAAAATTCTCCTGACCGTGTACCGTATTATGGTAGCAGTGAATGGTGTACCCTCCGTTGGTCACCTCTCCCTCACAGTCAAAGGAGAATCCGTCCAGAGTATGATTCTGTCTCCAATATGCCAGCGAAGTGACAATCTTAAAGGTGGATCCCGGCGGATACAGTCCCTGCGCCGCCCGGTTCACCAGACTGGAATTGTCCTCATCGGCCACCAGGCTGTCCCAGTCCTGGCTGATGGTATTGGGGTTAAAATCAGGCTTGCTGACCATGGCCAGAATCTTCCCTGTATCCGGTTCCATCACCACCACAGCCCCGTCATAGCTGCCCAGAGCATCGTAGGCCACCTGCTGTAAATTCACATCCAGAGTTGTGACCACATTGTCACCCAGATTTTTTTCTGCCTTGAATTCATTTTCCACCTGCTCCAGCATATTGGCATGGGATGTCAGAAGCTGGGAATTCATCGTCAGCTCCAGTCCGCTTCTTCCCCGGTCCGAATAGCCCACCACATGGGCAAATACATTCTCAAAGGGATACAGGCGGAATTCATTACCCTCCGAATCTGTCTGGGTGGACGCCAGAACTGTTCCGTCAGAAGCCTGAATCTCTCCTTTGATCACCCGCTCCTGGTACGTTTCCTGACGTTGGTTGTAAGGGCTGTTGATGTAGGTGTCCCGCAGCTCCAGATTGAAATAAACCAGATACCCGATCAGAGCCAGAAAAATTCCCACAAAACTGTAGGAAACAATCACATATTCCTTACCAGTTGAGGCTTTTTTCTGTCTGCTCCTGGATTTTTTCTTCGAGGGTTTTCTCTCGTCCTCCTCCCGAAGAAGGTCCTGGTCCCCGATCCTGCCGGTCGTTTTTATTTTTTTGCTTTTTCTTTTTTCTTCTCTGCTTTTCAAGCTCTTCTCCTTCATCTTCTCTGAGTATATACAATCCCTGGATAATGGCCAACATCAGAATTGAACAGATCACGGAGCTTCCTCCGTAGCTGACCAGCGGAAGGGTAATACCCGTAAGCGGAATGAATTTGCTGCTTCCCCCCACCGTCAGAAACACCTGAAACGCGTACTCGGCGCCCAGCCCCAGCGCGATCAGCTTGTAAAACGGTTTGCTCATTTTCATGGAAATATTAACGATCATCAGGAACATACTCATACACACCAGAAGCATACAGACGGCAAAAACACAGCCCAGCTCCTCGCAGATGGCGGCAAAGATAAAGTCCTGATCCACCACCGGAATGGTATTGGGAGATCCTTCGCCCAGCCCCATGCCGAACCAGCCGCCGGCGCTGATGCCGAACAGTCCCTGCGCCACCTGGTAGCCGCCGCCGGATTCGTTGTACACGGCAATGGGATCCTGCCAGGCCACCACCCTCTGCCGTACGTGGTTAAACAGGAAGTAGGCCAGCACAGAAGCGCCGCATCCCGCCGCAATTCCCGCCAGCGCATACAGCGGCTGCCGGGTAGCCACATACAGCATCACCAGGTAGGCGATGAAAAATACCAGCGCGCTTCCCAGATCCCTGGAAAGCACCAGAATCACCACGTGGGCGCCCGCCACCGCGGTGGTGATCACCACCTGGCGGAAGCTGGTATCTTCCCGGAGCATGCCTGCCACGAAAAACACAAAAATAATCTTTACCAGTTCGGAAAACTGAAAAGTAAAATCTCCGATTTCAATGGATAGCTTGGCGCCTCCCGTCACAGCCGCCAGTCCCAGCACCGCCACCAGCATCAGAAGTCCCGCGATACCGTACAGCCAGGTGAGGTCCTTCAGATGCTTGACTTTCCGCACAATCACCGGAACAATCAGGGAAAGCAGCATGGCCGCCGACGCGATGGCAAACTGCTTCACGGCCCGGTCGAACTGCAGCCGGGACAGCATCAGAAAACCAATGCTCAGCAGCATGCACATATTGTTGACCACCAGCATGTTGGCCTTGCGGTAAATCACCCGGTACAGGATCTGCACCAGCACAATGAACACCAGCACCGCCAGATACATAAGAATCATGTTGGTATCCTCTGTCTGCAGATACAGCACCGCATATGCCACGAAATTCATGAACAGCATCAGAACGATCTGTTTGCGCAGCACATGGCGTTTGTCCTCCTCATAATGCTTCCGGAAAATGGTAAAGCACTGAAAGGTATACAGAATCATCAGGATAATAATCAGATATTTGGAAAGCTCTGAAATTACATTTGTCACAACTTCCTCCGTTCCGCCAGCGCCGGCGCCTGATCTGCCCGCGCTGCTGTTTTATCAAACGCTGCGGCATTTTGCCGCCGCGCCTACTCCACGCATCTGGCGAAATGCCCTCTTGTGGTTTCACCGGCCTCAAGACGGACCTTCCGTCCCTGCAGCCAGGCGGAGGCAAAGGTGTCGGCCACCCTCCGGGCCGTTTTCCCGTCCTCCAGGGTAAAAGCCAGACGGAATCCGCCGCACCCCAGCTCCTTGAGGGCTGCCTGCTCCTCCAGAAGTGAGAGAGGCACCGTATTATACAGAATATTATAACAGAATTCGCAGCTGCATACTGCATGAAATTCTTTCATATATCGGTCTTTTACGGTCAATACTGCACACTTTCTGTCGCAGCCGTCCAGATTTTTTTTCAGGCACTGGGCGGAAATCATCATGGGAATATAGCCGTACACCAGCATTTCACTGTTTCGGTTGTCCCTTTGCCGCAGTTCTTTCCTGTTCAGTTCCAGAGGCACCGTATCTGCCCCGCAGCCCGCCTCCTCAAAAAACCGCCGGGCCTCCCCGTTCATGGTATACACATTGGCGTCCAGCCGGCAGCGGTTGGCCAGTCCCATCCGGCGCAGAACGGCCAGGCTCTCCAGATTCCGCACCAGAAATCCCGCCAGTCCTTCTTGTGCCAGCTGCCCGAAATGCTCCTTCCGGCCGTCAAGCTCCCGGTCCCGGACCACCCAGGGCAATGCCAGATACAAACGTTTCCCCGCCGCATCCGCCCGGCAGATGGCCGCTTTCACCTGCTCCGCGAAGGATTCTCTGGAAAAAATCCCGCAGTCCGCATAGACCGCCCTGATCCCTTCCACCGAAAGGACAGCCTCCAGCTGTTCCCCGGTGGCCACCGACGCAGACAGCCGCACGACCGGTTTTCGCAGACCGCCGCAGGACGCGGCTTCCGGGACATCCTTTCCGCCTGGTTTCTCCGGCATCCGCGCTTCCGGGACCACCTTTCCGCCCGGTTCCTCCGGCATCCGTGTTTCCGGAACCACCTTTCCGCCTGGTTTCTCCGGTATCCGCGCTTCCGCGTCCACGGCCATGACGTCCTCCGGAGCCATGTTCCCATCTGTCAAAGTTTGTCCCAAATCCCTTCGGAATCCCTCCAGAATGGCATTTTCAAGAGCCACGATGCCCTCTCTCCGAAGAGCGTTCAGCTGCTGCATGGGCATGAAAATCCTGCCCTCTGTGATAATTTCCAGCTGTTCAAAGAAGAACTCCGTCTCGCCGGTCTTCTTCATCTGCCTGCTGATCTGTTCCTCCTCCAGAGGCCGGTTCACCGCCTCCTGAACAGTTTCCCCCTGGACGGAAACCGAAACCTCTCCCGCCAGGAGAGACAGCACAGCCCGCTCCCCCGCCCGCAGAAGAAGTCTTCCGCAGATGCCTTCCCGCACCTTTTTTTCCAGGTATTCCCGGCGGATCCGCTCAAACAGCGCCTCATTTCTTGCCGGCTTCCGCTCTCTGGCCTGGGCCGCGTTCTTTTCGTTTTTCAGGGCCATCATGTTTTTCCCGTTCCGCTGCCGGTAATAACTCTCATGAAATCCGTCTCTGTTGTACAGATCCAGCAGCTGCTGGTAATCCTCCCGGCTCACCTGAGGCTGCCTGTCACCGCTCAGATACCGGTCCAGATACTTCCGGTAAATTTCCACCACCCCGGCGGTATACTCCGCTTTTTTCATCCGGCCCTCAATTTTCAGGGAACAGACGCCCGCCTCCAGAATCTGCGGCAGCAGGCGGACCGTACACATATCCTTCGGGCTCAGGGGATAGGAACTGTCCCGTCCGTTAAGCCTCCGGTTCTGCTGCCATACCTGGTAAGGCAGACGGCAGGGCTGGGCACACCGTCCCCGGTTTCCGCTTCTTCCGCCGATCAGGCTGCTCATCAGGCACTGACCGGAATAGCAGTAGCACAGGGCACCGTGCACAAAACTCTCAATTTCCATATGGGTGGTCTCCCAGATGGCACGGATCTCCTCCAGGGAAAGCTCCCGGGCCGTAACCACCCGGACGGCTCCCGCCTCCTTCAGAAGCTTCGCTCCCTCCACACCTGTGATGGTCATCTGGGTGCTGGCGTGGATGGGAAGGCCGGGAAAATTCTGTTTGATAAACCGGAGTACTCCCAGATCCTGCACGATCACCGCGTCCAGCCCCTCCCGGTACAGTGGCGCCAGATAACCATACAGCTCCTCCTGAAGCTCCTGCTCCTTTAACAGGGTATTGACGGTAAGATACAGTTTTTTCCCGTGCAGATGCACATAATCGATGGCCCGAAGCAGCTGCTCCTCCCCCGGATTGTCCGCATAGGCCCGGGCGCCGAACCTGCCGCCCCCGATATATACCGCGTCCGCGCCCGCCGCAATAGCTGCCTCCATGGTTTCATAAGACCCCGCCGGCGCCAGTAACTCTGCTTTCATGTTTCCTCTCTTTCCGGCCGTATGGCCATAAAGGTATCCCTGCAGGGGGTTTCCTCACTTTCCGGCCGCATGGCCATAAAGGTATTCCTCTGCCGCAACAGAAAAAGGGAGATTACGAAAAGGTAATCCCCCAACACCTTCTACTTATTCAGCAGACTATCCATATCCTCTTCCAGCTGCCGGTTCTGCTTCGCAAGCGCCTCCTTGTCCTGCTTAAGCTGTTCGTTCTCCTTTTTCAGGTTCTCCAGCTGAATCTGCGCCTCAATCAGGTCGTGCTTCAGATCGTACATTTCCTTATCTTTCCGCTGAGAATCTTCCTCAAAAACCTCTGCCTGATGTCTGGCCTTGAAATAGTCGTCCGCAATATTCAGGCTCAGAAGATTATTCTTCGTCTCCATCGGCTGCCTGCTGTATCCCGGCAGCTCGGAAAGCTGCGCGATCTTGTGATTCATATAAGAGGCCACCCGCTGCAGATATTCTTCGCTTTCGTAGCCGCTTAATGTGATAATCTTCCCACCAATTAAAACCTTCGTCGTATTCTTCGCTGGCATCCTGGTACTTTCCTCCGTATGGTATATATCTCTATTATAATCAAATCCCGTCAAAAAACAACCTTTTTCTTGTGCCCTGCCGGCCCACTCGTTACAGTTCAGCCCTCGCGGAGTTCTGGAGGGGTGATCCGGAATGATTATTGAAGAACTTTTCCCTGATTTAGCTGCTTTTTCCGGGTTGATAGCATCTTTTTTTCAGAACTTTCTCCGATTTAGCCGCTTTTTCCAAGATTGATAGCATCCTTTTTCGGGACTTTTTCTGATTTAGCCGCTTTTCCCGGGCCTGACGGCATCTTTTTTCAGGACTTTCTCCGATTTAGCCGCTTTTTCCCAGGCCTGATAGCATCCTTTTCCAGGA
>CBJMC01400__coassemble_2286_pt1 | contig 8835 bp, 7 predicted proteins | sample CBJMC01400__metabat2_low_PE_039 | metagenome-assembled genome bin CBJMC01400
CGTATCCAGGTTCTGAACGTCCACACCGCCCATCTCCGCGCCCATGCTGACGGCGGCAGGTTCCATAAGCATGGGAACCGCCAGAACCAGGGCCAGCAGGATGGCCAGGAGCCGTTCACTGAATCTCCTTTTCTTCTTCATCCTTTCTCTTCTCCTTTTCCTCAGTTTTTCCTGTGTCCAGGATATATGCAAACAGATTTCCATTTACCAGCACATGCAGGTAAACGGAAGTGACCAGTAAAAATAAGAAAATCAAATCCGCCGCCGTTCCCAGCGACTGCCAGGCCGCTCCGGCAATGACGCACAGCAGGCTGATAATCATCACGCAGTCCACCACCACAGCCGCCCGGTTTCTGAAAAACCGGAATACTCCCGGGATTCGGTTTCTTCCCGGGCTGTCTGCGAGAAATGCGCGGTATTTTCTGTTCATTATCACATAGACCGCAATTCCGCCGATGAGCCCGGCCCAGAACAGTACGCCCACTGCATATCCCATTCCCCGCTGAAGGCCGGTCTCACCGCTTCCCGAAAAGGGAATCAGCAGAACCGCCATTGAAATCAGCGCGAAGCATCCGGCCGGAATTGCCATCTGTTTTTTCATTTTTTCCCTCGTTATATCCATATTGCTCAGATCCTCTCCTCTGTGTGAACCAGCATCACGCCGTACTCCAGGCGGAAGGGACCATGGCCTGTATCCACATCTTCCTGGGCCCGGCGGATATCATAGCCTCCGTACTCCGGCTGCAGCAGCTCTGTCTCGGAAGCGCCGGATTCCTCCTTGGAAGCCAGGGAGACGGGCGTTGCCGGTCCGGTCTGGCCGGACATGGAAGCAGGATTTTCAATCAGGTCATTCATAGCGACCTTTCTCACCCGCCCGGAAAGCCGTCTGCTGATACTGCCGCTGGTTCCCTGAAGCTCCGGCCGCCGCAGCTGGCCGGTTCTGGCATTCAGCTCTTCCATCTGCTTCACTGTCTTTTTCACAGATCTTCCGGTACGGATATTGAAAATATTCCGTATGTCGAATTTGAAAAAGAAAAAGATGGAAAGCGCCAGACACACAAGACACAGGATCAGGCAGACCAGATACAGGTTGTGAAACAAATCAATTTTCTGCTGAATCTGCTGCATCGTTACTTCCTCCCTGTCCGATATTTCCGGTGTTAAACACCGCCTCCAGATTATTCTCCGCCAGCGTCACGTTATTCTGCACGGTCTGCCGCAGTTCTTCCTCATATTCTGCGTTGGCCGTGCCAGTGAGGATTTCCATCTGATCCAGGCTCTCCCGGATCTGACTCAGTTCCTCTTCCATCTGCTCTCTGGTGATGCCGGCATTTTTAAACTCTGCCGCTTTGCTGAATACCTGGGAGGTGGCCTCCTTGAAAATCAGCAGCATGTTCACGTTATTGTCCCGGGTCTCCATCTCCTGGTGTACCATGTTAGTCAGGTCATACCAGTAGTCAGAGAAAGACACCATGGAATCGCCCGCCTGATTGCGGACGCCCAGGCTGTCGTAATAGTCCGCAATTTTATAAAGATTGGCCGCCCGCTGAATATTTCTTTCATTGAGGTCTGCCGTGGGATCTGCCTCTGAGGCGATCCCCAGCCATTTCAGCGAAGCCGCCTTGTTGCCGGTTCCCTGATAGGAATAGAAATAGGCGATGCCCAGATCATAGGCGAATTTGTTGTAATCGTCCGTATTGGCCTCCAGATACTCCTCGTTACTGCGGCTGCTGTCCCCGCTGATTCCCAGCGCCCGGCGGATCTCCTGTTCCTCCTCGCTGTCAAAGACGCAGGTGGCCGCGGCGTTTCCCGTATCCTGTCCGGCATCTCCTGTATCATTTTTCTGCCACAGGAAAAAATTCAGCAGTTCCTCATAAGCTTCTCCCCGGGAAGGATTCAGATTGATGGCGTTGGTATAATATGACACACTCTCTTCCGGATCCGTGGTGGCCAGACTGGCCGCTTCTTTCAGGTAAGCGTCATAGGTGCTGGATGTGGTGGTATTTTCCGCGGTTTTAAATCCCACGGCCCCGATTCCCAACACCACCGCCATGGACGCCGTGGTAAGGAACGCTCTCCACCTGCGATTCTGAGCACGCTTAAACTCGATGTCCAGCTCATTGTAATGTTCCAGCGCGTACATCAGCTCTGCGCAGGACTGATAACGGTCCTTGGGATTCCGCTGGGTACATTTGAGAACAATCTCTTCCAGTCCTGAAGAAAGTTCCGGATTCCAGTAGCGGATGGGATACATCTCATAGGGAGGTTCGCTGGGATTATGCCCGGTAAGCAGATGATACATGGTGGCTCCCAGACAGTAGATATCCGTTCTGGCATCCGTCTGTCCGTGTCCGCCGTACTGCTCCGGCGCCGCATATCCCTGCGTTCCCAGGCAGGTGGTGTCCGCCACGCTCTTCTCCTTGAACTCCCGGGCGGTTCCGAAATCGATCAGCATCACCTTCCCGTCCGGCTTCAGCATAATGTTGGCCGGCTTCATATCCCTGTAAATAATGGGCGGCTGCCTGGAATGAAGATAGCCCAGCACATCGCACATCTGCTTTGACCAGTCGATCACATCCTCCTGGCTCTGCGCCCCGTATTCCTTCAGGATACTGCTGAGAGATTTTCCCTCGATATAGTCCATGACGATCAGGAAGGTTCCGTCACCGTCAATCACGTCGATGATGCTGGGAAGATTGGGATGGTTCAGCTTTTTCAGCAGATCCGTCTCCGCGATCAGCCCCTGTTTGACCACTTCAAAATTCTGAACGCCGTCTTTCCGTACTTCCTTGATGGCCCACTGTTTGTTGGCCCGCTCATTCATGGCCAGATAGACAACACTCATGCCTCCCTGACCGATTTTATTCAATATTTTGTATTTTCCGTCTACAATTGATCCAATCTGAAGCATAATCTTTTCCTCAGCAGACGCGGATCAGAATCACCGATATGTTATCGGTCTCATTTCTGGCCTTGTTAAGCTCCGTGAAATAAACCGCGCTTTCTTTCATACGTTCTTCTGTGGCGAGAACCGCCGGATTCAACCGCTCGTAAAATTCTGACGGGGAAATCACATGACGGAATCCGTCGGAGCAGAGCATGAACACCTGATCCTGCCGGTACTGCCCCACATAAAAATCCGGCTCAATGACGCCGCTGGCCCCCACGCACTGCAGAAGCACATTCCGCTGAGGGCTCACCCTGGCCTCCTCCGGAGTCATTCTTCCCATATCCACTTCCCGCTGCACAAAGGTCTGATCCACGGTAAGCTGGTTCATTCCGCCGTCCAGCAGGTATGCCCGGGAATCTCCCACATTGATGATGAAGTAGGTTCCGTCCACCAGCAGCAGGGCCGTCACCGTGGTGCCCAGACTCACATGAAGATTCAGGCCATATTCCGTGATCTTCTGATTGGTGTCAAGGATGAGCCGCTCCCAGCTCTCCTTCACCGTCTCCGGGGTCAGTCCCCCGTACAGAAGTCCGGGAAATACTCTGTGAAACCAGTCCGCGAAATCTCTCACTAAGACAGCGCTGGCGACCTCACCTTTTGCGAGGCCGCCCATGCCGTCACAGATTACGGCAAGGACAACCCTGCCGTAATCCGTAGCAGCGGTTTCCAAAAACAGTGAGTCCTGATTGGTTGCTTTTTTGATTCCTACATCTGTATGTACCGCTGTTAAATAATTCATATGCTTATCCTAAATGAAACTCAAACTCTTCGTCTGCCAGGCGGATCACATCGTTGTTATTCAGCATGACCTCCTGTCCCGGCATCAGCTTGCTGTTGTTGACATAGGTAAAGTTGGTGGAATTCATGTCGCTGATGAAATACTGCGCGCCCTTGCGGGTGATTCTCGCATGACATCTGCTGACAGAAGTATTTCCCGAAACGCAGTAGTTCACTCTGCTTCTCTCCTTACCCATGGTGAAAGACTGTCCGGTAATGGACACCTTTTCTCTGTTCTTTTTCCGGATCAGGAATGCCGCTCCCGCTGCGGATGCTCCCAGCAGCGTGGTCTCCCCTGCGCCTTCATTGAGCAGCGTGGTCTCTCCCGCGCCGATATCTGCCGGCTGAGGAGCCGGACGGTAAGGCTGCGGCTGAGGCGGCATCTCATGATGCATACCTGCCGGCGGCACCACACCCGGTCCCTGCTGCGGGCGTGCTCCTGACGGTCCGGGCGCAATGGCCGGTCCGCCGCTGTACGGTCCTCCGGACACAGGCGCTTTTTTCTTCTTTCCGGAAATACTTACTGCCACAATAATAATAATCACAATTACGATAATCGCCGCCGCGCCGATGATTACCCACAGCCAGATGCCCAGTCCCTGGTTCTCCTCCAGGCCGCTGATTGCCTCGCTCAGCTGCTCCGCGGCCGAATCCACAGATTCCTGCGATGCGTTGGCGTCAGCATTGACATTCTTCGCCTTGTCCAGCTGTTCTTCCAGTAGGCCGTAGCTCTGGGTGGTATAAGAGGAAGCATCAACGGCCTCCGCCTCGGCAATGGCGCTTTCCAATGCGGATTTGTCCACCGGATCCTGTTCCGGTTCTTCCTCCGGTGTTTCCGTTACAGCCGGATCCTGTTCCGGTGCCGCAGTGATCTCCGGAGCGGCACCTCCTTCATTGTAGATTACGCCCATGGCGTCCAGGACGCCCTTGATCTCATTGATCTCAACGGCAAAGTAATCGCCGCCGGCCGACTGATTATCAGTGACCGTTCCAAAGTTCACGCCGATTACCTCGCCTTCCGCATTCACCAGCGGTCCGCCGGAATTTCCGGCTGCCAGCGTGGCGCTGTGCTTGATGGTGGGAACGCCGTTGGTCTGCTGTTTCTTCGACACAATACCGTTGGTGACAGACACATCACTGCTGGTAAAATAACTGAAATCCTGTGTCCACTGATCTCTGGAAGGGAATCCCAGCGCATATACCGTCTGTGCCTCCCCCACATTGTCGCTGTCTCCCAGCGTCAGGGGATTTCTGTCATAGATGGGATCGCTCAGCTCCAGTACCGCGAAGTCCATGGCCTCACTGCTGGTGGTTACTGTGGCTTCCACCACCACATCACGCTGTACCACCACCTGGATCTCCACATTGACCTTTGAGTCGTTGAAATCCACTCCAAATTCTTCATTTGCGGCTTCTTTTGTGGCGCTGTCCATGCTCACCACATGCTGGTTGGTAATCAGGTTCTGCTCATTAATCAGAAATCCGCTGCCTCCCTGAAGCAGATGACCATTTCCCGCGTCATCCACATAAACCAGGTTTACTGCCAGCACACCGTTTCTCACTGCATTGACGTTGTCCACTTCATCTGCCGCAGCCGGTACTGACAGCAGCAGAAACAGGCATGTGAAAATTGACAGCAGAATTGCCCGCTTTCCTCTTTTTTTCATACTACTTCCTCCTTCTTGCCTCACTTCTCTGCGTATAAAACGCCATTTATATTTTTTTAAGCTTTTTCCATCGAAAAAACAATATGTGGCACTTTTTGTGGGCAGATTTTTTTCTTATTTTTTCTTTACATTTCGACAAATTTTTTCTATTCTATCAGAGCAATAATAAAGCAAGGCAAAAGTTGGGGGGATTTTATGTCAGAATTTTCAGATTTGTTGTCTCTTCTTATAAAGTCCAGAGATGTAAATGTCAGCGCGCTGACCGGGTACTGTGAACTGGACAGATCCACAATGTATAAGCTGATCAACGGGAAAAGAGCGCCTTCTTCCAGGGAACAGGTTCAGAAAATCGCGGAATTTATCAACCTGAATCCGCTGGAAACCAAAGAGCTTATGACCGCCTATCTGATTACCAAAACCGGCTCGGAAGTGTATTACCGGCGTCAAAATGTGGTGAAATTTATTCTTGATTTTCAGGAGATTCAAAGGATTTCTTCCTTTCATTCCATCGATGTTTCTCAATTCCGGCTTTCTCTGGCTGCTGATGATCAGAATACCTATCCGCTGACCAGCCAGCTGCAGACATCTTCCGTTATTCATAAAATTCTGCGGCAGGCAACCGCCAGACCGGACGGCATCATACGGGTAATCGCTCAGCCGGAACATCTGGAATCGCTGAATATTGCCGCTGCGCTTCCGCACAGCGCGACCTCTCTGCGTTTTCATCATATTTTGTGCATCACCAACAGCCGGAGTCTCATCCGGTCACAAAATGATTATAATCTTCAGTGTCTGAAACGTATCATTCCTTTTTACGGAAACAACTACGATTATCAGCCCTACTACTATTATGATGATGTGAATTCGCATTTTAACAACATGAACTTCATGCCGTGTGTATTTCTGACGGAAACAGCGGCTGTGGTCTGCACCAGCGATCTGAAAAGCGGCATCCTGTTTACCCGCAGGGATCTTGTTGACCTTCTTCAGAAACGCTTTGAGGATTTGAAAAAGATTGCCACTCCGCTGACGATTTCCTTTTCCTCTGTTCTGGATGCTCATCTGAAAAATCTTCCGATGTTTCTGACAGAAACCTCGCATATTTACGGACTGAGCGCCGAACCCTGTCTGCTTCCGCTTCTGACAGGCGATATGCTGGAGCGCTATGTGGTAAAGGATCTTCCAAACCGTCAGTCACTGATTCTAATGCTGAAAAAATATCTGGACTCTGTCTCGTCCAGCAATCTGCATAATTATTTTTCAAAAGAGGGGGTCCTGTCCTTTATGGAAACAGGAAAATTTCATGAGTGCCCGAAAGATCTCTACACACCCCTTAGCATGCCGGATCGGATCTATCTTCTGAAAAAATACCGGGAACAGTTGCTGTCCGGAAAAAAATTCCGCCTGTTCGGGGAGGTTCTGGATAAATTTCCGTCCAACCTGCACCTTTACACTTCCATGGGATATGGATATATGGTGTTCAGCGACTGCAGCGGTCACCTGTTGTATCTCGTTTTGAAAGAGCAGAATCTTCTGACTGCTTTTTATGATTTTTCACATTCATTGAAGGAATGTAGCATGATCTGCAGCCAGGAAGAAACCGCGGATTTCCTGCAGAATATCATTCTGCAGTACAGCAGACGCATGACCTCCGCGACAAAAATCACCCGGCAGGCCGGTACAAGTTTCTGAACTGAATTATCAAACAGGGAAAATCTGGAATGGGATGTTATCCCATAAGAATTGTACCTTCATGATATGCCTGTTTTTTTCATCTGTCAAGCGATTATTTCCATTTTCCGAACACGCTTTTCCCTGGAAGCAACGGGCATTCCACTGCAACGGTAATCCGTTCCGCCGCGGGATGCCCCTTTCCTTCCCGTCATATCTTTGCTTTCCCGCAAATACACTGATAGTAACAACAGCACAGGAGCAAATGAAATATGAATTATCTCTGGGGCGGCATGATCCTTCTGGGTATCCTGTACGGCACAGCCACCGGAAATCTGAAAGCCGTAACCGAAGCAGCCGTGGAATCTTCCCGGGAGGCGGTAAACCTCTGCATCGTCATGGCCGGTGTTACCGCCTTATGGACGGGCATCATGCGGATTGCGGAAAATTCCGACCTCATTGACCAGATGCTGAAAAAAATGGGGCCTCTGATGAGTTTTCTCTTTCCCTCGCTCCCCGCCGGACATCCTGCCCGGAAACATATGGCGGTCAATATGATCGCCAATTTCCTGGGGCTTGGCTGGGCGGCCACCCCGGCGGGGCTTCAGGCCATGGAATCTCTGGGAAAACTGGAGGAAGAGCGGAGGGCCGGCAAGGCGCCGGGGCCGGCAAGAAAAAAGGGAATTGCGGGAAATGAGATGTGTACCTTCCTGATTCTCAACATCTCTTCACTGCAGCTGATTCCGGTGAATATTATCGCCTACCGGACCCAGTATGGGAGTACGGATCCCACGGCCATCGTGGGGCCGGCGATTCTGGCCACAGCGGTGAGTACGGGTGTGGCGGTGGTGTTTTGTAAAGTGATGGACCGAAAGCATGTCACGCAATAATTATTTTCGACAGCAGAAAACAGGAGTAACCGCTGTTACACAATTCCTCCTGTTTTTCATCTCACAAATGTCTTACGAACTGGTATTCCGATATTTTTTCGGTGATATCCCCGCTTTCTCCGTAAAAAACCTGGTAAACACCGCATGATCGCTGAAATGCAGTTCATCCGCAATCTCCCCAATACTCATACCGGAGGAAACCAGATAATCCTTCGCTCTCTCCAGCAGCATATTTTTCTGCAGTACTATGGGTGAAACACCAAAACATTCCTTAAATTTATTGGAAATATAGGTCGGGTTCATATGATATTTCTCACTGAGTTTCCCCAATGTCAAATCAGCCCGGGGCTTTTCTGAAATATCATTGAAGATGTCTATGAACACTGCGGGAATATCTGTCGCCATCTGCGTTTTCTGGCAACGGAGAAAGCTGTCGAAAATACAGGCCAGCACCTCCAGTGCTTTGGCATTTTTATAGATCATATCTGCAATGGTCTTTTCATTTTCAATGGCTTTCATGTACGCAAAAAATTTCTCTTCAAATTCCGCATAGTTCTCCATGTGTACCCGATAGGGAAGCTTCAGAAGATTCAGAACATCCATATTATAGGCAGTTCTGAAATTAAAATGCCACCAGAGAAATTCCGCTTCCTGCCTGGAGGTTTTGATGTGGTCATGCACCACATGCGGCGGTACAAAAATTGCGTCACCTGCCGTACAATAATACTCCGCACCGTCCACCCGTAAAAGCGCCTCACCTTTTTTCAGATAAGACATGACGCAGCAGGGAAGTTCTCTGTTTCGCTGATTCATCTCTGTCCTCACCTGATAGTCATAATCCAGAATCTCCAGAAAAGCTCTTTGAATCAATGGTTTCAGC
>CBJMC01400__coassemble_2296_pt1 | contig 8806 bp, 5 predicted proteins | sample CBJMC01400__metabat2_low_PE_039 | metagenome-assembled genome bin CBJMC01400
GAGATGCGGGAGGCGGAGCTGTTCGGGGAGAATATGGTGCTGAGAAGAAAGATCACCACAGTATTTCCCGGAAAATCCATCGTTCTGGAGGATACCATCGAAAATCAGTCTTTCCGGAAGGAACCCATGATGCTTTTGTATCACTGCAACGTGGGATGGCCCCTTCTGGGTGAGGACTGTGAGATTGTCCTGCCAACAAAAAAGGTGATTCCCCGGGATGCGGACGCCGCGCCGCATACAGAGAACTACAGCCGTATGGAATCTCCTCTGGATAATGAGCCGGAGTATGTATTTCTTCACGAACTGGCGGCGGACGGGAACGGAGAAACCTTTGCCGCGGTAATCAATCCGGTTCAGAATCTGGGAATCCGGATTTCTTTTAACGTGAAGGAACTGCCCTATTTTATGGAGTGGAAATCCCGGGCGTCCGGAGATTACGTGATCGGTCTGGAACCGGCAAATTCCAGCGTGTACGGACGGCTGTACCATGAAGAACGGGGAGACCTCCATATGATGGCGCCCCAGAGCGTAGAGACGAAAAAGCTGGTATTCACCTTCCTGGAAGGCGAGGAGCTGGAACAGATTAAAGAAGAGGCCCGTTATCTGGTGGAAGGACAGAAGGATTGAAGTTATGGAATAAGATATTCTTCCGGAAAAAGGCGGAGTGAAAAATGAAACAGAAAACGAGTCGGATGCAGGACAGCAGGAGGGAGGCTGGCGGTCTTGGCGCGGGGATCCATGAAAGATAAATGGAAAAATTTACAGATTGTGAAAAAATACAGAAGTCTGGGCCTGGCGCGCAGGATGCTGGTGTGGATGCTGGCGCTTTCTCTTTTGCCGATTCTGATTATCATTTTGATTTCGTATACTTTGAACTCCAGTGTAATGAATCAGCAGACCGGACGGCTGGTTCAGGCAAACCTGGAACAGTCGGCCAGCAATGTGGAAAATTTCTGGAATACCTATGACCGGCTGATTCAGGGAATTTATACAGACAGTACCTATATTAATTTGCTGCAGCCTATCAATCGCTGGGACAGCAGCGAGTATCAGGAGTCTGTGCATCAGCTGGAAATTGAACTGGAACATCTGATTTATTCAAATCCTGAGATTCTGGGGATTGCCATTCTGGGATCTCATTATGACTGTTGTTTTTATGACAGCATCACCAAATCAGGGCAGGAAAGCATTTGTTTTGATGTAAATGAATTTCGAAGTCAGGGACTGCTGGAACTGGTCAGGGAAAAAAGAGAGACTATTTACAGCAGCACATTCCGTCTGTCGGAACCGGGATACGAGGAACGGAATTGTTTCTACATTATTCATCAACTGGTAGATTTCGCTTCCTACCAGGATGGGCCTGCGGGATGCATTGTACTCTGTGTGGACGAAGCCGCGCTGCGCCAGGTATATCAGGAGACAGTGACGGAATCAAATTTTACTTTTGTGGTGAACCGTGCAGGGGAGGTGGTTTCCCACCCGCTTGAGGAGCGGAGCTACCCTGCTATCGTAGATACAGATGGAACTGAGAATCTGACGGATGAACAGCTGGAAGCCGGCGCGCTGCGTTATGTGGAACAGGCAGGTTATTTTTCGGGCGGTGTGCTTCAGGTTTCCAGCCGTGCAGTATTGGATGGCCAGTTTTATGTGGTGAATGTTTACAACAGAAACGATGGCCTTTCGGAATTCCGCCTGATTGCGGCTGTAATATTCTGTATCGGGGTGATTGCGGCACTGCTTTGCATTTTTTTTGCTATCCAGTATTCCACGGATGTCGACAAATCCGTGCGGCCGATTTTGAAAGCTATGGATGAAGCGGACGCTGCGGAGGCGTTTGCGATTCGGGAGGAAGGAAACGATGAGTTCGCCAGAATTTCCCGGCATTTCAACCGGATGATGCAGAGATTGAGACATTCCCGGGAACAGGAGAAAGAGGCCATGATTCGGGAAAAAAATGCGGAGATCAAATCGCTGGAGGCTCAGATTAATCCCCATTTCCTTTATAATACGCTGGATACCATAAACTGGATGGCCCTGGACCGGGAGGAGTATACCATCAGCAAGATGCTTACCAGTCTGGCTTCTATTCTCCGATACAGTATCCACCGCAGCAATACCATTGTGGAGATTGAGGAAGAACTGGAATATCTGAAAAAGTATATTTATCTGCAGCAGCAGCGATTTGATTATTCCTTCCTCTGTACAGTTGAGGCTGATGAAAATGTGCGCGGCTGTATGATTCATAAAATGCTGATTCAACCCTTTCTGGAAAATACCCTGGTACATGGTTTTCCGGGAAACAGCCAGATGGATGAGGTGAACGTTCGTTTTCAGAAGGACTCACAGGACCGGATCCGGATTGAGATCCGGGACAATGGCAAGGGGATGCCGCCGGAACAGGTGGAATATTTCAATCATTTCGATTATACCAGATCCAGCATTGAAGGAAGTATAGGTGTACGAAATGTGATTACACGATTGAAGCTCTATTATGGAGAACAGGGAGAATTTCACATGGAATCCGGGGAAACCGGGACCGTGGTTACTCTCTGGATTCCGTGCGGACAGGAGCAGGAGAGAGAAAAATGAGAATTATTATCGTAGAAGATGAACCCAATACCCGTGAAGGCATTATGAATATGATCCGGCGTTATACAGATCATCAGGTGGCGGCTGTGGCGGAGAATGGGGAAGAAGGCCTGGAAATGATTGAAAAGTACCGTCCGCATCTGGTGATCACAGATGTCCGTATGCCGAAAATGAATGGACTGGATATGCTGGAAGAAGTGAAAAAACGTCATATTGATGTACAGGCAGTGGTCCTCACCGGATATTCGGAATTTGAATATGCCAGACAGGCCCTGCGGCTGGGAGTGACGGAATATGTGTTGAAACCGCTGGAGTTGGACGATTTCCTGTCAGCGCTGGAACAGGCAGAGGCCCGGCTGGAACAGAAAAAGGCGGAGCGGATGCTGCCGGAGCAGATGCTTTGGGCGTATATCTGCGGAGACAGAGAGAAGCGGGCAAGTCTGTATCCCATGCTGACTGAGGAGCTTCAGATTAATGAAAGGGTAAAATCCACCATGTTCTATGTGCATCCCAGCAGTGAATTGGCAGGGGTAGCCAACGAGATGGCGGAAAAAACCCGTGAGCTGCTGGATACTATGTGTATGGAAGGGTACTATATTCTGGCTTTGGGCCAGGGCAGCGATTATCTGGTGCTGCTGACGGACACCGGGCGGAACAGCCATTTATATACAGTGTTTGAAACAAGGGTTCTCAAACGGCTGCAGGAAGAATGGCGCTGCCGGTGCAGCTGTGTGGAAATCTGGGGGCTGAAGGATATTGATGAGCGGCTGGAAAAACTTCGTCTGTTGTTTGACCGGGGATTTTCCTGTCCTGACGAAATGCTTCTAGATGAGGAACAGGTAAAAGAACTTACCTATAAAAAACTGGAATATCCGGAACGGTTGGAAAACCGGATGATCCGTGCCCTGCGGGAGGGAAGCGGGAAAATGGTGAAGGAGACCGGGCAGGAGTTCATCCGTACAGTGATTTTGGGAAATGGTACGGAGGCTTGTATTAAGGAATATACCCTCCGGTTTGCCGCGGGAATCCTGAAGCTGGTTTCCGAATTCCATGAGAATGCGGAGCGGGAATGGGGGCTTCTGAGCATTATTACCCAGATTACAAATGCCATGTCCAGTCAGGAAGCCGCCGATCAGTTCGGGAAAATCCTGGATATCATTGGCAGTCAGGCCATGGAAGATGAGCATGGAGGCAATGAGACGGAAAATGGATTGGTGCTGACAGCCCTGACATATATCCGGGAAAATTATGCCGGGGATATCGGACTTGCGGATACAGCCGCGGTTTGCGGCATTTCTCAGGAGCATCTCAGCAAACTGTTTTACCGGGAAATGGGAATTAATTTTTCCCACTTTCTTCAGAATTTCCGGATCAGCGCAGCTAAACGGCTGCTGGATACGGGTAATTACAAAGTGTATGAAGTGGCGGAGATGGTAGGATTTCACGATCAGAAATATTTTGTCACTGTTTTTAAAAAAATCTGCGGCGTTACACCCTCTGTTTACAGAAAGGAGCGCGAGCGATGAAAATCCGGGCGGTTCTGGGGGCGGGCATAGGAACAATGGCGCTGGTGATTATAGTACTGCTGACTGTTCTGTGGCCCCGGCGGCAAAACGACGAATCCGGGCAGGAAGAGCCGGTCAGAGAGATTACGGTGATTTCCTCCTACGAAGTGCCTGCCCACCAGGAGGCGTTGAAGAAAATTGCCGAAAACTATGAGGCACAGCAGGATGGAATTTCCGTTGTTATAGAATTTGTTTCCAAGGAGAGCTTCCGTGAAGAGGTCTGTCTCCGGGTGGAGAGAGAGGAAGATATTGACCTGGTAATCTGTGACCGGATGATGATGCCGGCGCTGATTGATATGAATTTGCTGCAGGAAATCAATATCACGGAGCCGGTGAGAAACAAAATGAATTATCAAAAAATGTGGGCCAGTACCCTCAGCAATGGAAGATACTATGGGGTACCGCTTACCTGTGATCCGTATGTGCTGTTCTATCGAAGGGATATCCTTGAAAGCTGGGAGGTGCCTGAGACCTGGGAGGAACTGCTGGATACAGGAACCGGTCTGCGGCAGATGGGACGATACAGCATGGGATTTCCGGCAAAACGCACTGAGGAAGCAGCAGAATTTTTTCTGCTGATGCTGTATTCCATGGGAGGAAATCTTTACAGCCTTGACGGTGACGCGGGGTTGGGAGCCATGGATACGATTTCTGAGATGTGGAACCGGGGTCTGCTGCCGGATAACATCATCAATCTGTCGGATAAGGATCTGGCCGGGATGTTTGCAAATGGAAATTTGACAATGATGGTAAACCGGCTGAGTATGGGTAAAGTAATCCGGAATGCAGGAACTACTTTAGACGTTGGAATCGCTCAGGTACCCGAAGACACGGCAGGCAGCCGTTTCATAATGGGAGACAACGTAGGGCTGGCGAAGGATGCGGTGCCGGAAGCGCTGGAATTCCTGCGGTATCTGTGTACACCGGAGATATCGGTGCAGTTGGCTGAGACTATGGGAACCTACCCGGTTTATACGAATGCAGATTATGAGCCGGAGGCAACCAGCTGGTGTGGTACGCAGAGTCTGGAACCTCTGTTTCTGGCAGAGAATCGGATGATCGAGCCCCATGGATCCTGGTATCAGATTTCCAGGGAGATCAGTGACGGACTGCTGCTGCTTCTGGAGGGGAATACAGATAGCAGCAGTGTGGCGGAGCAGATGCAGGATCAGATCCGAGTGGCAATTATGGAAGAATAGTGCAGAATTACGAAGTTTCCGGATAAAAATAAATATCTGGAAACTTTTTTTGTATATTTTGTTCAGGACCTGTTAGAAAAACGTTCACAGAATGTTCAAAAATTTCCCCCTATATTAAAAATTTGGAATGTTTCTCCGGTGGGGAATCTGGTATCCTATATACATCTTAAGCGGAAAGAAAAGGAGAGATGAACATGAAAAGAAAACAGATTCTGAGCCTTCTGATGGCATCCGCAATGCTTCTGGGTATGACGGCCTGCGGCGGCGGAGATTCTGCAGACGGCGGTTCTGCAGACAACAGCGAGACTGAGACCACATCTGAGAGCGGTGGCGATGATGCCTCTTCAGGAGAGAAGAGTAAAATCACCATTTGCTGGCGTGATGACGGAACGGATATCGAACTGAACGCCAACTATCAGCAGATGATGGCAGCTTATGAGCAGTGGGACAAGAAGGATCAGGTAGAACTGGATTTCGCCCCGATTACTGCTGATGAGGGTAACTACTTTACAAAAGTAGCTTTACAGCTGGCAGATCCGGGAACTTGTCCTGATCTGGTTTGTGAGGATACCTTCCAGATGCCCAATGATATTGCGGCTGGCTATCTGACCAATCTGGATGAGTATGTTGCAAATTATGATGACTGGAACAATGGCCTGTATTTCGAGTCCATGCAGAATATGGTAACTGGACCGGATGGATCTGTTTACGGTATTCCGTACTGTACAGATACCCGTGGATTGTTCTACAACAGAGATATCCTGGCACAGGCAGGTGTGATTGCTGAAGGAGAAGATTGGCAGCCCACCAGCTGGCAGGATATTATAGATGCTTGTGCAGCTGTAAAAGAGAACTGCCCGGATGTAGTTCCCTTCTGGTGCAACTCCGGTGTAGCTACCGGTGAGGCAACTTCCATGCAGACCTATGAGATGCTGCTGTATGGAACCGGTGAGAGACTGATCACCGATGATGGAAAATGGATCGTGAGCAGCCAGGGCATTCAGGATTCTCTGCAGTTCCTGTCTGACATTTATACAAATGGTTATGGACCGTCTCTGTCTCTTGTACTGAACGGCCAGGCTTCTAATACATCTGCAAGAGAGTATCTGCCGCAGAATAAGCTGGCGATCTCCCTGGATGGTATTTGGATTACCGGAAGCTGGAAAGAGAGCGGAGCTGCTCCGTGGGAAGGCTATGAGGATATCGTTGGTCTTGCGGCTATGCCTACCAGCGAAGGACAGGATCCCGGAACCATCACACTGGCAGGTGGCTGGGCTTACTCCATTCCCGAGAACTCTGACAACAAAGATCTGACCTGGGAGTTCATCCAGGAGATGATGAAACCTGACATTTATCAGAAATACATCATGCAGGCAGGAAACATTTGTACAAGAACCGACACAGCAGAGACCGAAGAGTATTCTTCTCAGCCGCTGTTCGATATCGCTACAGAGTTCCTGGAGACTGCAGAGTTCAGACCTCAGAATGACCAGTACTCTACCGTATCTACTTCTATCCAGCAGATGGTTGAGTCTGTAGTATCCGGTACCAGTCCGGAAGACGCAATGGCACAGTACGCTACCAGCGTTGCCCGTGCTGTCGGCGAGGAAAATGTAGTAGAACAGTAATTTGAAAAATTGCTGATTATGTAAGGCATCAGTTACGAGAAGGCGGCGGTGCAGACTTGAAGAAAGCGGCGCCGCCGCTTCTTATGACTGAGCGTACCAAAGGAGGGAAAGGTATGGCGAAACCTGCAGCGAAAAAGGTCGGCAAGATGGCGGTATTCCGCGAGGACATGAAAAAATCGGTTCTGCTTCTTCCGGCCGTAATTCTTCTTTTTGGATTTTTCTTAGTTCCGATTTTCTTAACGGTATATTATTCCTTTACCAATATGGCTCTGACAGGCTCTGCTGCGCAGAATTTTCAGTTTGTTGGCCTTGACAATTACCTTAGTATGTTTACGGATCCCACCACGTTGATTGCAATTAAAAATACGCTTGTATTTTTGGTGGGAAGCCTTCTGGGACAGAGTGTTATCGGTTTCCTGCTGGCTTATCTGATGAAAAGCAAGGCAAAGGCTTTCCGAAGCATACTTGGCCCCTGCATCCTGGCAGGCTGGGTTATGCCTGAGATTGTGGTTTCCATGTGCTGTCTGGCATTCTTCGATGTATCCGGTACTATGAACATGATTCTGCAGGCTATTCATCTTCCGGGTGTTGACTGGATCTATGGTCATCCCATGCTGACAGTTATCATCGCCAACGTATGGCATGGTACCGCGTTCTCCATGATGAACTTCCAGTCCGCTCTGGACAATGTATCCGGAGATATTGAGGAAGCTGCCCGTGTGGACGGCGCCAACAGAATTCAGACACTGATCCGCATCGTGGTTCCCTGTATCAAGGATACTATCGCAACCAACACTATGCTGAACACACTGTCCACTCTGGGTGTATTTGGCCTGATCTGGGCTCTGACAGGTGGCGGCCCCGGAACGGCAACCACTACACTGCCCATCTACATGTACAATCAGGGTATGAAAAACTTCCAGTTAGGACAGGGAACCGCTATCGGTATGTTGATCCTGCTGATCGGCGGTGTCTGCAGCGTAATCTATACAAAGGTTATGAAACCGGAAAGCTAGGAAGGGGGAAAAGAACATGGGTGAAAAAACAGTTAACGCTATACATTATGTGATTCTTACCATTATCGGTATTGTTTTCGTCCTTCCGCTGATCTGGCTGGTGGTGGCCTCCTTGGACCTGAATGCCAACCAGGCACTGAAATGGCCGGAAACATGGACATTCAGCAACTATACGGGTGTTTTGACCAATCCGGACGATATGAGAGGTTTCGGAATCGGTCTTGTGATTTCCCTGGTACAGTCTCTGATCGTGGTGCTGGTATCCGGACTGGCAGCCTATCCGCTGTCCCGGTATCGCTTGAGTTATAAGAAAGGCTTCATGTACACTATCCTGTTCATGACCTCTCTTCCCATGATCGCCGTAATCGTACCGATTTACAAAATGTTCCTGCAGATCGGATTGCTGGACAGCATTCCCGGCGTTATCCTTTATCTGTCGGCATCTTCTCTGCCTTACGGAATCTGGCTGATGAAGAACTTTATGGACGGCGTGCCGGTGGAGCTGGAGGAAGCCGCATGGGTAGACGGAGCAACTACCATGCAGTCGATTCTGAAGGTGGTGGCCCCCCTGATGTTCCCCGGAATCTGTGTAGTATTCATCTATACATTCTCCGGAAGCTGGGGTAACTTCTTCATCCCCTACATTCTGATCAGCAGCCCGGACAAAATGCCTGCATCTGTTTTGCTGTACCAGTTCTTCGGACAGCACGGTTCCATTTCCTATGGACCGCTGGCAGCATTCTCCGTTATTTATGCTCTGCCGTCTATCCTGCTGTACATACTGTCTCAGAACTATATGTCCAAAGGAT
>CBJMC01400__coassemble_2410_pt1 | contig 8400 bp, 6 predicted proteins | sample CBJMC01400__metabat2_low_PE_039 | metagenome-assembled genome bin CBJMC01400
ATGACTGCGACGGAAAGCCCATCGTGGATCTGCCGGAGGATTCCCCGGTGAGAGCTGCGCTGAAGGAAATTCTGGAAAAAGTGGGACTCGCATAAAAAGCATGAAAAAGGGGGCTGTCACATGAGATTTGTTTCATGAGGCAGCCCTTTTGGCAAAAAGTAGAAAAGGAGTATGTGGGTATGAGTTATGAAAAACTGAATGAGAAGGTTCTCTCCATGCAGGAGGAAATCCTGGAAGCCATCCGGGGCTGCGTGGCCATCGACAGCGTAAAAGGAGAGGCACGGCCCGAGGCTCCCTACGGGGAGGGCCCGAAGGCAGCGCTGGATTACGCGCTGAAGCTGGGCGAAAAGCTGGGATTTAAAACCGGAAACGTGGGAAACCGCGTGGGCTGGGCCGAATATGGCGAAGGCGAGGAGATGGTGGCCGTGCTGGGGCATCTGGACGTGGTGCCGCTGGGAGAAGGATGGACATACCCGCCCCTTGCCGGGGAGATTCACGACGGGAAGATGTACGGCCGCGGCGTGGCTGATGACAAGGGAGCCACCATCGGCGCCTTTTATGCCCTGAAAGCCATCCGTGATCTGGGACTTCCCATTGACCGGAGAATCCGGATTATGTTCGGTACCGACGAAGAGTGCGGTTCCTCCTGCGTGCAGTATTACATCGATCAGGGGGAGGAGCTTCCGGTGATGGGATTCACGCCGGACGCGGATTATCCCTGCATTTTCTGCGAAAAAGGCATGACCAATTATACCCTGGGGAAAACGGTGACAGATCCGGGAGATATTCCGGTGGTGAGTTTTCAGGGAGGTACGGCGGCCAACGTGGTGACGCCATACTGTAGACTGGTGGTGCAGGGAGATATTCCGGTGGCTCAGGGAGAAGGGATCACCGTGACGAAAAAGGACGGAATGACCATCGTTGAGGCGGAGGGCGTCAGTGCTCACGGAAGCACGCCTGCCCTGGGAGTAAACGCGGCCATCCGGCTTCTTCGGGCTGTGAAGGACGTGAAATTTGGCGGCGATTTCCAGCGGATGGCGGATTTCATCCTGGAAAAGCTGGGGGATGAGACCAACGGCCAGACACTGGGAATCCGTTATGTGGATGAGGAGACCGGCGAGACCACGGTCAATCTGGGCATCGTGCAGTATGACGGGAAGGAAATGAGCCTGACGCTGGATATCCGGTACCCCAAAAACGCGTCTCCGGATGAGGTGCAGAAAAATACGGAAGCCGCGGCAGCTGCCAGTGGTCTTTCGGTGCTCCACAAAACCTCCGCTCCCCTTCTGTACGTCCCCAAGGATTCAGAACTGGTTCAGAAGCTGATGAAGGTGTACCGGGAGGCCACCGGCAGAGACGATCAGCCGCTGGCCATCGGAGGCGGCACCTATGCGAAGGCATTTAAAAACATGGTGGCCTTCGGTCCCGGATTCCCGGGCGGCCCGGAAGTGGCACATCAGCCGGATGAGTATATCGAAGTGGAAGCGCTTATGAAATCGCTGCAGATCAGCGCGGCGGCCATGTACGAGATGGCCCGCAGATAGAGCGCGTATAACAAAAAGGGGGCTGCCCGGGATAATCTGTTTCCCGGCAGCCCCTTTTGAACGCTCACAGATTTTTCAGCATGGCGACGATTTCTTCCAGGGTGAACCGGCTGCTGTCGATGCAGAGGTCGTACTGCGTCATGTCCGTCCACTTGCAGTCTGTAAAATACTCATAATAAATCCGGCGTTCCTTATCCATTTTCTTTACCAGGGAACGGGCGCTCTTATTGCTCCGGCCCAGGCGTTCCTCGATATTTTTCACCCGGACGTCGAAGGGGGCGAAGATAAATACGCTGCGGCACCGGTCTCCCAGGATATGGTTGGCGCAGCGGCCCACGATCACGCAGTCCTCCCGTTTGGCCAGCTCCGTGATGATTTCGCTCTGCGTGGCGAAAAGAACATCGTTCATGGGATAAAAATGGTACTGGGGCTGCATCTGGATTTCACTTTCCACCGGATACCGCCACTGGCTGGCCCGTTTTTCATCCACCTTCAGAAGCTCTTCATAGGGAATCCCTTTCTGTTCGCTGGCAATCCGGATCAGCTCCTTGTCGTAAAAATGAATATTCAGCGCATCCGCCAGCAGTTTTCCGATTTTCCGCCCGTTGCTGCCGTACATGCGGTTGATGGTGATTATTTTTCTGCTCATAATGAACCTCCTTTCCAAATGCTTTTCGGCCCGCCGGTCACAGCGGGCTCCTGCCGGGCTCCCCTGCACGAGTCCGGCGGATGCAGAGAAAGTCCTGTCAGGATTCACGATATTTCTGGCTGTATCTATTATACGATATATTTCGGAAAATTTCCATATCATACAGCGAAATATCAGAAATTAAAGGGCGATTTATCTCTCCAGCCGGAAGGGCAGGATAAGCCTGCCTTGCGGGAATGTCCTTTGCCGGGGAAAGGGATGAAAAGAAAATAAAAGCTTTTTGTATACAAGAACGCCGCCAAAAGGTATAATAAAGGAAAAGATAACAGGTCAGCCGGAAGGATGAACTGTTGCGAAAAATTGCAGGGAGGTACTGTTATGCTGAAAATTCTGTTTTATGACGCGAAAAGCTACGACAAAGATTCTTTCAACCGGGAGCTGGCCAATTTCCCGGAGATTCAGATCGATTATCTGAAATCCGAGCTGGGACCCAGCACCGCGAAGCTGGCTAAAGGCTATGACGCGGTGTGCGCCTTCGTAAGCTGTGATGTGGGAACGGAAACGGTGGAAATCCTTCATCAGAGCGGTGTGGGCCTGATCCTGATGCGCTGTGCCGGTTTCAACAACGTGGATATTGAGAAGGCAAAAGCGTGCGGTATCCGCGTGCTGCGGGTGCCGGGCTACTCCCCGGAGGCAGTGGCAGAGCACGCCATGGCTCTGGCTCTGGCTGCCAACAGAAAGATTCACAAGGCTTACGTGAGAGTCCGGGAAAATGATTTCAGCCTGGGCGGCATGCTGGGAAGAAATTTCTATCAGAAAACCGCCGGCATTGTGGGAACCGGAAAGATCGGTGCCGCCATGGCCCGGATCTGCCACGGCTTCGGCATGAAGGTGATCGCCTACGACCAGTACCAGAACCCGTCTCTGGATTTTGTCACTTATGTGACCATGGACGAGCTGCTGGCCCAGAGTGATCTGATTTCCCTGCACTGCCCGCTGACGGATGAGACTTATCACCTGATCAGCCGGGAAACCATTCAGAAAATGAAGGACGGCGTGATCCTGGTAAATACCTCCCGGGGTGGTCTGGTAAAAACCGACGATCTGATCGAGGGAATCCGCGCCAGAAAATTCTCCGCGGTGGGTCTGGACGTATATGAGGAAGAGAAGAAGAACGTGTTTGAGGACCGGTCTGACGAGATTCTGGAAAGCTCTGTCACCGCCCGGCTGCTTTCCTTCCCCAACGTGGTGATTACCTCCCATCAGGGATTCTTTACCCAGGAAGCGCTGGCGGCCATCAGCCAGACAACGCTGTCCAATGCCATGGCCTATGTAAATAAAGAAGCATCGGTAAACGAAGTAGAATAATTGCGACAGGCAAACCGTATGGCTATACAGAATCCGGGCCTGAAATGACAGGCGGCGGCCCGGATTCTGACGCGGTGAGGCAGAAATTTGTGTCCTGCGTTGCCAGGCTGTGCGCGCAGACTGCAACAGTTCAGCAGAATGATGACGTCCGCAGGCAATATGCCCGGGCGTCTGTTTTTCATATACGAAACAAGAAACGAGGGGATGACAAATGTTAAAAAGTCAGAAAATCAGAGAAATTGCGCCGGAGCTGGATCCGCTCCGGCTGGGAACCGGCTGGAAGCCGGAGGATCTGGGAAAGCCGCAGATCCTTATTGAGAGTTCTTTTGGGGACAGCCATCCGGGCAGCACCCACCTGCTGGAGCTATCCCAGGAAGCGAAGAAGGGAGCGGCCGCAGAAGGCGGATACGGGGCCAGGTATTTCTGCACGGACATCTGCGACGGGGAGGCCCAGGGCCACGACGGTATCAACTACTCCCTGGCCTCCCGGGATATGATGACCAACATGATGGAAATTCACGCGGGGGCCACACCCTTTGACGGCGGCGTGTTCATTGCCAGCTGTGACAAAAGCATGCCGGCTCATCTGATGGCCATGGGAAGAATCAATATCCCGTCGGTGGCGGTGCCGGGCGGTGTGATGGACGCCGGTCCCGATCTGCTGACGCTGGAGCAGATCGGGGCTTACAGCGCCATGTGCCAGCGGGGCGAGATCAGCCCGGAGAAGCTGGAGTATTACAAGCAGCATGCCTGTCCCTCCTGCGGCGCCTGCTCCTTTATGGGAACCGCCTCCACCATGCAGATTATGGCGGAAGCGCTGGGGCTGGCGCTGCCTGGAAGCGCCCTGCTTCCGGCCACCGGAGAAAAGCTGCGCCAGTACGCCTTTGAGGCGGGACGTCAGGCAGTACGGCTGGCCCGAAAAGGGCTGACGCCGGATAAGATTGTCACCATGGAATCCTTTGAAAATGCCATCATGGTTCACGCGGCCATCTCCGGATCCACCAATTCCCTGCTGCATCTGCCGGCCATTGCCAGGGAGTTCGGACTTTCCATCGACGGGGATACCTTTGACCGGCTCCACCGGGGAGCCCATTACCTGCTGGACATCCGGCCGGCGGGCAGGTGGCCGGCCCAGTATTTCTACTATGCAGGAGGCGTGCCCCGCATCATGGAGGAAATCCGCTCCATGCTGCACCTGGATGTGATGACAGTCACCGGAAAAACCCTCGGGGAAAATCTGGAGGAGCTGAAGAAAAACGGTTATTACCAGGAGGGAGAGGCACACCTGAAACAGCTGGGCCTGTGCCGGGAGGATGTGATCCGCCCCTTTGACCGGCCTTTCGGCACGGACGGAAGTATCGCGGTTCTGAAGGGAAATCTGGCGCCGGAGGGAGCAGTGGTCAAACACACGGTGGTACCCCGGGCCATGTTCCAGGCCACCCTGCGGGCCCGGCCCTTTGACTGCGAGGAGGACGCCATCCACGCGGTGCTCACCCATGAAATCCGCCCCGGGGACGCGGTGATTATCCGCTATGAGGGGCCTGCCGGCAGCGGGATGCCGGAAATGTTTTATACCACCGAGGCCATCGCCTCCGACGAAGAGCTGGGCGCCTCCATCGCCCTGCTGACCGACGGGCGTTTTTCCGGGGCCTCCAAAGGCCCTGCGGTGGGACACATTTCCCCGGAAGCGGCCCAGGGCGGCCCCATTGCGCTGGTGGAGGAGGGCGATCTGATCCGGCTGGACATTCCCGGAAGGAGGCTGGATCTTGTGGGAGTGGATAACCGGGAAATGACGCCCGCCCAGGTGGAGGAGATTCTGGCAGAACGGCGCAGACACTGGAAGCCGCGTCCGTCCAGATACGAAAAGGGCGTGCTGAAGCTTTTCGCGGACCGGGCGGTATCCCCCATGAAAGGCGGTTACATGGAATAAATTCAGGAATTCCCCCCAAAAAGGCCCGGCGCGTTCAGATCCGCCGGCCTTTCGGCGGGAATTCCGAGAGAGGAGAATGGACAGATGAAAATTGTGACGGCGATTGATTCCATGAAAGGGAGCCTCTCCTCCCGGCAGGCGTCGGAGGCGGCGGCCGAAGGGATCCGTCGGGCAGACCCCGCGGCGCAGACGGAAGCCTGCCCGGTGGCGGACGGCGGCGAGGGAACGGTGGAGGCTATGACGGAGGCCATGGGAGGGCATTTCCGCACCGTCCGGGTGACGGGGCCTTTGGGGGATCCGGTGGAATGTACTTACGGAATCATTTCCGAAAAAAATACTGCCATCATCGAGATGGCCGGGGCGGCGGGACTGCCCCTGGTGCCAGAGGCACTGCGAAATCCCATGGAGACCACCACCTACGGGGTGGGCCAGGTGATCCGGGACGCCATCGCCTGCGGCTGCCGGAAGCTGATTATCGGTATCGGAGGCAGCGCCACCAACGACGGAGGGGCCGGGATGCTCCAGGCCCTGGGCTATCAGCTGCTGGACGATGCGGGAAATCCCATTCCCCAAAAAGGTTCCGGCCTGGCCGGGCTTTGTCGGATCCGCACGGAGAACCGGCTGCCGGAGATTTCCGGGTGCCAGTTTCTGGTGGCCTGCGACGTGACCAATCCCCTGTGCGGACCTTCCGGATGCAGTGCCGTATACGGCCCGCAGAAAGGAGCGGACCCTGAGACGGTCAGAAAGATGGATGACTGGCTGGGCCGGTTTGCCGCGCTGACCGAGGAAACCATTCCCACAGCCGACGCAAAAGCACCGGGGGCCGGGGCCGCCGGAGGTCTGGGATTTGCCTTCGCCTCTTTTTTGGGGGCTACCCTGGAACCGGGCATTTCCATTGTGCTGCGGGAGACAGGGCTGGAGGAGAAGATCCGGACGGCGGATCTGGTGATCACAGGGGAAGGAAGGCTGGATGGCCAGACTGCCATGGGAAAAACGCCGGTGGGCGTGGCCCGTCTGGCGAAAAAGTACGGAAAGCCGGTGATTGCCCTGGGCGGAAGCGTACTGCCGGAAGCGAGGGCCTGCCATGGGGAAGGGATCGACGCCATGTTCTCCATTCTGCCCGGTCCGTCCACACTGGAGGAAGCCATGGAACCCGGCAGGGCAAAGGAAAATCTGGCCGCCGCCGCGGAGCAGGTATACCGGCTGTGGAGACTGGGCCGGTGATTATGTCCGGGATGGCAAACAGGTGAAAAAAAGAATATAGTATAGCAGCGGGGAGTCCGGCGCCGGAAAGAACGGCGCCCGGATCCCCGCGAATCCGGAAAAATCCTGAAGGACAGCTTTGCGGTCATCCGGAAATCTTCCGTGGCCATCGGGCTGTGCCGGAGGCCCCCCCTTCGGGGATACCTTTGTGGCCATACGGCCAAATAATGAAAGGAGGAAGGATTTATGGAAATTCACCGGATGATTTCCAGCTATAACTATACGCCCGGGAGTACTTCCCGCATCAAATACATTGTGATTCATTATGTGGGAGCCCTGGGAGGGGCAAAAGCCAACTGCGAGTACTACGGAGGAGGAAACCGGGGAGCGTCTGCCCACTACTATGTGGATTTTGACGGCTCCGTGTGGCAGAGCGTGGAGGATAAAAACATTGCCTGGCACTGCGGCGCCAGCTCTTATGTGCACCCGGAATGCCGCAACGCCAATTCCCTGGGAATTGAAATGTGCGTGCGGAAGAGGGACACCTCGCATCTGAATGCCTCCGACAAGGACTGGTATTTTGAGGACGCCACCGTGAAGGCGGCAGCCCAGCTGGTGAAAATGCTGATGGAAAAATACGGGGTTGAGGCAGATCATGTGATCCGTCACCACGATGTGACAGGAAAAATCTGTCCCAATCCTTTTGTATACAATACGGGCTCCCATACCTGGACGGAATTTAAGCAGCTGATCGGGGCATCTTCAGGCCAGACGTCGGGAGGCGGAAGCTCCCCGGGCGACTCCACATCAGGCGGTTCTTCGTCAGGCGGCTCCACATCAGGCGGTTCTTCGTCAGGTGGCTCCGCGTCAGGGGGTTCCTCTTCTGGCGGCCAGACGTCGGGACGTTCGGAGATTATAAAGGCGGGGCAGATTCACGCCAACAATTTCTGCGGCGCCAACATTGCCGCCGACGGCATCCGGGGGAGTGCCACGAAAAAGGCCGGGGTAAAGGTGTGGCAGAATGCCATGAACCTGGATTACGGTTCCGGCCTTTCGGTGGATGGCATTGTGGGAAGCCGGACGCTGGCGGCCATGGACGGCCATACGGTCCGCCGGGGGGAGCGCCAGTATATGGTCACCGCCCTGGAAATTCTGCTGATGCTGAAAGGATACGACGCGGGGGGCGTGGAAAGCCCCGGTATCTTCGGCGGCGGTCTGGAGGCGGCGGTACGGAGATATCAGAAAGCTGCCGGCCTTTCGGTGGATGGAATCGCCGGGAGAAATACTTTTATCAGCCTGGCCTCCTGAGAAATCCCGGATCTTTTCCGGTCATGGGCCAAAAGCAAAAGAAAACGGAAGATGCGCCCGTTGTCCTGGGGACGGCGGGCGCTGCTGCTGTGGAAAATATTTTAGATTTCTTCAGAATTTCTTTATGATAGAGACACAGTTTTGACACAACTTCCTCGTATAGTAGGAAACAACAAAGGGCACCTCCCTTTTTTACATAAATTTTCTTCTTCATACGCGGCCGTCGCAGGGATGTGATGGCCCTTTTCTTTTGGGTTGGGAGGAATCTTTTTCTGTTTTCATGTTTTTTTGAAAAAATCTTAATCTTCTCTTGATTTTTTTCCGACAAATGCTATAATAAATGACATGGAAGCATAGCTCAGCTGGGATGAGCGTTCGCCTCACACGCGAGAGGTCAT
>CBJMC01400__coassemble_2446_pt1 | contig 8293 bp, 7 predicted proteins | sample CBJMC01400__metabat2_low_PE_039 | metagenome-assembled genome bin CBJMC01400
ACCGGGATGCCGTAGACCACTTCCGTCACCAGATCCGCCCGGGCCGCCATGGCCTGGTTGATGGTCCCGAGATTTTTCAGATACAGTTCCGTGGAATCGTCATAGCGGATTCCGTCAGAAAAAATTTCATTGGTCACCACCGCCAGATTTGCCGCCTGAGCCAGCAGCCGGTCAATACCCTTGCAGATGGCCTGGACCGTATCCTGTCCGGCGCCGTCCTGGCGGTACATCTCGTTGGCGGTCAGGTTGGACATACACTCCAGCAGGACGTCCGCCCCTTCCGGGAGGGACAGTCCCGCCAGATCCGTATACCGTTCCACCGTCACAAACTGCTTGCTGGCGCGCATGGCCCTGTGGCGGCGGATCCGCGCGTGGCTTTCCTCGTCGAAGGGATACATGGTGGCAATATAGATTCTTTTTCCCCGGGAAACACGGACAAGCCAGTCCTCCGCGAAGGCGGATTTTCCGCTGCCGCTTCCCCCTGTTATCAGATGAAACACGATCTTCCTCCCGGCCGCGCCTCTCAGGTCAGCGGCACATAGTTGTCCATATTGTTCTCGGCAAAGGTGGTCATGCCGCCGTAGATGGTCATGGCCATATCCAGCAGCGGGTAAATGGCCACCGCGCCGGTACCCTCGCCCAGACACATGTCACAGTCCAGAAACGCGGGAACATCCAGCGCTTCCAGCACCATGGCAGCCCCCGGCTCCTTGGAACGGTGGGAGGTAATCAGATAGTCTTTTACCTGCGGGCAGATCCGCAGGGCGCACAATGCCGCCGCACAGGAGATAAATCCGTCGGCCACCACCGGAATCCGCATAGCGGCGCCTCCGATAAACGCGCCCACCAGGCCTGCCAGATCCAGGCCGCCCACCTTCGCCAGCACATCCACGGGATCCTCCGGATCCGGCTGATTCAAAGCGATGGCTCTGCGGATGGCGTCCACCTTCCGGTCCAGACCGGCGCTGGAAAGACCTGCCCCCCGTCCGGTAACCCTGGCGGGATCCTGTCCCAGCAGTACAGCCGTCACCGCGCTGCTGGTGGTGGTATTTCCAATTCCCATCTCACCGGTGGCAATGATGGTATACCCTTTTTCCTTCAGCTCCTCCACCATGGAGATTCCCACCTCAATAGCCTTTTCGGCTTCCTGTCTGGTCATGGCAGGTCCCTTGGTCATGTTTTTCGTTCCCCAGGCGATTTTCCGGTTGATGGCGTGGCTCTCGGCGGCAATTCCCACATCCACCGGAAACAGATCCGCCCCGGCCCTGCGGCAGAACAGGCTGGATACCGCCTCCTGCTTCACCATGTTTTCCGCCACCAGAAGGGTAACCTCCTGTCCGGTCTGGGTGACGCCTTCCTCCACCACGCCGTTGTCCGCGCACATCACCAGCAGCGCCTTTTTCTTCAGGGAAACCTCCACATTTCCCGTCATTCCGGCAATCCGCACGATGGTATCCTGAAGTCTTCCCAGACTGTGAAGGGGCATGGCGATATTGTCCCATCTCTCCTTTGCCGCATCCATAGTTTCTTTGCTGGCCGGACGAATCCTGCCCAGCGCTTCCTCTAACTTCATAAACGTTCCTCCCATTCTTCACAGGCCGACAGAAAAGCCCTGGCGACCTTACGGTTTCCGTAATAATACAGATGGGGAAATCCCGCCATCCCCTGTCCGCTGCTGTGAATACATTTCCAGCTTCTGCTGCCCGCGGGTTTTCTGGCCGTGAAAGCCTCCCCGCAGTTATCCGAATCAAAATAGTGAAATTCATGAGCCGGGATGGGCCCTGTCTGCCGTCCGAAGCAGCATCCCTCCTCCAGCGTCACATAGCCGAACCGGGACAGCCGGGGCGTCCGGTAGCCCTTTCCGTCGATGACACCGGCCATGGGCCAGCTGTTGCCGTCCATATCCTCCAGCTCCCGGTGCAGATACAGAAATCCCCCGCACTCTGCCGTGTAAGGCATCCCTCCTTCCAGGGCTTCCCGGATGGAAGTCCGCATGGAGGTGTTGGCGGAAAGCTGCCGGGCATACAGCTCCGGATAACCGCCGTTTAACATCAGACCCTGGAGATGATCCGGCAGCTTCCGGTCATGGATGGGGGAAAAATATACCAGCGAAGCCCCCATCTCCTCCAGAAGATCCATGTTATCCTGATAAAAAAAGCAGAAAGCCTCATCCCGGGCCACACCGATCCTCACCGGCTTTTGGGTATGCCAGGATTCCCGGCAGCCCTGCATGTCCGCCAAAAGCGGAGGCGCCTCATGGGCCAGGGCCAGAAGGCCCTCCACATCCAGCGTCTTCGTAAGCTCACCGGCCAGCCGCTGAAGCTTTTCCCTGAGATCCCGGATTTCCTCCGGCATCACCAGCCCCAGATGGCGGCTTTCCAGCACACAGTCCGTCAGCATGGGCACATAGCCCAGCACCCGCAGGCCGGGCAGTTCCTTCTCCACCAGCTCCTTCATCCGGGGATACATCATGGGGGAAATCCGGTTGAAAATCACTCCCCGGATCCGGCTGTCGCGGCGGTATTCCACAAATCCCTTCAGATACGGGATCAGGGACAGGCTCAGCCCCCGGCAGTCGGCAATCATCACCACCGGCGTATCCGTGACGGAAGCCACATGGTAGGCGCTGGCTTTGTCGGAAATTCCGCCCAGTCCGTCGTAATACCCCATCACGCCTTCCAGCACGGAAATATCACAGTCCGCCGCGTTTTTTGCCAGCAGATAACGGACCGTTTCCTCACCGGCAAAAAAGGTATCCAGATTTCTGCTTTTGGCGCCGATGACCCTGCTGTGAAACATGGGGTCGATGTAGTCCGGGCCACATTTGAAGGAGGCCGGCCTCAGGCCTCTCTCCTTCAGCACCTGAAGAATCCCGCAGGTAAGCAGCGTCTTGCCGCTGCCGCTTCTGGCGGCGGCAAGCATAATCCGCGGAATCACCTTTTTCTCGCTGTTCATGGCTGTTTCTCCTCTTCCCCTCTTCCCGTGCAGGAAATCACGGTCACCGGATTCTGCCCCATCATCAGATGATAGGGACCGGCCGCCTTCCCTTTGGCCGCGGTAATCTGAGCGATGTCCACGTCCTCCACCGGAAGCTGCCGGATACACTGTAATGCCTCCGCCATGGTCTCCAGGGTAATGCAGTTGATCACCATCCGGGCCCCGGGATTTTTCTCCAGAACCAGTTCCATGATCTCCCGGAGATTTCCGGAGGAGCCTCCGATAAATACATGGGTGGGAGCCGGAAGGGATTTCAGCGCCTCCGGCGCGCATCCCCGGATCACCTGCAAGTTGCAGATGCCGAAGGCTTCCCTGTTTTTCTCAATGAGCGCGGCGGCTTCTTCTTTTTTCTCCACGGCATACACCATGCCGTCCACCGCCATCCGGGCCATTTCCACCGACACGGAGCCGGTACCTGCCCCCACATCCCAGATCCTAGCGCCTCTGGTGAGCCGAAGCTTCGACAGGGACACGCTGCGGACTTCCTCCTTGGTCATGGGAATCCGGTCTCTCACAAAAGCATCGTCGGGGATCCCGTGGGTCACCACTGGATCCAGGGCGTCCGGATTTTCCAGAAAGATCACGCTCAGCGGATCCGTTTTCCGGTCCGCCAGCTCCCGGGCCGTTCCCCGGGTGATTTTCTCATCCTCGTAGGAAAGCCGCTCTCCCAGGGTTACCTGCACCTTACCCATACCGCAGTCGGAAAGGGTCCGGCAGATCTGCCCCGCTCCCGTATCGGTTCCCACAATGGCAAATACGCGGGCGTGCTGCCGCAGAAGTCCCGGGATATTCCGCTGCCGTCCATGCAGGCTCACCGGCAGCACATCCTCCCAGCAGGTGTGCAGGCGGCCGCAGAAGTACACCAGGGAAGAAATCCCGCAGTAAATCTCTACCTGGCCGTCCAGCACCTCCACCAGCCTTTTCGCCCCGCTGAAAAATCCCACGTCCCCGGACAAAGCAATGGCCACCCGGCGGTATTCCGGATGCGCCTCGATGTAATCCCGGATTTCCTCCGGCTTATAAGCGGCGTACACCGCCTGTCCCGGCAGGGCCGTCTGCTCCAGCATCCGTCTTGCGCCGATGAGAAGCTGGGCCTGGGAAAGCTCCCGCTTTCCTTCCTCCGTCAGGGTATCCGGCGTTCCCATGCCGATGCCCACAAGTGAAATTTTCCTGTCCTCTTCCCGGTCTTCCTCCTTTCGGGGCGGCGCCACATGCAGGCGCTGTGCCAGCATTTCCAGACATTCGGCGAGGGTCACGCCCTCCTCCCGGCGGGGCCGGCCGATGATCACCAGACCACTTCCGGTATCCCGGGCCGCCAGACATTTTTCCTGAAATCCCCCGGCCGCTCCGGATTCCTTGGTCACCAGCCACCGGGTATGAAGCTGCCGGATCATGGCTGCGTTCAGTTCTCTGGAAAATGGTCCCTGCATGCAGATCAGATGCTTTCCCTCAAAGCCCAGAGCGGCGCAGGAGGCGGCCACCTGGGGAAGCGACAGCACCCGGGCATATACCCGGTTTTTATAATCCGGCAGGGCACAGAAAGCTTCCAGCTCCTTGCTGCCGGTGGTCACCAGAATATCGCCCTCGGTGGATTTCAGATATTCCACCGCCTCCGCCGTATCCTTCACATAGACAGCCTCTCCCTCGGTCTGGCGGGACGGGCGGATCAGCCGCAGGTAAGAAGCCCCTGCGGCCGTGCAGGCCTGCCGGATATTCTCTGTCACCTGCACCGCGTAGGGATGGGTGGCGTCGATCACCAGACAGTCCGGCCCCATGGAGGTCATCAGCGCCTCCATCTGCTCCCGGTCCATCCGCTCATGGGAGATTTCCAGAAATTCCCCCTTCGGCAGCAGGCTTTCGCCGTATTCGGTGGCCACGCAGACGCGGGCTCTCTGCTTTCTCTCGCTGAGAAATTCCGCCACCGCCCGTCCCTCGCAGGTGCCGGCAAAAATCAGAATCTCACTCATGCCGGTATCCTCTGGGCGTCACCATTTTCCCGCCGATTTCCCGGGTCTGGGAATTGCCGATCCAGACCGTGGTAAACATATCCACCGGCGTATCCATCAGTTCCTTTAAAGACAGCATGCGGCTGCTCTCCCCTTCCCTTCCGATCATGGAGACAATGCCGCAGACCGTGTCCTCACTCTTATACTGCAACATCAGACGGCAGGCCCGGTTCAGGTAATCCTTCCGTTTTTTGCTGGAGGGATTGTACAGGCAGATGACGAAATCCGCCTGGGCCGCTGCCAGAAGTCTAGCCTCGATCTTCTCCCAGGGGGTCAGAAGGTCGCTGAGGCTGATCAGGCAGAAATCGTGAATCAGCGGCGCGCCCAGCACCGCCGCCCCTCCGGTGGCCGCCGTCACGCCGGGGATCACTTCCAGCTGTACCTGGGGATATCTGACACCCACCTCGTACATCAGCCCGGCCATGCCGTACACGCCGGCGTCGCCGCTGCAGATCATGGAAACCGTCTTTCCTTTCATGGCCTCCTCAAAGGCCATCACACACCGGTCCACCTCTTTTTTCATGGGAGTGGACAGAAATTCCTTGTCCGCAAAATGCTCCTTCACCAGATCCACATATACGGTATAACCGATGATCACATCACTGTTTTCCAGGGTGCGGATGGCTTTCAGAGTCATCTGCTCATACGCTCCCGGTCCAATTCCAACTACATTTATTTTATGCAAAGTCCACACTCCAATCTTTCACCGCGCACGCCACCGTGACGCCGCCCGACGCATATTTTTTCACCGCCAGCTGCCCGCCTTTCGCGGCCAGCACGGCGCTTCTTTCACAGACATTATCCACTCCCGTCACGCTTCCCACAAAAGAAGAAGCAGTAAACTGTCCCGGCACCCGCGAAAGCTGATGGGACGGATACGTGACGAAGGGAAGCTTCCAGCGCTGGCAAAAAGCCAGAAGACCCGGCTCCTCTTTTTTCAGATCGATGCTGGCAGCCAGAGCCGCCCCATGGGGGGAAATCCCATGTTTCTTCAGCGCATCCAGCACGGCCGCCTCAATGGCTTCCCAGCCGGTTCCTTTCCTGCAGCCGATGCCCAGCACCAGGTTTTTCGGAATCAGCCGCAGCACACCGCTGCCGGGCATCACAAACCGCAGATCATAAAAGCGCTCCCCGCTGTTCGTGCAGGTCAGCCCCCGGGGCAGCTGTGTCTTCAGGTCTCCCGAAAAGCCCACACCTGCCTCCACCAGAATCTCCTCCCCGGCCAGAAGCCGGGCAGACACCTCTTTTGCCAGCCGCATATCCGAGATTTCCATCCCGTTCTTCTTCGCAAATACATCCACGGCAAATCTGCGGTTCACATCCGTGGCCGTGGTGATCACCGGGCAGGCTCCCAGGGCCCCGGACAGCAGCCGGCACAGGTCATTGGCCCCGCCCAGATGGCCGGACAGCAGGGAAATGCAGAAGGTTCCGGCCTCATCCATCACCAGCACCGCCGGATCCGTCTTCTTGCTTTTTATGAAGGGCGCCATGGTCCGCACCGCGATGCCGGAAGCGCCCACAAAAATCACCGCGTCCATCCGGGGAATCACCCGCTGGGCCCAGTTTCCCAGTCCTTCCTCCACCGGCTGCACCCGGCTTCCCCGGGGCGGCGCCGCGTGACGGCTTTTCAGATACAGCCTGGTCTCCTGGTTTTCCGCTTCCAGAACCTTGCCGATCCTTTCCGCAAGGAGCATCCCCGCGCCGGTAAAGGCAATCACCGCCGTTTTCATGCCGCCACCTCCGCTATTTGCCGCTGTCTTCGGGCATCCGGCTGGCCGGACGAAACTCTGTGGCAAAGGCCGGATTATAAAGCTCAGACCGCTGATAATGGCTGTGGGACACCGCGTCGCCGATGATCATCAGGGCCGTCTTGGTGATATTGTTTCTGGCTGCCGTCTCCGCCAGGGTTCCCACGGTGCAGACCAGCGCTTTCTCGTCCTCCCAGGTGGCCTTGTAGACAATGGCCGCCGGGGTGTCCGCCGAATAGCCTCCGGCGATCAGCCGCAGAGAAAGCTCCTGCAACATGCCGGTGCTGAGGAAAATCACCATGGTGGCGTGATGGGCTGCGAAGGATTCGATGCTTTCCTTCTCCGGCACCGGCGTTCTTCCCGCCATCCGGGTAATCACCACACTCTGGGACACATCCGGAAGGGTATATTCCAGATTCAGGGCCGCCGCCGCCCCGGAAAAAGAGCTGACGCCGGGACAGTAATCAAAGGAAATTCCCGCTTCCTCCAGGGCGTCCATCTGCTCCCGGATGGCTCCGTATAAGGAAGGATCGCCGGTGTGCAGCCGCACTGTCGTAAGGCCTGCCGCCTCCGCCTCCTTCATCACCGTCAGCACCTCCTCCAGCGTCATTTTCGCGCTGTTGTGTACCTGGCAGCCTTCCCTGGCGTAATCCAGCAGCTGCGGATTTACCAGAGAACCGGCATAGATGATCACATCGGCCTCCTCCAGAAATTTTTTTCCTCTCAGTGTAATCAGATCCGGCGCTCCCGGGCCTGCACCCACAAAATGTATCATATCTGTTCTCCCTTCACGATAATCAGCGAATAGTAGCCGGATTTCTCCGGAATGTTTTCCGCGCCCTCAAAAATCCGCTCTCCGGGCATCCCGCAGTTTTCAATCATCACTGCCTGCTGCCCGCTCTTCTGTATGCTCTCCCGCACCTGGGCCATTTTTCTTCCGGTTTTCATCAGTACTTTGGTGCCCGGAAGTTTCAGCACCTGATCCATCCCGTCGGCCTGGTAGGTGGCGGGGATCACATGCAGCGGCTCATCCCGCTCCACAAGACCCATGTTCAGTCTGGCGGCCACCGCGCAGAAGGAGGTGATGCCGCTGACAATTTCCGCCTCATAGCCTCTTGCCAGAATCCGTTTGTGAACGTACAGATAGGTGGAGTACACGGTGGGATCTCCTAGGGTCAGAAACACCACGTTTTTCCCCTGCCTAAGATACGCCTCCACATCCCCGGCCGCCTTCTCATGGTTGGCTTCCAGAACGGCGGGATCCTTGGTCATGGGCATGGCCACCGGAAGCAGCGTTTTTTCATCCAGCGCCTCATAGGCTCCTTTCACAATCTGATAGGCCACACTGGCCTGGATATCTTCCCCCGGCACCGCGATCACCGGGTTTTCCCGGATCAGCCGGAGTGCTTTTAAGGTCAGGAGTTCCGGATCTCCCGGACCCACTCCCACGCCATACAATTTTCCTTTCATTACTCTGCTCCTCCTGTCTGTGTATTCTGATGGTTGATCCGCCGGGTCAGCCGGGGGACATTATCCGTGGCA
>CBJMC01400__coassemble_2502_pt1 | contig 8121 bp, 6 predicted proteins | sample CBJMC01400__metabat2_low_PE_039 | metagenome-assembled genome bin CBJMC01400
ATCCCGGCAGACCTGCCGGGTGATCGTTCCGTAGGAAATCGGAAGGCAGAAACTGTCGGTGAGATAAACCGGTTTTTCCCAGCGAACCTCCTCTTCCGTTTCTTTGGCTTTCCCTGCCATGGAAAACTCCTGTCCGAAGAGACGGAGAAAGAAATAACTTTTCGAGGAACCTTCATACTGCCTCCGGACTTGTGTCATGGAAAATTCATCGTAATACTGATAATCGACTTCCAGCAGGATATCCGCGTCCGCGCCCACGTATTCGTACCGCTGTACCAGCTGGTCGTTATTGAGAATTTCCAGAGCCCCCGTCACCAGCACATCGCCTTTTTTTACCTTCTGGCCGGCCTGCACAAGCGGCGTCCCCCGGCGGGTAACGATGCTGAGTACCGTTCCGTCCCTGTCAGCCGTCAGATCCCAGGCCGCATCCGGCTCCTGATCAGAAGTTTCGTTTCCTTCCTGATTTTCCCGCAGTTCAATATTCAGGCAGGTACCCTCCAGGGTAGCGGATACCCATACCACATCCGGAAATGCTTCCCGGACCCGGGCGGCAATCCCGCTGCAGTCCAGGCTGCTTTTTAGGATTCCCGCCCGGACACCGTCCTCATCCAGCACCCGTAGGATGGTTTCCTGGGAATGTCGCAGGTTCCCTTCCACCTGGATGTCCCAGAGAAACAGTGAGCATCCGTACAGAAAAATACCGCAGATAAGTATTCCGGCCAGAAGTGCTTTCTTCTTTCTCCCTTTTTTCAGAAGAAAGGGAAGGCCATGGCGTTCCAGAAGAAAAATTCTGGAAGATGTTTTTCTGCGAAAAGGCGGCAGCCGGAAAAAATCCGGAAGCAGCAGTTCCATTTCATAATAAAGACCGTGGTTATTCAGATTCCACAGAGGAATTCTGTTATGTACGCACAGGGCAAGAAAACGTTCCGGCATCGGGCTTTCCAGCCGGATTTTCACATATCCTTTCAGATAACGCGGAATTTTTTCCGTCAAGCTGTATCCTCCTCTCTGATCCGGCTTGCGGCGGCCCCTTTGGGGGCTGCCCGGCCGCATGTTACCGTTACGGTTCAAAGCGAATAACTTCAATCTGCCCTTCGATCTGCATCTCCTCATTATTATAGTAGCGAATCTGCAGATGCTTTCCCTCTATCCGGATCCGGCAGTTGGCGGCCTGTATCAGGAGATGCCCGGGGGTATATTCCCGGATGGCCCGGTAATTTTCCACCAGCAGCTGCGATTCTCCTGTCATGGTCAGAAGCGCGTCACGGCAGGCAAGATCCCGGGGAAGCTCCAGTGACTGGGCCAGCGCTTCCCGCCAGATGGGAAATCTGAGTTTCTTCATGGCATCCTCCCCGGTTTTATTATCCAATTTATGAAAGAATTCCGCAAAATATGATTTTCCGTTCCGAATAAGATTGTTATAGAAAAACAGAAAAAAACGGTAGTTTTTCCCGAAAGAATTCCTTATCATAGAGAACTGTACAGGAGGGATTGTCATTTGAATACGTTAAAGAAAAACTCAGAATTTTATTCAAAATTATTTTCTCTGGTGCTTCCTATCGCTTTTCAGCAGTTCATGCTGGCGGCAGTGAACGCTTCCGACGCTCTGATGCTGGGGCTGCTGGATCAGGATTCGCTTTCTGCTGTCTCCCTGGCCGGACAGGTGCAGTTTGTCTTCAATCTGTTTCTGGCGGCCATTACCATCGGGGCCAGCATGCTGGCCGCTCAGTACTGGGGAAAGGGTGACCGGGATGCGGTGGAACGGATTCTGGCTCTGGTGCTGAAGATCACCACGCCGGTGTCCCTGGCGGTCTTTCTGGCAGCTCAGCTGTGCCCGGGACTGCTGATGCGGATTTTTACACGGGACGAAGTGCTGATTGCCGGTGGCGTCCGGTATCTTCAGGTGGTGGGGCTGTCCTACCTTATGACAGGGATCTCCCAGATTTTCCTCTGCATCCTGAAGAACAGCGGTCAGGCCATGAAAAGTACGGTGATCAGTTCTTTTTCCGTGGTGCTGAATATTTTTCTCAATGCGGTTTTTATTTTCGGATTCTGGATTTTTCCGGAAATGGGCATTGCCGGTGCTGCCCTGGCTACGGTGATCGCGAAAGCGGCGGAGCTGCTGTGGCTTTTTGCGGAATCCTGCCGGGAAGGAAGGATTCATCTGAGGATGCGTTATGTAATACATACCGATCCGCTGCTGCGAAAGGATTTCTGGAAGTATACGACGCCGGTGCTGGCCAATGAAATGGTGTGGGGATGCGGATTTACCATGTATTCCGTGATTATGGGACATCTGGGAAGTGACGCGGTGGCGGCAAATTCCATCGCCAATATTGTGAAAAACCTGATCGCCTGCTTTTGCTCCGGCATCGGCAACGGCGGCGGTATTCTGGTGGGAAATGAGCTGGGACAGGGAAATCTGGAGAAAGCCCGCAGCTACGGAGGCCGGCTCTGCCGGATCTCCATTGTAAGCGGCATTATTTCCGGATTGGTACTTCTGGCTTTGTCTCCGCTGATCCTTTCCGTATCCAACCTCAGCGATGTTTCTGCCGGTTATCTGAGGGGGATGCTTCTGATCTGTTCCTATTATATGATCGGAAGGGCGGTAAACGCCACAACCATTGCCGGAATCTTTTGCGCCGGAGGCGACTCACGTTTTGGTCTGCTGTGCGATACGGTTGTGATGTGGGTGATTGCGGTGCCCCTGGGACTTATCTCTGCCTTTGTGCTTAATCTTCCGGTGCTTGCCGTTTATTTCGTCATCAGCCTGGATGAAATGGTGAAGCTCCCTGCCGTATACCGTCATTACAAAAAATATGCATGGGTTAAAGATCTGACAAGATAAGCGGCGCCGATAACATATGGCGCCGCCTGTAAGGATACATTTTATACTGCTTTCAGGAAAATCAGACTGAACCAGAGAACCATCTGTTCTCCCATAAAATAATCCATATGATTTTCCTCGATACTTTTGGTCAGAAGAATCCCGTGGCTTTCAATGCAGGGGTGCATCTGCTCCGGGTGAAGACAGGCTCTTTTGGGATAAGAGCATTTGTCGCAGATAGAACAGGAATCTGTGGATAACGTGTAGCATTTCCAGGCATCATCCTTCAGAAACTGTTCGATCTGCCGGGTAATCTCTTCATGCTCCGCCTTTGTGGCCAGAAGCGCTTTCATATCTGAATAATCCGGTACGTCTGCCACGGAAGAAAACAACAGGGCATATGGATACTCCCGGCAGACCTCCATACAGTGTTCCACTGTCCCCACCGCCGGCGGACAGGACCAGGACTTACCGTACCTGGGACATTCTTTTTTACAGATGGTTCTCACTCTGTCATTGAACTCGATATCCTGGGTGTCCAGAAAAGCATACTGATAAATGGGAAAACGGGTAATATATTCTTCAATGGAATCAAATCTCATGTGTCTCAAACTCCTTTTTATTATGCTGTATATCTGCAGGTTCCGGCGGACAGCAGGAAGCGGTCCTCCCGGGTTCCCGCATCTTCACGCGGAACTCTTCCATCCGGATGGCATACACATGAACCGCTTCCACCATCTCATCCGAGAAGGAAATCCGGCTTTCGGGGGCTGTATGCCGCATCAGCAGTTTAAGGCCGCGCAGCTTCTCCGGCCCGGACAGAAGGCAGATCTTTCCACTTCCCATCAGACTGCGGAAAGCCATGGAGTACTGGCAGGTATAGTCTCCGCGGATCAGTCCATCGGCACAGTCCAGTTCCACAGCTACCCGCTCCTGCTGCCGGAAAGCCTGTACCTTTCTACCCTCTCCGGCAGAATGAATATAGAACCGCAGACTGCCGTCCTCCTCATATTCGTATCCGTAGCTGACCGGAACGATGAACATTCCTTCCTGGTCCATCGTTCCAATCCGCAGCACCTGACATTCCTCCAGAAGCCGGCGGATCTGCCGGGTATCCTGAACTTCTCTCTTATATCTGCGCATCTCGGCCACTGCGCGCTCCCCCTTTCCAACTCAAAGATTCCTGGCCGGATGCCGCAGGATCCGGCTGCCTGATTTTATCTTATTCTTATGTATTTTATATGAAATAACGTCTCCGGTACAATCCCTCTGCTTCCGTCAGACGGTCCAGAAGGCTGCTGACACTTTCGCTGGGATGGTATACGGCAATGGAAAGTGTGCCGCCCACGATACTGACAATCGTATTTTCTTTCCCGAGAAGAATATCGACCTGCCCTTTTTTCTTCATAATCACCTTCCGGATGATTCTTGCCACCATTTCGCACCGTTTGTCCTTCAGCCAGCCGGAACGCGGGCTGCGGAAAGGAATGTATTCCTGCACAAACATTTCAAAAGGATAGTAACACAGCAGCTTCAGCACCAGCGTCACCGCCCGGTCGCAGAATTGGGACAGCTGTCCATCCTGCAGAAAGTACTGTTCTGCCTGGTTGATAAAATCCTGACATCCTTCCCCCTCAGCCCGGGGAAACAGGTCAATCAGCTCATAATCTTCCCCGAACAGCATATTCAATTTTTCAGTTCTGGTCATATGATGGTTCACTTCCTTGTAAGATACCTATAAATTTAATTATGTTTACTCCTCCACCCACTGGGAAGACCATACGGTAGCAGGCTCCTGGCTGCTGCGTCCGTCAGCCGCCTTTTCCACCGCCGCAGCCGCATCCAGAAGCGGGGCCTCCGCCCCGGCCGGTGTTTCGGCGGCGGTTTCCAGAAGAATATCGCAGACCTGCTCCCCGTTCAGATACGGATTGATACTGTAGATCAGAGCCGCAGTTCCGGAAACATAGGCAGACGCCAGCGAAGTTCCCTGCACATACTGATACTGGCTGCTTCTGATCCCCAGCGCATCTTCCTCCACCCATGTGGTGCATATAGCGGCACGATCGTTTCCTCCCGGCGCCGACAGGTCTGTTCTGCTGCCGCTGCTGCTGTAGGAAGCCAGTTCCATGGAACCATCCATGCCCGGTCCCACAGCTTCCACAACGAGAATTCTTTTCCGGACCGTTTCATCGCTGATGGCACTGACGGGATCAGCCGCCGCACTCAGGGAAGGATCATTGCCGGCGGATTTGCAGATGATAAAATCGTTGCCGGAATCCAGAAGTCCGGAAAAAAGACAGGTAAGAGCATCCGTATATTCACGGAAAAGTTCGCTGTTTTCCGGATCTTCTTCCTGACCGGCGTCCCATAAAGACAGACTCACATTGATTACCCGGCACTGCCGTACAGAAATCAGATAGGCCAGACCTGTCTGTACAGCCATCAGATCGATTTTATTTTCCGTGATGGTAAGTCCCCAGGCAGACACACCGTACAGTTCCTGAACTTTGTCGGGAATGATGCCGGAGATCCCTGTTTCATTATCCAGTCCGGCGCCGATGACACCGGCCACGGCAGTTCCATGGGGATCCAGTTTTCCGCTGCTTTCCTCCAGCTGATTCGCCAGCGGCGTAGCCGCAAAAGAAAGATCTTCGTGGGTATCGAAAAAACCGGTATCGAAGATTCCCACACTGACAGGATCGTTCATACGGTCCATAAAATCCCATGCCTGCTCCATGTGGATCGCTTCTAAAGGCCAGGTTTCCGACAACGAACCGGAATTCCATTCTTTTTCCCAGCGTTGATCGGACGGAAGAAAATCGGTACTCAGACAAGTGACCAGATTTTCCATGAAAGACGTAATAATACCGGCTTCCGTAAGCTGTTCTCCCAGTGCTTCCAGTTCTTTGCGGGAATATGTTTCCTCGAATTTTACCTGATACAGGGAAATATCCTCAATATATCCCACCGCCTTGCCCTTCCGGCTCTCCAGAGCTTCGTTCAGCTCTTCTTCTGTTTTTAAACTGATTACCAGAAGTTCGTTGTCAATATATTCCACTCCGGTTTCGGTATCCAGCGCGATGTGCTCTTCCTCCGGACTGGTATAGTAGATGGAGTTGACAGGGGCATTCAATTCCTCCAGGCTGCTCATGGGAGCTTTCGTATGTTTCAGATACAGGTATGTTCCGCCGATGCCGGCTGCTGCCAGAAGACAGACCGCAAGCAACCATTTTCTGCGCTGTGATTTCATAATTATGCTTCCTTATTCCTTGACTGTATTTCTTTCCGGAGAAAAGCGCGCCGGATCGCTGTCCGGGATTCCCCTTTTTCTCAGTTTATCCAGTATTCTTTCCGTGTCAGGACACAGAAATATTTTTCGGCTCCATCCATTGCTCATATAATGCCTCCGCCAATCGTAATTCTTTTCTATTTTATTTCATCGGTCATAAAAAAACAAGGGAAAGTGGAGGGTTAATAAATAATTAAGGAAGTTCAGCCCAAAAACATACTGCGGGAACTTTCCATTGTCATGAAAAAATGCCGGGGAGCGGAGGATGTATCCAGTGCCTCCGCTCCCCGGTCATTTCGGTCAGGATGCGACTTTGGTATTTTTTATGCCTCTTCCGGGAAATTCTTCGCTTCCCCAGGCATCTGCCAGGCATGATGATCTGTGTGCAGCAGTTCGTGAGCCCTGTGGGACATGGGACTGCCCAGATAATCCTGGTAGCATTTCTGTACCGACGGATTTTCGTGGGAGAACCGCAGATTGTTCACCCGGTCCAGGCCATACAATACCTGGCACCGCTCTCCTGCCAGTTCTTCCCCATCCCTGATGGGCTGTCCGCCGCCTCCGGCGCATCCTCCGGGACATGCCATAATTTCCACGAAATCGTATTTGACACTACCCTTCCGGATGGCTTCCATCAGCCTGCGGGTGTTTCTCAGGCCGCTGGCCACCGCTACCTTCAGATCCTGTCCCGCCAGATGGAACCGGGCCTCCTTCCAGCCATCCATTCCCCGGACTTCTTTAAAGGAATCCGGATCGGGATTCTGGCCCGTCACCAGATAATAAGCCGTCCGCAAAGCCGCCTCCATTACTCCGCCGGTGGCGCCGAAAATTACACCCGCGCCCGTTCCCACGCCCAGAGGCGAGTCGAACTCTTCTTCCGGAAGTGAGGCGGGATCGATAAATTCTTCCCGGATCAGCCGGTCGATTTCCCGGGTTGTCAGAACCAGATCCACATCCTTTCCGGCTTCGGAATCGTTAATGGAAGGAATCTCACACTCATGCTTCTTTGCGATGCAGGGCATGACGGAAATGGAAACAATTTTGGACGGATCCACATTCATCAGCTGCGCGTAATAGGTCTTGGCCACCGCGCCGAACATCTGTTGAGGGGATTTCGCGCTGGAAAGCTGATCCACCATATCCGGATACTGGGATTTCAGAAAACGCACCCAGCCCGGGCAGCAGGAGGTAAACATGGGATACCGCTCCAGATCTCCTTTTTTCAGCCGTTCCAGAAATTCTGTTCCTTCTTCCATGATGGTCAGATCCGCGCTGAAATTGGTGTCAAAGATGTAGTCAAAACCGATTCTGCGCAGCGCCGCCACCAGCCGTTTTACCGTGGCGAATTCTCTGGACAGGCCGAAAGACTCTCCCCAGGAGGTCCGAACAGCGGGAGCTACCTGAACCACCGTGATTTTTTCCGGGTCTGCCAGCGCGTCGAGAGCACGCTGCACATCGTCCCGCTCCCGGAGCGCCCCCACCGGACAGTGGGTGATACACTGGCCGCAGAGCGCGCAGTCGGAATCCGTAATTTTCCGGTTCCCGGATACATCCACTGTAGTCCTGGATCCGGTTCCCGCCACATCCCAGATATTCAGGCCGGTGATTTTGTCGCAGATCTGCACGCAGCGCATACATTTGATACATTTTCTCGCGTCCCGGATCAGCGGAAATTCCATGGGCCAGCGGGACTTGGGCAGCTGCTGTTTAAAAGGCAGCTGAAGAATGCCCAGATTGTTGGCCAGAGACTGAAGGCTGCAGTTTCCGCTTCTTACGCAGGTGGGACACTGGCAGTCATGCTGGGAGAGAATCAGTTCCACATTGTTTCTGCGGCTTTCCCGAACCTTGGGGCTGTTGGTGTGAATCACCATACCGTCCCAAACTTTATTGTTGCAGGCTGTCACCAGTTTGGCACTGCCTTCCACTTCCACCACGCAGACGCGGCAGGCTCCGATTTCATTGATATCTTTCAGATAACACAGGGTCGGAATGTGAACCTGCGCGC
>CBJMC01400__coassemble_2507_pt1 | contig 8101 bp, 5 predicted proteins | sample CBJMC01400__metabat2_low_PE_039 | metagenome-assembled genome bin CBJMC01400
TCATCCGCCAAAAGCGGTGTCGAAGCATGAGAACTAACAAAACAGCCAGCCGGAACCGGCTGGCTATATTACTTCTATATTACTTTCATGAACACTGTCCTCCGCCTGGCAAACGGAAGTTTTTAAATCAGCTCAAACACCATTTCACAATATTTTCAATCAGTTTTCCAGGCAATGCTCTATCGTAAGGGAAATATATTGCATTTTTCTTGGTGACAAATCCGTTTAACTCCCCTGAAAACTTTTCAATAGCTTCAACCCCTGCGTAAAAGCTGATGTGCTTTTTACAGGCAGAAAATGAGACGGATTTTGCTCCTTTTTCATAATACGGCATACTCCATAATATCCGTTTTTTTACACACGGAACACTGTTTTGCAATATGATCATCATTTCTGTTAAGTGGGCGCGTGTTTCCATGGGTTGCGAATCAATATATTCCAATACTGTTTCAGGCGCTTTTCCACAGTAATGACCCTGATTTGTTCTTTTAAATTCTCTGCCGCATTTTGGACATATCCACATATTCCATTTCCTTTATATAAGCCTGTCGATGATATTTTTCACTGCTTTCATCTGCTGTGAGAAACAGCTCACAGCGTCCCTTACACATTCCCGGCCCGTTTTACCGCCTTCTCATGCATCAGTCCCATAACCACTGTCACCGCCAGCATATAGACAGGGAACAGCCAGATGGTCACATGATCCGCCAGCAGACCGAACAGCGGAGGCAGCAGGCAGATTCCCACATAAGCAACTGCCATCTGCATACCGATGATTGCCTGTGATCTGGCAGCGCCGAATCTGGCCGGCGTGGCATGTACGATACTGGGGTAAATGGGCGCGCATCCCAGACCGATCAGAACCAGTCCGATCTTAGCGGCATTGGGTCCGAACACCGGGATAAACAGGACAAGAGCCGCCAGAATCACCGCCGTACCCAAACGTACCATCTTAGTATCGCTGAATTTCATCGTAAGGAAACCGCTGGCAGCTCTTCCCACCGTTATGCCCAGATAAAACAGGCTTCCGTACCTGGCTGCTTCCTCCGCGGAAATCCCATGAGCCATGGACAGGAAGCTGCTGCCCCACAGTCCTGCCGTCTGCTCCAGGCCGCAGTAGCAGAAAAAAGTCAGCATGATGGCTTTTACCCCGCGGATACTCAGCACCTGGCCAAATGTCATAGGTTTCTGCTCATCGACGGTGCTTTCCTTCTGCCCGGAATTTTTCTTCCAGAGCGGAAGGCTGAAGATCAGAATTGCCGTCAATGCCATCTGCATAAACGCGATATAACGATACCCCATATTCCAGGGTTGTCCCCCGGACAAAGCGAAACTCATGATATAAGGTCCGACGGAAGCGCCGATGCCCCACATGCAGTGCAGCCAGCTCATATGACGGCTGGAGTAATGCATGGCCACATAATTATTTAACGCGGCATCCACTCCGCCGGCGCCCAGGCCATAAGGGATGGCCAGAAGGCAGAGCATCCAGAATGAACTGCTGAAGGAAAATCCCAGCAATGCCAGCGCCGTCATGGCTACGCTGATGGCAGTCACTTTGCCTGCCCCCAGCTTCCTGTTCATCCAGTCGCTCATCAGACTGGAAATTACCGTATCTATAGAAATCAGCGCGGAGACAATTCCCATATAGGATACCGGAACATTAAATTCCTGATAAATGGACGGCCAGGCTGATCCCAGAAGAGCGTCCGGAAGGCCGAGACTGATAAATGCCAGATAAATAATCGCAAGAAGTAATTGTACCATTTTCTTCTCCTCCCTAAAAATATTGGACGGGAAAAAGAATATCACTGTTTTACTTTTGACGCAATACCGGTTTTTTACATTTTTTTATACTATTATGACAATTTTAACATCCCGTCCTGTCCCCAGTATGATTTCTCCTGATTTTCACCGGACGATCCGCATTTTATTTTTGAATCTTCTGTTATTTCTATGGAAATTTGCATAATTTTCTGATATAATCTGGTTATAAGAACAGAAAGGGTAAATGGAAAAGAATATTCCGCAAAGTATTTTCAGCATCTATAAAAAGGAGGCAGGACTATATGAAAATTATCACTATCAGCCGGGAATTCGGCAGCGGCGGCCGGGAACTTGGAAAGCGTCTGGCAGACGCACTGGGATTTTCCTACTATGACAAAGAGATTATCTCAGCCATCGCGAAAGAAAGTAACTTTGACGAGCAGTATGTGGAGGAAACTCTGCTGAGAGGACTGACTCCCAACTATACACTGACCTTTGGCCATACCTTTGCTTTCGGCCCGGATCCTATTATGCAGAATGAGCTGAAGATTCTCAATCTGCAGCAGGAAATTATCAAAGAACTGGCCAAAAAAGGGAATTGTGTCATGGTTGGACGTACCTCCGGTTCCATTCTTGAAGAAGATTATGATCCCCTTAAAATTTTTGTTTACGCGGATCTGGCATCCAAACTGGACCGGTGCCGCAGCCGGGCGGATGCCGGCGAGCATCTGACCGACCGGGAGCTGGAGAAAAAAATCCGCCAGATTGATGAGGGAAGAGCCCGCCACCAGCGGCTGTTCACAGACAAGAAATGGGGTGCCAGGGAAAATTATCATCTCTGCATCAATACCACAGGCCTGGAGATCAAAAGTATCGTACCTGCCGTAAGGGACTACGCGCTGACATGGTTTGACCAGAGAAGCTGAACCATTAAGTTTTCCGGGGAGACGGGAATACAGTGCCATGAAAAAAGGCGCCGCTTCAGACACACATCGTGTCCGGGGCGGCGCCCCTTTTGTTTTCTGTCTTTCTTCTACTGTCCGGCTTCGGGCTTCCGGAATATCCGGATAACCCCCGTATCATTCAGATACCGTAAAAGCGACAGTCCGATGGGAAATCCGAACAGGCCCACAGCTCCCAGGAGCTGCACGCCCACAAACATACTGGCCAGCGTCACCACAGGATGCAGTCCGATCTGTCCTCCCACAATCTTTGGCTCGATGATATTCCGTACCACCGTGATGATCAGATACAGCACAATCAGCTTCAGCGCCATGGGATAATCTCCCAGAATCGCTGTAATCACCGCCCAGGGAATCATAATGCCTCCCGTCCCCAGTACAGGAAGAATATCGAAAATGGCGATGGCCAGCGCTACCAGGATAAAATAGTCCACACCGATAATCCCCAGACCGACAGAAAGCTCCACAAAAGTGATGGACATGATCAGCGCATAGGACCGGATACACACAAACAGGGTTCCCACCACATATTGCTTAATCTGCAGGAACACCTCCTGCGCCTTTCCGCTCAGCTGCTGAATACAGAATCCTGTAATTTTCTCATAGTCCATGGCAATGAAAAAGCTGGAAATCACCATCAGAAGCAGGCGGATGAACAGCATGGGCAGGGAGGAAGCCACGTTGGATACCAGTTCCATGCTTCCCACGGACAGCCGGGACACCAGCTGCCCCGCGGACTGACTGATCTGCTGGCCAAAATATTCCATGGTTCCCAGCAGGTTGGGATCCATCTGTGCTACTGCCTGCTCCACCCGCTCAAAAATGTCTGTCATCAGCGGATTTGCGTAGGTCTGGTACAGCCGGGGAAGTGATGCCACCAGCTGGCTGACCGTGGAAAACGCCCGGATCCCCAGAAGCGCCGCCAGTGTTCCCACCGTCACATAGAAAATCAGCACCATCAGCGCGGCCGCGATCTTCCAGGGAATCCTGCACCTGGCCGCCAGAAAACGGACAGGTCTCCTCAGACAGTAAGCAATCAGAAAACCTATCACAAAGGGCGCCAGCAACGGCAGCGCAAACTTCAGCAGCACTGCCGCAATGACGAGAATGATGGCAAAATAGAGAAAATTGATGATAAATCGTTGTCTTTTTTCCATGTAAACTGCTTCTTTCTGCTCCGGTGTCAATACTATACCGTCTGGCAGCCGCCCCTTTGGCGAAAACCGGGCGGCTGCCGGGACATTATTTCAGGAATCCTCTGATGATTTCCTCCTCGGCCTCCTCTTCCGTCAGGCCCAGGGTCATCAGCTTGATGATCTGATCTCCGGCGATCTTTCCGATAGCCGCCTCGTGGATCAGAGCCGCGTCAGAGTCGTTGGCGGTCAGCTCCGGAATAGCGCTGATCTTCGCGTTGCCCACGATGATGGCGTCGCACTCCGTATGTCCGCTGCATCTGGCATTTCCGGCCAGATTGGAGGAAAACAGCTGATAGGACTCATCCTTGGCCACGGAACGGGATACCACATCGGCGGAAGCATCCTCCCCGTTAATCTGCACGTCGAAATAGCTCTCCGCCCGCTGGGTTCCGTGGGTCATCAGACGCTCCATCACCACCAGGCTGGCGCCGGCGGCCAGCTTCGCGTTGGTCTTCCGGATGGTGGAATCCACTCCTTTGATCTGAGCAGTGTCCATCTCCATGTAACCATTCTCATCGATTTCGATCTCGGTCACAGGATTCATGATTCTCTCGCCTTTTCCGTCGCCGCTGCCGTAATGTTTCTCCACATATTTCAGTTTCGCGTTTTTTCCCACAAAGAAACGGTGAATACCGTCGTGCCGGCTGGCGGCGTCTCCGCCGTTGTGGATACCGCAGCCTGCCACAATGGTCACATCCGCGTCCTCTCCGATATGGAAATCATTATATACCACATCCGTCATCCCGGTTTTGCTTAAAAGAACCGGCATATGCACGCTTTCCCTTTTGGTTCCCGGTTTGATGAAAATATCGATGCCCAGTCCGTTGTCCTTGGGAACGATCTCGATATTCTCCGTGGAATGACGGGCCGCTGTTCCTCCGTTGGCCCGGATATTATAAGCGCCTTCCGGAATCTCGTGAAGCCCTGAGATTGCCTCCAGAAGATCAATCTGAATCGGATCCAGTTTTTCCATGGTTATGCCCCCTCCTTCTGCCAGAATTTGCAGCCGCTTTCCGCGTTGTCGCTGTTAAGGAGCGAGGGCAGGATCTCATCTCTGGAACCGAACCCGGCCACCTCTCCGTCTGCAATCACAAGAATCTCGTCCGCTGTCTTTAAAATCCGCTCCTGATGAGAAATAATCAGGATGGATCCGTGCTTCTGATCGTGCATTTTCTCAAATACCTGAATCAGATTCTGGAAGCTCCACAGATCGATACCCGCCTCCGGCTCATCGAACACAGAGATTTTCGTGCCTCTTGCCATCACTGTGGCGATCTCGATTCGCTTGATCTCTCCTCCGGAGAGACTGGCATTCACTTCCCTGTTGATATAGTCCTTGGCGCACAGGCCCACCTCGGAAAGATACTGGCAGGCATCCGCGGCGGACAGCCGTTTCCCTGCCGCCAGGCGCAGCAGATTCAGCACTGTAATACCCTTAAAACGCACCGGCTGCTGAAAAGCGTAGCTGATTCCCAGCCGGGCCCGCTCCGTCACACTCAGGTTGGTGATATCCTGTCCGTCCAGCAGGATGCTTCCGGAGACAGGTTTAATGATTCCCGCGATCATTCTCGCCAGGGTGGACTTTCCGCCTCCGTTGGGTCCGGTGATTGCGACGAATTTATTATCTTCCAGCGTAAAGCTGACATTTTTCAGGATTTCCTTGTCCGTGGAGTCCTCGGAAACCTGAAAACTGACATTCCTCAGTTCCAACATTGTTGTTCGCCTCCATCTTACGTGTATTTTACCGGGCAGCTTCTGCCCGAAAAGGTAAAAGTTCATGACAGCAGACAATCCGTGAAAAATCATCCGCTGCTGGGGGTTGCGGCGGGCGATGCCGCCGCTTCTTATTATATATCTCTGACACCTTACTTGTCCATAGATAATTTTAGTGTTCCCATTCCCTGAGAAGATGAAACGTACTGTATCATTTTGTCCATAAACTATGCACTTTTCTCCCTTGCCTGTTTTCTTTCCCGGCAGTACAATAAAGAGGAATGGAACAGTAACAAAAACTGGAGGAGGTAACCACTATGAGACTACCCAATTATTTTCAGGATCCACAAACCCTGCACGTGAAAACGGAACCGCTCCGGGCTTATTATATACCCTGCGGCAGTCAGGAAGAGGCCATGGAAGCAGACATGCTCACCACATCCCGCGCCATCACCCTGAACGGCGATGACTGGAGCTTCCGTTATTACGACAGCTACCATGATATCCCGGAGGGATGCACCGCGGCGGATGCCTGCACCTGCGGCAGCGATACCATTTCCGTACCCAGCTGCTGGCAGATTCTGGGCTATGACGGGAACCAGTATACCAACACCCGTTTCCCCATCCCCTTCGACCCGCCCTATGTGCCGGACGAAAATCCCGCCGGCGTCTATGTAAAGGAATTTACCCTGGACGCCCGGTCCGCCGCCCAAAAGGTTTATCTGAACTTTGACGGCGTGGACTCCTGCTACTATCTGTGGGTCAACGGCAGCTTTGCCGGCTACAGCCAGATTTCCCACTCCGGCAGCGAGTTCGACATCACGGAATACGTTCACGAGGGAAGCAACCGGCTCACCGTGATCGTTCTGAAATGGTGTGACGGAACGTACCTGGAGGATCAGGACAAGCTGCGTTTTTCCGGTATTTTCCGGGATGTGTATCTGCTGATCCGCCCCCACAATCATATCCGGGACTACTTTGTACATACGGATGTGGCAGAGGATCTCTCAGGCGCCCGGGTGTGGGCGGACATCGACTGCCAGGGCGACGTGGCCGTGAAAGCCCGCCTGTATACCCCCTGCGGCCAGCTGCTGGGCGAGACGGAAATGGCTGACGGAAAAATCAGTTTCCAGGTGGATACACCGGATCTGTGGAACCCGGAGCATCCGGCCCTGTACACCCTGATTCTGGAAACCGCGGAAGAGACCATCGGACAGAAGGTGGGTATCCGCCGGATCGATATCCGTGGAAATGTCATTTACATGAACGGCGTGAATTTCAAAATCAAAGGTACCAACCGGCATGACAGTGATCCCTACACCGGAGCCGCTATTTCCCGCCAGCAGCTGATGAAGGACCTGAAGCTGATGAAAGAGCACAACATCAACGGTATCCGCACCAGCCACTATCCCAATGCCCCCTGGGCCACCCAGCTGTACGATCAGTACGGTTTCTATGTGATGGACGAGGCGGATCTGGAATCCCACGGCTGTGAGAATATTTACGGCGGCGGCATCCGCAGAGGCGATAACCAGGAGATTCAGTACGAGAGAACCTACGGCCTGCTGATGCGTGATCCTTCCTATGAGAAGGCGGTGGTGGACCGGATTCAGCATCTGGTACACCGGGACAAGAACTGCGCCAGCGTATTTTCCTGGTCCATGGGAAATGAAAGCGCCTACGGCCCCAACATGGAGAAGGCCGCGGCCTGGATCAAATCCTACGATCCCGACCGGGTGCTGAACTACGAGAACAGCATCTGGCAGATGATGGACTCCGACTACGTCAATGATCTGACCAATATCGACGTATACTCCCGGATGTACGCCCCCATAGAGTTTGTAGATTTCTACTGTTCTCAGGAAGGAAAGAAACCCTTCATTCAGGTGGAATACAGCCACGCCATGGGCAACGGCCCCGGAGACCTGGAGGAGTACTTTGAGCGGATGTACAAATACGACGGCTACATCGGCGGCTATGTGTGGGAGTGGTGCGATCACTCCGTATACATGGGAAAAACCATCGACGGCCGTGACAAATTCTACTACGGCGGTGACTGGAACGAAGAAATCCACGACGGAAACTTCTGCATGGACGGTCTGGTGTACCCGGACAGAAGACCGCACACCGGACTTCTGGAGCACAAAAATGTGGCCCGCCCCATCCGCGCTTCCCTGGTAAACGCGGAAACAGGCATTGTTTGTCTGGACAACAAGATGGATTTCACCAATATCCGTGACCGCTACCAGATCGCCTATGAGATCGTCACCGACGGAGAGGTGACCGCCTCTGGCGTTCTTTCCAATGTGGACTGCCCCGCGAAGACCGCCGTGGAGGTACAGATTCCGGAAAAACTTCCGAAAACGGGAAATACCTTCCTGCATCTTCATTACATTCAGAAAGAGGCGGATCTTCTGACCCCCGCCGGCTATGAGGCAGGCCATGATCAGCTGACCGTATCCA